>Ga0214919_10001457_pt1 | contig 38776 bp, 32 predicted proteins | sample LL1503_MetaG_FD_177994 | JGI IMG/M metagenome (GOLD analysis project Ga0214919, IMG submission 177994) | Freshwater microbial communities from Lake Lanier, Atlanta, Georgia, United States - LL-1503 | ecosystem: Environmental > Aquatic > Freshwater > Lake | place: USA: Georgia | collected...
GGTGGATTTGAGTCTTTCCAGCTCGCGCGCGATGGCTTCGCGCCGACGCTCGAATTGTTCCCACTGCGCGTCGGGCACACAGCCCAGTTTGCGACCAATTTCTGTCAGCCGGAGATCAGCATTGTCCTCGCGCAAACTCAGCCGGAACTCTGCACGACTGGTAAACATGCGATAGGGCTCTTGCACACCTTGAGTAACTAAATCATCCACCAACACACCGAGATAGGCTTCATCGCGGCGGGGAACCCATGGCGCTTTTTCTTGCGTTTGCAAAGCCGCATTCAAACCAGCCAACATGCCTTGTGCGGCGGCTTCTTCATAGCCGGTCGTGCCGTTGATCTGGCCGGCAAAGTACAAGCCTTTAATCGCAAGAGTTTCGAGAGAGGCTTTCAGGCCGCGCGGATCGAAGTAGTCATACTCAATCGCATAACCGGGCCGCAAAATATGGGCGTTTTCTAACCCGCGCATACTACGCACCAGTGCTAACTGAGCATCAAATGGCAAGCTGGTTGAGATGCCGTTCGGATAGAACTCATGGGTGGTGAGACCCTCGGGCTCGAGGAAAATCTGGTGAGAATCTTTGTCAGCAAAGCGGTGAATTTTGTCTTCTATCGACGGGCAATAACGCGGCCCCACACCCTCGATTACCCCAGTAAACATGGGGCTTCTATCCAAAGCATTCCGAATAATGTCGTGTGTTTGCTGGTTTGTATGAGTAATCCAGCAAGACAGCTGGCGCGGATGCATGTCCGTATGGCCCATAACCGAAAACACCGGAACCGGATCGCTATCGCCGGGCTGCTCAGTCATTACGGACAAATCCATGCTTCGCCCGTCGATGCGGGGCGGCGTTCCGGTTTTTAATCGGCCTTGCGGCAACTTGAGTTCTTTCAGTCGCGCCGAAAGGCTAATCGATGGCGGATCCCCTGCTCTTCCAGCAGAATAATTGTTGAGGCCGACATGGATCTTCCCATCCAGAAAAGTCCCGGCCGTTAGCACCACGGCGCGCGCGTGAAAACGTATGCCGACTTGGGTCACGGCGCCAACAACACGCTCGCCCGAAATGATTAAATCATCGACCGCCTGCTGGAAAAGCCAGAGATTTGGCTGATTTTCAAGGCGCGAACGGATGGCCTGCTTGTATAAAAGGCGATCTGCCTGAGCTCGCGTCGCCCTAACCGCAGGACCCTTAGAGGAATTCAGTATACGAAACTGTATGCCAGCTTCATCGGTGGCGATAGCCATTGCGCCGCCCATGGCATCTAACTCACGCACCAAATGGCCTTTCCCTATGCCGCCAATCGAGGGATTGCACGACATTTGACCGAGGGTTTCTATGTTGTGAGTCAGCAAAAGCGTCTTTTGGCCCATGCGAGCAGCCGCAAGCGCAGCCTCGGTGCCGGCATGGCCACCACCAACAACAATGACGTCAAATTCTGAGGGGAAATCCATGAAAATTAGCTGCGCAAGAAGCGTGAGAGGCACGAATTATAAAGGGTTTGATGGGCTGCCGGACTGTTTCACGTGAAACCTTTGCATAAATCTATAAGACAGCCAATGCTGTTTCACGTGAAACACTGGCCATCAAAAGGCGTTGATACCCGTCTTAATAATTAATAGGCCGACCACCACCAAGAAAAGTTTACGGACAAAACCGGTTCCGCCCCATATGGCCAATCGTGTACCGACAAGTGCACCGCCTATATTGCAGACGGCCATAATCAACCCTAACTGCCAGATCACATAGCCTGCGGCACCGAACCACGCCAAAGCCGCCAAATTACAAGCCACATTAACGACCTTCGCTACGGCTGATGCTTGAAGGAAATCTAGATAAAACACCCGTACAAACAAAAAGATTAGGAAGCTGCCTGTACCCGGGCCGAAAAACCCGTCGTAAAAACCAATGGTGCTGCCGATTAATAATGCCAGCGCCCTCTTCCGCCTTACAGGCATATCGGGGTGCGCATCTGTCTGAGAACCAAAATCCTTGCGCTTAAAAACATAGGCAGCAACCGCCAACAAAATGAATGGCAAAGTTTTGCGCAATAGGTCGGGAGGGAATGCTGAGACTGCTCGTGCACCTAGAAAAGCAAACACCAGTGCGGCAAGCGCAGCGGGAATGGCGATACCCCAATCAAGGCGTATCCGCATGGCATAACTGCGAGCAGCGAATGTCGTTCCCCAGACGGAAGCGAGTTTATTCGTGCCAAACAAGGTCGCCGGCATACTCTGAGGAAAGACGCTGAATAGCGCAGGTACTTGTATGAGCCCACCACCACCGACAACGGCATCGATCAAGCCGGCAAGAACAGCGGCCAATCCCAACAGCAAGTAATCAGTCAAGAGTATGTCCAAAACCAGCGCAAGCCCCGATGTGAATCGCTCGCTTGTTAGTGATCACTACCAATAAACGCTATGCTTATATGGGAAATTACCGCTGGCCACGTATCAGCGACGCAGCGCGTTCGGCAATCATGATAATGGGTGAGTTGGGATTGCCGGACGTGATCTGTGGCATAACCGAGCCATCAACCACGCGCAAGCCACCAATGCCGTTAACGCGCAACTCGGAATCGACCACTGCCATGGGGTCAGTCGCCCGGCCCATCTTGCACGTACCGACAGGATGAAAAATCGTCGTACCTATATTGCCGGCCGCAAAAGCAAGTTCTTCGTCCGTCTGAAAACTTGTACCAGGCAAAAACTCCTCGGGGCGGTATTTCTGTAATGCCGGTGCTGATACGATGCGACGCGTTAGAGCCAATGAGTCAGCGGCAACCTTACGGTCTTCACTCGTACTTAGATAGTTAGGCGCAATTTTTGGCGCGTCGGTCGACTTTGCCGAAGCAATCCGAACATGGCCACGCGAGCTCGGTCGTAAATTACAAACGCTAGCGGTAAAAGCAGGGAATGGATGCAGGGGTTCGCCAAATTTATTCAGCGATAAGGGTTGTACGTGATATTGAATATTGGCTGACTTTTGTGATGGGTCGGAACGTGTGAACAAGCCAAGTTGTGATGGCGCCATCGACATAGGTCCACTACGATTCAACGCGTATTCCAAACCAATCTGTAATTTACCCAACCAACTATTCGCCATGGTGTTTAGGGTTCTTACACCACTCACCTTGAATGCCATACGCAACTGCAAGTGGTCTTGTAAATTTTCACCCACGCCAGGTAATTCAGCGACAACAGGTATCTGGTGTTCTTGCAGCAGCTTAGTCGGGCCTATGCCTGATAACTGCAATAGTTGAGGCGAACCAATGGCTCCTGCACATAGCAAGGTTTCACGTGTTGCGTGCGCAACCCACGACTGACCACCGCCGGTAAATTCTATCCCGCGACACAACTTACCCTGCGACGTAGTCTCTATCAGTAATTTCTGAACATGACATCCCGTCATGATCTCTAAATTACCGTGACGGTTTTTTACTGATTTAAGAAATGCTTTTGATGTATTCCAACGGATGCCATTGCGTTGATTAACGTCGAAATAACCACAGCCTTCGTTATCACCGCGATTGAAATCATCCGTTTTAGGAATGCCCGTTTGTTCTGCTGCATTTCTAAATGCATCGAGAATTTCCCAACTCAGTCGCTGCTTTTCTACGCGCCACTCACCGCCGGCGCCATGAAAACTTGTCCCTCCTGCATGGTGATCTTCGGATTGACGAAACACAGGAAGCACTTGTTGCCAACGCCAACGATCATCGCCCGTCTCGTCTGCCCAAGTCTCGTAATCGCCCTCTTGGCCACGCATATAAATCATGCCGTTGATCGACGAACAACCACCTAAAACTTTGCCTCGTGGATAGATCAAACTACGATCATTCAAGCCGGCTTCTTTCTCAGTGCGAAAACGCCAATCGGTACGAGGATTGTCTATGCAATACAAATAACCTACAGGTATGTGTATCCACACATAGTCATCTTTACCGCCCGCTTCGATTAACAACACCGATACATCACGATCTTGGGTCAAGCGATTGGCAAGCACGCACCCTGCTGTACCTGCACCAATAATGATGTAGTCGTAGCTGCCCGCTGATTTTCTTGTTGAAGCCACCATGCTTGTCTCCAACGCTATTTATTTTGCGACAGGCATGGTGAACTCCGCGCCTTTAGAAATAGATTCCGGCCAACGCTGCATGATGGACTTATAGCGAGTATAAAAACGAATCCCCTCTTCGCCATAAATATGCGTGTCGCCAAACAACGAACGTTTCCAACCACCGAATGAATGCCAGGCCATAGGTACGGGGATCGGCACATTCACACCAACCATACCCACTTCTATACGACGTGAGAATTCACGCGCGGTATTTCCATCGGAGGTAAACAGCGACACGCCATTGCCAAACTCGTGAGCATTTATGAGTTCAATCGCTGCGGCCATGTCAGGCACCCGAACCACACAAAGCACCGGTCCAAAAATTTCTTCTTTATAGATAGTCATATCCGGTGTGGTGTGATCAAACAAAGAGCCACCCAAGAAGAAACCTTTTTCATGGCCTGCGACAGACAAGCCGCGACCGTCGACTAATAAGCGCGCTCCAGCTTTAACGCCTTGATCGATATACGACTCAATTTTTTCCTTGTGCGCGGCTGTAACGACCGGGCCCATTTCTGCATCGGCTTCCATGCCGTTCTTAATTTTTAATGCACGAACTCGCGGGATAAGTGCTTCAACTAATTTGTCCGCCACACTACCGACCGCAACCGCAACTGAAATAGCCATGCAGCGCTCGCCTGCCGAGCCGTAAGCCGCACCAATTAAGGCATCCACCGCTTGATCAAGATGCGCGTCAGGCATCACCACTAAATGATTCTTCGCGCCGCCTAAAGCTTGCACGCGTAATGGGTAAGGGCCTTTGCGACGGTTCCCTTCGGAGTAAATGTATTCAGCAATGGGTGTCGATCCAACAAAGGACAAGGCCTTGATATCAGGATGCTGTATCAAGGCATCTACTGCTGTCTTATCGCCCTGCACTACATTAAAAACGCCATTTGGTAAGCCGGCCTGTTTAAACAAGTCAGCTAACATCAATGAAGCCGAAGGATCACGTTCCGACGGTTTTAAAATAAAACTGTTACCACATGCAATTGCCATCGGCGCCATCCACAAAGGCACCATCACAGGAAAGTTAAAAGGTGTAATGCCAGCGGTAACACCCAAAGGCTGACGTAACTGCCAGTTATCGATACCGCCGCCAATGTTGTCGGTGAACTCCGTTTTGAGCAACTGGGGAATCCCGCAGGCGAACTCAACAATTTCGAGACCGCGCACTACTTCGCCTTTAGCATCACTGAAAACTTTTCCGTGCTCTCTGGTAATGGTTGCAGCTAGATCATCATGATGCTTTTCGATAAGCTCTTTGAATTTAAATAAAACACGCGCTCGTTTTAATGGCGCTGTATCGGCCCATGCAGGTGCAGCTAGCTTGGCCGAAGCTACTGCAGCGTTCACTTCATCAACACTACCCAAACCGACTTCTGCTATCGCTACACCGGTCGCGGGATTAAACACCGGCTGACTACGGCCGCTAGTAACAGCAATGGTTTGCCCATGAACAAAATGTCCTAATGCAGGAAGTTTGCCGGTCATGCTTTTTCCTTTTGTAATTGTTATGACGTTGTCGAGAAAATATATATGAAGATATGTTGCTGGTTTTATTTCGCTTCAACGTTTGAGCCAATACGCAAGAATACCTGTAATTTAGCGAATCACGTTATGGCAACTGTGCATAAGCCTCTGGATAAAGTACTGAGATAAGCTGAATAACATACAAATTTATAATCCAGCTATTTTTTATACAAAATCCATCCTCATAAAAATGCGTACCTATTCAGGACTTATCTTCTTTTTAAACCCTTGAACTTAAACAGCCTTTTCTAGTTATCCACAGAAAAGGGTGATCCTTATCTATTACTACTATCTTTAAATACAAACTACTATTAAACAAAGCGTATAAATATTTTTTGAATTTTTACGTTTAATCTTGTGGACAAAGCTCTTAATAACTAGTGAGTAAATTGTGAACAAGTCAAGAATTTACAAAGACATGAATTCTATGGAATCATAGGAACAAACGCACCAGAGTTACGTAATTGTTTTCTTAACCATTGATGACCGGGGCTACGCTCATCGCGTTCATGCCACAACATATCCACTTGCAACTCTGGCATAGGAAAAGGCAATTCTTTAGCAACTAGAGCATTAGTCATTCCTGTTGCTTCAATCAAATGCCGGGGAAGAACCATTAACAAATCAGAGGCTGCTACAACCTTACCCGCTGTGAAAAATTGATTAACAGTCAGTAAAATTCGCCGCTCGCGATTTAACGTTAATAAGGCATCATCAACTAAACCTCGAGCACGCCCCGAAAAACTTACCAACAAATGGTTCGCGTTACAGTAATCATCCAAGCTTAATGTTTTGGTAGAGAGAGCATGTTCCTTGCGCATGACGCAAACATATTCACCTGCAAATAAGCGCTCATGCCTTATCGGAGTTTCAGTAGCGCCTTGCAATTGAGCAACAACCCCAGGGAAAAATCCCACCGCTAAATCTATATCGGCTCGCAATAACATCGGCCTTGGTTCGCGAGTAGTTAATGGAACCATACGTATATCAATACCCGGCGCTTGATTTTCAATAACTCTAACCAAGGACGGCAATAATAAACCTGCGGTGGCATCAGCCATAGCCATTCGAAAGGTAGCGTGAGCACTGGCTAATTCAAAACTCCGAGGTGCGACTGCTTCTTCTAAATCGGTTAATGCTCGTCTGACCGCTGGCCAAAGGGAATCTGCCCTAGCGGTTGGTTTAACCCCATGGGCAGTTCGTATGAGGAGTTCATCACCTAGGGCATCGCGTAAGCGTTTGACCGCGTTGGAGACGGCTGGCTGCGTCATCGCGAGACGACTGGCTGCGCGAGTAAGGTTTTGTTCAGTCATGACTGCATCAAAAACGCGCAGCAGGTTTAAATCTAAGGTTAAAAAGCTCATTTGCATTAATTCCCGGTAAATGCAGGTTAGTTACGAGAAGTTAAGATACTTTACCGTAATTAAAACCAATTATTCATAGATAATATTACGGATATTCTAATATAAAATTTTGTTTATATCAGAGGAATGATTATACTGCGGCGCAACATAACATCTTTTTGATAGGGGTTTGAATGCAAAATTACGCCGCAAGAACCACAAATAATGCGCCAATTAGCTCGGCTTTTGGTCAATGGATTAATATGCTGCTGGCACGGCAACGCACAACACTGGCGACAGTAACAGACCGAGTAAGTAATGCTCGCGCGCTCATAAATTTGGCAAGAGAAGTAGAGCAATCACAGCCTAATTTGGCAGCTGAATTTAGAAATTTCGCTTCACGTTCGTAAAAGAAGCTTTATTACGGTATTAAGCATTTAAAATACTTTAACTGTCGGTAAAATATTTGTTTTGGACTTTTTGGCTGATGGCTTGAAGAGTAATGGCCTAAGCTTGCAGGAATTTTTGCTTGCGTAAGTTCGCAAACCGAATTCCTACTATCAAAACAAGCAGGCCTGCCCAGGTTAACAACAATGGCGTACCTGCCGATGTAAGTAGTAAGCCAGAGAATGCTACTCCTGAAGATTGACCTAAGAAAAAACAAGACGCAAACGCAGCGACAGCAGCACCCCGCCGCTCGGGCGCCATTTGTGTGGCATTAATTTGCAACGTGTTGTGCATCATGTAAAAACCCAAGCCAAACAAAAAACACGCTGGCATAGTGAGCCACCAGAAATGCACCCAACCTAAACTGATTAATGATCCACACATAATTAGAGCACCAGCTTGAATTAGCCTTACCTCTCCAAGGACACCAATCCATCGTCGCGATTGAAAAGCAAAAGCTAATCCACCCAGCCCAAAAAGCATAACCAATGCGCCGGACGATGATAAAGACAAACCATGGGTTGTATGTATATGCGCAGGAACAAAAGCTAGCGCACCAAACACTGCAGCACCTTCTAAGCTGACCGTAAACAATACTTGGCGGGCCCATGGGATGCTAAGTACTTTTTGAAACTCACCTAACAATCGAGCAATACCGGAACCCTCACCTAGTTGAATGACATGAGTGTGGTCAGGTAATCGTTTGCTATGAAAACCCAAGTACAAGCCAATTACAGCGAACCATGTGGCGATGATAAAAAAAGGTATTCGCCAATTTAAAAAATCAGCACAAAACCCACCAATAAGAACTCCGGCAGATAAACCTAAAATTTGACCAATCAAAAATTTTGCGAGCACTGTTTGACGTTTTTCATAAGCAACCACATCGCCTATCCATGCCATTGCCAGGGGAATGATAGAAGCAGCAGTGGCCCCGCCCAATACGCGCCCAATTAGTAACCATGAAAAATCTTGGGCGCTGGCACAAAAAAGTGCAGTAAGACTACACGCCACACTACCAAAGGCGACTACTTTAACTTTGCCATAGCGATCACCCAAAGGCCCAAAAAGTAGTTGGGAAAACCCATAGGCAACTCCAAAAACAGTAATGCTCCAAGAAGTCATTCCAATAGGGATAGCGAAGTCCGAGGCAAGCCGGACGAGCATGGGATCCATAACTCGCATCGACATACCACTGCCAAAGGCGGCGACAGACAAAGCTACTATTGCACGGTTAATTAAGTGCGACGAAGAAGCATCGCTAAAGGAGTCGTTAACGGGCATTAAAGTATTGGTGAGATCAAGCCAGCAAAAAAATTAATTTATAACGATTGCATACTTTCAAACAGCTTGTTTTCGCCGGTGATTGGGTCTGTGAATGCAATACGTTTTGCGAGTAGTTTAAGGGGTTTCGAAAAATCATCCGTTCCTGCTGGCTTCGCATTCGGATAAAACGCGTCATTCAAAATCGGAATACCTAGGGCATTCATATGAATGCGTAATTGATGCATCTTGCCAGTTACCGGTGTTAAACCATACAAAGCGAGATTTTCGCGTATTTCAACCAAATTGATCATCGTATGAGCATTGGGCTCGCCATCAATTTCTTTCATGCGAAAAAAAGCATCATCGCGCTCAAGACGGCTTACCCGCTCCAAAGGAAAAAATAAATCATTTCGGAAGGCGGCAAGTGCTTCGTAATACTTAGCAACGACTTTTTTTCGAAAAAGTGATTGCCAAAGACTGCGAGTCGCCGGGTTGACCGACAACATCATGACCCCTGCGGTTTCTCTATCCAGCCTATGGATTGGCGACAAGGTTTCTAAACCTGTACGGAGCTTTAATCTAACAAGCAAGGTCTCTCGAAGAAAACGACCTCCAGGGGTAACCGGTAAAAAATGGGGCTTATCAACGACGAGTAATTCATCGCTTTGAAAAAGAATAGTTTCTTGAAAAGGAATCAGGGCCTCAACTGCGCGTTCACGGTAATAGTAAATACATGCACCGCAACGGTAATGATGGTCTAGCGTTATTGCTTTGCCGCGTTCATCAACTAGCTCACCGCGGTTAACGCGTCGTAGCCAACTCTCACGATTAACTTGGGGAAAACGAGCGACAAAATAATCGCCGATAGTTTTCCAGGGTCCGTTAGGTAGCCATACACGGCTGGCAGATACGCCATCGCGCATAGGTAGTGGAGAGACCGGTGACATAATTAACGCAGCAAAAAGAAAGAAGCCATCAAAACCACACCATCAACCAGGACTGGGTGGTCATTGGTGCGAGCTAAGATCATGCCGCTGCTAACAACAATTAAACTGTAAACACGTATGCAGATAAAGTTTGCAGCAAACGACGACGAGTTTGATTAAGTTAGAAAAGAGTAATGACTGAGCGTCTTAATTAGAATTATGTGAAAAAGCTTATAGAAGATTGTACTCTTTTAGGCGATTTACAAGGATAGTTTTGGCGTAAGCGGGACATCGATCAATGAGATAAAAATTGATATTTTCTTGCTATTGTCGTTAAAACACAGCTAAAAATCAACAAACTCCTTCAATGTGAAAACGCCGGCAACCCCGCCGGATTTTTTTAAAAGGCGCGATAACCTCTATGAAAATCGCCATCCTCGATGACTATCAGGACGCCGTTCGCAAGCTACCTTGTTTTGAGCTTTTGAATGGGCTCGACGTAAAAGTTTTTCAGCATGGCGCGAAGGGGCAGGGCCAGCTAGCGATTCGGTTAGCCGATTTTGATGTGTTGGTGCTGATTCGTGAGCGAACCGCCCTTAACCGCGAATTGATTTCTAAGTTGCCAAAGTTAAAGTTGATTTGTCAGACCGGCCGTATTGGCTCTCACGTTGACCTTAAAGCAGCAGCCGAAAAAGAAATCGCTGTGGTCGACGGAGCGGGCGATCCTGTTGCACCTGCTGAATTAACTTGGACGTTGATACTCGCTGCCAGCAGAAAATTGCCCACTTATGCCAACCTTATGAGGCAAGGCGTGTGGCAATCAAGCTCGATTGATCCTGAGCGAAACACTATTGGACGAGTTTTGAATGGTCGCACACTTGGTTTATGGGGTTATGGACGCATTGGACAGTTAGTTGCGAGTTACGGCAAAGCGTTTGGTATGCAAGTGCTGGTCTGGGGCAGCGACGAAAGTCGATTACTGGCAAAAGAGCATGGCTTGATGGCCGCGCAGTCAAAAGAAGAATTATTTACGCAGTCCGATGTACTGAGCTTGCACTTGCGTTTAAGTGAAACAACTCGGCATATAGTCGCCGCGCATGAGCTTGGATTAATGAAAACGGACGCGCTAATTGTAAATACCAGTCGTGCTGAACTTATCGCTCCGAACACATTAGAGCAGGCATTGAAAGCAGGCCGACCGGGTGCCGCGACCGTAGATGTTTATGAGTCTGAGCCAGTGTTACCTACGCTTGCATTGCTGCGATTAGAGAATGTACTTGCGACACCGCATATTGGATTTGTAGAGCACGATAGTTATGAACGATATTTTCGACCCGCATTTGAAGCTGTCCAACATTTTGTTCATGGACGACCAGTAAAAAACATCGCAATGAAAGCGTAAGCGCATGCATATTATTAGCGTTAATCGAGGCAAAGCTGCGCCCTTGTTTGTGAGTGAAAGTGGAGTAACGCAATCCGTTATTTCGGGGATACGCAAGCAACCCGTTGACGGTGCCGTGCAGGTAGGCAAACTGGGCATTGAAGGCGATGAGCAAGCCGATTTAACGGTTCATGGAGGCCTCGAAAAAGCGGTGTATTTATACCCGCATGAGCACTATGCATTTTGGGAAGATACCCTGCTCAATGTAGTGAAAAAACCTACTCTACTAGCACCCGGTGCGATGGGTGAAAACCTCACGACCCTAGGAATTACGGAAAATGATCTTTGGGTGGGTGATCGATTAAAAATCGGTGAGGTTATATTGGAAGTCACCGAGCCGCGCGCACCCTGCTATAAGTTTGCTGCGCGTATGGGATTTCGGCATGCTGTAAAAAACATGCTTCAATCAGGATTTACCGGCGTTTATTTGAAAGTGAAACAGCAGGGAAGCATGGAAGCTAAAGCGAACATCACATTACTACCGGGCCCACGTGAAGTCAGTATTGCGGATATTAACGGTCGGCGTCTGAAGGGACGTCAGCGCGATTTGTTCGCGTAATTCGGGATGATGGCGTTACCCTAGGAACGCTACTCCACAAGCGGCCCCAACCGGGCGGCCATGGAAGTGGAGGACCGGCGTAGGGTTTGACATTACTGCGCAAGGGGATCACAGGTAAATGATCAGGTTGTGGGCCTGCATGCTGATCCCAACCGAGTGAAAATGTGTAATTAGGAAGTAACGCATGACATACGTTGTTAAACCATTGCGTATGGTCCTCATCTCTTCCTAATGCACGCGCTAAGCCATGTGGGTCAAATTTAGCGAGCGCTGATACGAGATCATGTTCAGATGCCCCAGGGTTATCACCCCAACCTATCACCGGGTTGAGATTGTATTCGGCCCCCGAGCCATACCAACCCTCGCGCCAACTGCGCTGCATCCAGTGGCGCGGTCCGGTAAATAAATGCCAGCGCCAGTGTAGGCCCGATGGTTTAGGCCAGCTATAAAGATAGAGCCTTTGATAACCTGCTTTGTGCAATTCGCGCACCATCGCCATTAATCTGCCATGCGGCATACGATCGGGAGAAGCGCTGCGAAAGTGAATAGCTTCGCCATCGGCGTGTTGTACATGATCACACGATAGATTCAAATCTAAGGTGCGGCCCTCATTAGAAAAACGCGCCGATATCCATCCTGTCATCAGATTGACGGACGTCACTACACCATAGCCACGATAGCGATGAAAGATGACAGTGCCGGGTGCGACAGGTTTCATATAGGAATGCGAGAGCAAACAACAAGCAATAGTTTAGCTGCTTAACGCCATTGTATGAAAGCGCGCTTATGTGTGAGATTTATATAATTTTAGCGAGCGATGCAGATTCTTAACTTTTTTATTACGCTTATACCTACAGTGCAGCCGCATAAAGGCATTCCAACATAGCATTGGATTGAGGGCGCCAGCTCTCATACCATGGGGGTCCATCTTGTCTCGGATGGCGGGCAGTCAAGTCGTTCCTCGCCTTGCTTGCCCCGCATTTCAGGAGTGGACTCCACGAGTCCACTCTTTTTTTTTGTGAAGTCCTCTTCTCCGTGCAGCCGATTTCGCTTTTGGGCGAACAATCTCAGGCTTCAGGATATGATCTCAGTTCTCCGATTATTCCCGCAAAATCTGCTGACCGTTATGACACTGCGCATCATTGCCACTGGAGGTACGTTTGATAAGCACTACGACGAGCTTAAAGGCCAATTAGTCTTTAGCCAAAGCGTGTTGCCAACCGTTTTAGCTCGCGCACGATTAACTCAAGACGTGGTGTTCGAGCCTTTGCTTGCGCTCGACTCTCTTGAAATGCAAGCATCGCACCGCCAGCAAATTAAACAAGCTTGTAGCGATTCAACAGAAGATAGAATCGTCATCGTGCATGGCACCGATACGTTATGTGACACAGCCAAGGCACTCGGCACGTCAAAATTAGCAAAAACCATCGTATTAGTGGGAGCAATGATTCCTTATGAGATAGCGAATTCAGACGCACTTTTTAATTTGGGTTTTGCAATCGCTGCTGCCCAGCTGTGCGCTCCAGGGGTATTTGTCGCCATGAACGGTCAGATTTTTTCATGGGATGGGGTTAGAAAAAACCGCGAAACCGGCGTATTCGAACGGCACTAGTCACCGACCATTGTGCTAATCGTAGGACAAATTTTTTTATGCAGTTTTAGCGTATGGATTTATCGAGACAATGAAAATCAAAAATTATATTCTCTGCTTATCTTTTTTGACTGTGAGCGTGTCGGCGGTTGCGACAACTCCTTACAAAATGCCCTTACAGCCCTTGGCTGATAAGCCCGGCCTGTTAAAGATGAAAGGCTTGGGTGGTAAGGTATTTTATGTACCATCTACGCTTTCCACCATCAAATGGGGTTATTTGCCGAATGCGAGTGATGCGCCTGTATTAACCGTTCCTTCTGGAGCGACGGTTGTATTTGATACGGTCTCGCACGAGGGCATACTCGAAGATCAAGGTAGAAATCCAGTTAAGTATTTTGCTTCTCATGGTGTGCCTTCACGCATGGTGTTAAACGATGCAATTGCAATTACTCAATCTTCGTTGTCGCATGATTTCGCCAAAGACGGCCCACACATAGTGACCGGCCCAGTCGCGATACAAGGCGCCGAACCTGGCGATGTGTTGAAGATCGATATATTGGCGGTTACCCCGCGTGTTCCTTATGGCGTGATTTCTAATCGTCATGGCAAGGGTGCGTTGCCCGGCGAATTTCCTGAAGGTGCAAAGCCTGAGTCGGATGCTAGTGCGGCAGATCCTTCAAAATTTCATAACGTATCGGTATTTACGCCGATACGTAGAGTAACCCGTGGTCAATGGGAAGGGGTGCTTAAAAATCAGCAGGGAGCTGAGGTAACTTTTCCAACAGCGCCATTCATGGGCGTGATGGGCGTTGCCGCTGATACGAATGAATTAGTGCATTCTGTTCCGCCCGGTGTTTTTGGCGGCAACATGGATGTGAAAGATTTAGGTGCTGGCTCGACCGTTTACTTGCCGGTATTTGTAAGCGGCGCTAATTTTTATACCGGTGATCCCCATATGTCACAAGGTAATGGCGAGGTCGCATTAACAGCGCTTGAGCATTCTATGCGTGCGACGTTTCGCTTTACGCTGTTAAAGAAAGGTGATGCACGCATCCCCTCATCGTCAGGCACTCTGGTAAAGCCTTTTGGGGAAACAAAAGAGTATTGGATTGCGATTGGCCTGCATCCTGATTTGAATGAAGCGATGAAAGACGCCGTACGCGAGTCTGTACGCTTTTTGTCTGAAGTGCTGGGAATGGATAAAGCCGTTGCGTACGCCTATTTATCCGCAGCGACGGATTTCAATGTGTCGCAAGTCGTGGATAGAACCAAAGGTATACACAGCTTGATTCGTAAATCAGATTTCAAAAAATCGCGCGCCACTGCCCATCATTAATGTGATAGTAGCTGTGCAGTAGCGCGCTATGGGGTAATGTTCAACAGCCTGAATCGTTGACGCTGCCATCGGGCATCACGGTATTGCACAGCTTAGCGCCTTCTAATTTAGCGCCCTCCATTTTTGCGCCTTTCAAGTTGGCGCCTTTCAGATTGGCGGCGCTAAAACTCGCTCCTGATAAATCGGCACCTTCTAAATTAGTCTCACGCAAAAAAGCATTTAAAAAATTAGCGCCGTTTAATTTGGCTTCGGACAGATTAGTTTTTTTTAGATTAGCACTTTCAAAATTCGTCGACAGCGTGCGTTTCTCAAGTGGTCTTTGTGAGAGATCAGCTTTGGATAAATTTGCGCCCGAGAGATTGGCGTTTTGAAAATCGGCACCGCGAAGATCGGCACCCGCCAAAGCGGCGTCAGTTAGGTCGCAATATTTGCAAGCATTAGTAACGCGTAAATTTTCTAATTTGTTGGGATCGGCGGCATAGGCAGTTAGTGTTAAAACAGCGATGGCCGTTGGTAATAGCACTGTTTGCAGACTGCGTAGGTTGGAAAGTTTTAGCATGATGACCGTCTCTTTTGTGAAAGTCAGGGAAGAATTAAAAGTATCTAATAAATAGCCAAGCAAATTATGTAAGCGTTCAGAATACTACGTGATTGAATGAGCTTATTTGCCTATACAAAAGCGACTAAAAATCACGCCTAGCAAATCGTCCGAGGTGAATGCACCAGTAATACTGCTCAGGCGATCTTGCGCAAGACGCAGTTCTTCTGCAAACAAATCAAGTGCGCTATCGTTTTGCGCCGCTAGTTCACTGGCAACCATTAAATGTGATTGCGCGCTTTTTAGTGCGAGTAGATGACGTTCACGAGCAAGATAAATTGACTCACCTGTTTGCTGCCAGCCAGCGATACGCAGCAATTCTCTTCGCAGTAAATCCATACCTAGACGCTCGGAGGCCGACAAATAAATGTGCGTCGCATCAGACTCGATATTGATCGATGCTTGATGACCTGACAGATCAATTTTATTCCAGATGCGGAGTAACGGAATATGCTCAGGAAGGCGTGCGACAATTTCTTCGTCGTCCCGCGTTGGTCCGCGGCTAGCATCTAAAATATGCACAATAACATCGGCACTTTCAACGGCGGCCCATGTGCGTGCGATGCCTATACGTTCTACTTCCCCATCAGCTTGCTCATCATCGCGGATACCTGCGGTGTCGATGATGTTGATAGGTATGCCTTCAACTTGAATCGTTTCAGTAATTTTGTCGCGCGTCGTACCTGCGATAGCAGTAACGATGGCGACATCGGAGCCGGCGAGTGCATTGAGTAATGAACTTTTTCCAACATTTGGCTGACCTGCTAGTACGACATTTAATCCGTCGCGTAACAGCGCGCCTTGTGATGCTTGATCTAGTACTCCATTTAATGAGGCGAGTACCGCGCTTAATTTGCCGCGAGCATTTGATTTTTCTAGAAATTCGATTTCTTCTTCGGGGAAATCAAGCGTTGCTTCCACGAGCATGCGCAAGTTAATCACTTGCTCAACTAGTTGATGAATCGCTTGCGAGAATGCGCCGGACAGTGATTGTGTAGCGAGTTTCGCGGCCGCCTCGGTCGAGGCTTCAATTAAATCGGAAACAGCTTCTGCTTGCGCAAGATCCATTTTTTCATTTTGAAAGGCGCGATAGGTAAATTCACCCGGATTAGCGAGGCGTAGTCCCATCGGCTGACCCGCCTCCAAGCAGCGGCTGAGCAGCATTTGCAGCACGACCGGTCCGCCATGTCCTTGCAGCTCTAAAACGTCTTCCCCGGTGTAGGAGTGCGGCGCAGGAAAATAAATCGCCAGCCCGGAATCAATCACGCTGCCATCGGCACGAATGAAATCTAGGTAGCTTGCATAGCGCGGCTTGAGTTCAGACGATTCATCTAATTTACAGATAGCGCGAGCCAAAGGTAGTAGAGCTTTACCCGAGATGCGCACAACACCAATGCCTCCACGACCCGGAGCGGTGGCAATAGCGGCGATAGGTGATGCGTCAGAAAGCATGTTGAGATTTTATCTGTAAATAAAAAAGTCCGCAGCCAATGGCGGCGGACTTCGAAAGTCACTGCTGCGCACTTTGCGCAGCGTGAGGAAATTTATTTTGTCTTCTCTGCTTTTTGAGTGATTACCCATTGTTGGGCGATTGACAGTAGATTGTTGACGACCCAGTACAGCACTAAGCCTGAAGGGAAAAAGAAAAACATCACCGAAAACGCGATTGGCATGAACATCATTACTTTGGCTTGAATCGGATCCGGTGGTGTCGGATTGAGTTTGGTTTGCACAAACATCGATACGGCCATGATTACAGGCAGGATGTACCAAGGGTCGGGCGCTGCCAAATCTTGGATCCAACCTAACCATGGCGCATGACGCATTTCCACACTCGCCAATAAAACCCAATACAGCGCAATAAATACGGGGATCTGAACAACGACAGGAAGACAGCCACCGAGAGGGTTAATTTTTTCGGTTTTGTAGAGCTCCATCATCGCCGCGTTCATTTGCTGTGGGTCGCCTTTGTGGCGCTCACGAATAGCTGTCATTTTGGGAGTGACTAATTTCATCTTCGCCATGCTGCGATAGCTTGCTGCAGACAGAGGGAAAAATGCCAGCTTGATTATTATCGTCAGAACGATAATGGTCCAACCCCAGTTGCCGAGTAGTTTTTGAATTTGCTCCATCAACCAGAAGATAGGTTTGGCAATCAACGTTAACCAACCATAGTCTTTGACCAGATCAAAATCGGGAGCAAATTTTTCAAGGTTGGCCGATTCTTGGGGGCCGGTGTAGAGCTTGCCGGAGGATTTTGCTTTAGCGCCGGGTGCTATGCTTCCCATCTTCATGATCACGCCAACGGCGTATAACTTGTCATTGATTTTGCGAGTGAAAAGCTCGTGCGTACCTTTGTCTAATGGCTGAAAAGCGGACACAAAATAATGCTGAACCATTGCTACCCAACCTTTATCGGTTTGCGCAGCTGGCGGTTGCTTACCTTTATCAATATCTTCGAAAGTAATCTTGCGAAATTTTTCTGCATCGGTGTAGATCGCAGGGCCCGTGAACGTGCTGTAAAAGCGTGAGTCGCCGTCTAGCTTGCTATCGTCGCGCACTAATTGAACATAAACCGATGGTGTAATGGCAGCAGAACTTCCATTAGTTACCTCATGAGATAGTTCGATTTCATATTCACCGCGTTTGAACGTATAGGTTTTGGTGAGCTTGACGCCATCTTGTTCAGCATCAAGAATCAGTTGCACGCTATTCGTATCTTCTAGCGTGCGTATGCCTGGGCGAGCTGTAAATAAAGACCGATGATTCGGTGCGGCCGTACCAATCAAGCCGCTTTGACCGACGTAGGTGCGACCCGAATCGGATTCCATCAAGACGACATTCCGGCTTTGGTCGGTGCCGTCTTTGTGTTTCAGTAGTTCGATGCGAGTGAGTGCTGCGCCGGCTGTGTTGATTTCTGCCTTCAACAGATCGGTCGTAATAGTGATTTTTTCACCGGCTTGGACGATCGCAGCGCTGGCAGGTACATCGGCACCGCTAGCCGCCGGAGTGCTAACACTCGCTTGAGGTACCGACGAATCGGTTTTTGTATTGATCGTCGCGTTGTTGGAAGTGGTCGCGACTTCAGGCGCAAACATCGAGGCGCCACCGTTGTAGATATTCCAGTTCTCCCACAGCATTAGCAGCGAGAGTGAGAAAATCACCAACAGCACAGTACGTTTGATATCCATAAGGGTCGCGAAAAGGAATAATGGTTCAGGGGTGTGAGCGCGTTACGTGGTCAGCCACATTGGCGACCTCATTAGAGAGCTTACGTTTTGGTACAAGATCGATGCCGCCAGCATGCCATGGGTGGCATTTGCACAAGCGTTGGCAGGCCAGCGCGCTGCCGCGCAAAGCGCCGTGCTCAACGACGGCTTGCTGCGCATACTCCGAACAACTCGGAAAAAAGCGGCAATGCTGACCTAGTAGCGGACTGATCGCTATTTTGTAAATACGCAGCAAGATCAGTAGCAAGGATTTCATTCGATGTGGTGGCGAGTTTGACTATCGACCGTGCTAAGTAGAGTTTGCAGCTCAGCCGTTAGTGCAATTTTGCACGATTTTGAAGAAGCGCTTTGCTTGCGACTCATTAGCGGATTGGTCAGACGAATAATGCAATCCGTTGGTGTCGATTCGGAGCGGCGGAAAATTTCTCTTGCAATACGCTTGATCATATTTCGAGTCACCGCTCGTTGAGCTAGTCTTTTGGCCACAACAATGCCCAGTCTCGCATGGCCAAGAGCATTCGATTGCTGGTAAAGCGCAAAGTGTTCTGTGCGCTTTACGGGGCGTAAACGAAAAACGGATGAAAACTCATCCGTTTTTAAAATACGCCGATGTCTGCCGAAATCTTCCGGACGAACGCCGGATGGAGTCTCGGGCAAAGTCGTGCTACCAGCCTTATACGGCCAGACGCTTGCGACCTTTGGCACGACGTGCGTTAAGTACAGCGCGGCCTGAGCGGGTGGCCATGCGTGCGCGGAAGCCATGTGTGCGCTTGCGGCGGACGACTGAGGGTTGAAAGGTACGTTTCATGTTGGGTCTCGCTGATCGGTATAGACTGAGCAAAAACCGGCGTAAATGCCCGGCCAAAAACTTGAGCTGCGGTGCCAAGAAGCTTGTGTGGCAGCGCGCAGCGCAGAGAACCTTCGATTAGACAGCATTTTGTCTATTTCTGTCAATCACTTACCGCTATTAAACATAGGTTAATGCGGCTCCTTGGGTCGATTGGCGCCCGATTGAACTATCTCCGGCCACGGATTTAAAGGCTTTCACTAGAGTTAAATAATTAGCAAAAAAATTGGCTGATCAAGCCGGTTGTTGATTCATCATTTTTGGGCCCTTCCTGTGGATAACTTGGCCCGGCAAGAGTAGAATAGTGCATATTCCGGCTAGCCTTTGCGCTGAGGCCGTCAGACCAACCTAGAACTCCGGGGCGCACCTTCTCCCGTTGCTCCCACAACCGAATCGACGCATGGAAGAATTCTGGCAGACCTGTGCATTACGGCTGCAGCAGGAGCTAACGCCTCAGCAATTTAGCGCCTGGATCAAGCCACTGGCAATGCTCGATTTCGAGGACGGTCGTCTGCGCATCGCTGCGCCGAATCGTTTTAAACTCGATTGGGTCAAAACCCAGTTTGCCGATCGCATCACTACCATTGCCGCAGAATTTTGGCAGTCGCCGGTGGACGTACAGTTTGTTCTTGACCCTCGTAACGGGCAGCTTAAAAAAACAGCAGGTCCTAGCACGCCGACGAGCGCACTGGTGTCATCGGACGCCCCGATTGAGCGCGCTAAACAGCCCGAGGAATCGCATTCGCGCCGTGATCAGAGCCGCATTAATCCTGCGCTGACTTTCGATAGCTTTGTAACTGGCAAGGCCAATCAGCTGGCCCGCGCTGCCGCCATACAAGTAGCCAGTAACCCGGGAATTTCTTACAACCCGCTGTTTTTATACGGTGGCGTTGGACTGGGTAAAACTCACTTGATACACGCGATTGGTAATCAGGTGCTGGCCGATAATCCCTCGGTCAAGATTCGATATATCCATGCAGAGCAATACGTGCGCGATGTGGTCACGGCCTATCAGCGCAAGGGCTTTGATGACTTTAAGCGCTATTACCATTCGCTAGATTTACTGCTGATAGATGATATTCAGTTTTTCGGCGGTAAAAATCGTACGCAAGAAGAATTTTTCTATGCCTTTGAAGCTTTAATCGCTGCCAAGAAACAGATCATTATTACGAGCGATACCTATCCCAAAGAAATTACGGGTATGGATGATCGGTTGATCTCTCGCTTCGATTCAGGTTTGACCGTTGCTGTTGAGCCGCCCGAGTTGGAAATGCGCGTGGCGATCTTGTTGAAAAAAGCTGCGCTTGAAGGCGCCGCACTCTCCGATGATGTGGCATTTTTTGTGGCCAAGCATTTGCGCTCGAATGTGCGCGAGCTCGAAGGCGCGCTGCGAAAAATTCTTGCGTACTCACGCTTTCATGGGAAAGACATCACGATCGATGTCGTTAAAGACGCATTGAAAGATTTGTTGTCGGTGCAGAATCGACAGATCTCCGTGGAGAACATACAGAAAACGGTCGCTGACTTTTTTAATATCAAGGTCGCTGACATGTATTCAAAAAAGCGGCCTGCAAATATTGCGCGGCCGCGGCAGATAGCCATGTATTTGGCTAAAGAGCTGACGCAAAAAAGCCTGCCTGAGATTGGTGAATTGTTTGGCGGCCGTGATCACACGACCGTGTTACATGCTGTACGAAAGATTGCTGCAGATCGTAGTAAAAACCCCGAATGCAATCACGAGCTTCACGTGTTGGAGCAAACCCTAAAGGGCTGAGCTGACGTTAAGCCAGAGCAGCCATGAAAAAGAACCAAAAATGCTGATACAGAAAGCGACTCGCGAAAGGAACGCACGATGCTACTGGTAAAAATTCACAGGGACGCTTTGTTGCGGCCACTGCAAATCGTGAGTGGTATTGTCGAGCGTCGGCACACATTGCCGATTCTCGCCAATATCCTCATCCGAAAAGATGGAGAGAACGTGTCCTTGTTGTCAACGGACATTGAAGTGCAGATCAGCACTCACGCTGCCATTGGATCGGGAAAAGATGTCGTTGCGACGACAGTCGCAGCGCGTAAGCTGTTGGATATTTTGCGCGCCCTCCCAGAAGCCGAAGTATCGCTGTCACTCACCAACAAGCGCATGACAATACAGAGCGGAAAATCGCGCTTTGCTTTGCAGACGCAGTCAGCAGAAGAATTTCCTACCGTCTCACAAGCAGAGCATTTTTCTGCCAAGGTTGAACTGCCGCAGAAGACGCTCAAGCATCTTTTCAATATGGTCCATTTTTCTATGGCCCAGCAAGACATTCGTTATTACTTGAATGGTTTGCTGTTGGTGGTCGATGGTAAAAATGTGATTGCGGTGGCCACTGATGGACATCGACTGGCGTTTTCTCAGATCGTTACCGAGCAAGAATTCGTGCGCCAAGAAGTCATTATTCCGCGCAAAACGATTTTGGAATTGCAACGGCTGTTAGATGAAACGGATGACCCCGTCACTTTGCAAATCGCAACCAATCAGGTGAAGCTCGATTTCTCCGACATTGAACTGATATCTAAACTGGTCGAAGGTAAATTTCCTGATTACACCCGGGTAATTCCTAAAGCGTACAAAAATAACTTCTCGATTGGTCGCGATGTTTTGCTGCGCTCGTTGCAGCGAACAGCCATCATGACCTCGGACAAATTCAAGGGCGTGCGTTGTGTGATTGCGCCGGGCAGCTTGAAAATCAGTTCTACGAATGCCGATCAGGAAGAGGCGGTTGAAGAACTCGAAATCGATTACAGCGGTGACAGCGTCGATATTGGTTTTAATGTGACCTATTTGTTAGACGTCTTGAACAATTTGAAATGCGATCAAGTCAGCATTTCTCTTGGTGATGCCAATTCATCGGCATTGATTACTGTTCCAGATGATCCGAATTTCAAATATGTCGTTATGCCGATGAGAATTTGAAACGCGTAATTCGTTATGCGAAGGGGCCCGCTGGCCCCTTCGACGCATTATCAACACAGTGATTTACTGCGCAATTGTTTTATTAAGGTAGCCATGGCCGCAATTCCATCAGAAAACAGCAATCCGTCTAATCAATATGGCGCGTCGTCCATTCAAATTCTTGAGGGCCTAGAAGCGGTTCGAAAACGACCCGGCATGTATATCGGCGATACGTCCGACGGCACTGGCTTGCATCATTTGGTGTTCGAGGTACTGGATAACTCTATTGATGAATCTTTGGCTGGACACTGCACTGAAATCGACGTCACCATTCATTCGGATAATTCGATTTCAATTCGCGATAATGGTCGCGGCATACCGACGGGTATCAAGTGGGATGACAAACACGAGCCTAAGCGTAGCGCGGCTGAGATCGTGATGACTGAGTTGCATGCAGGCGGTAAGTTCGATCAAAACTCCTACAAAGTTTCAGGCGGCCTACATGGCGTGGGCGTATCGTGCGTCAACGCGCTATCTAAAAAATTGCGTCTGACTATACGCCGTGATGGCAAACAATACTTTATGGAGTTTGCGCATGGCATTCCGCAAAATCGTGAAACAGAAACTCAAGAAGGCGTAGAAGTCTCGCCAATCAAACTGGTAGGTGACACCGATAAGCGTGGAACCGAAGTTCATTTTTGGGCTGACGAAGAAATCTTCACCCATGTTGAGTACCACTACGACATTCTTGCCAAACGTATACGCGAACTATCGTTTTTGAATAATGGCGTGCACATTAAGCTGACAGATCAGCGCACGGGTAAAGAAGAAAGCTTTGCTTTTGAGGGCGGCACTCGCGGTTTTGTTGAATACATCAATAAAAATAAAAATGTATTGCACCCAAACGTGTTTCAGGCAACCGGCGAGCGTATGTCAGAACACAACACACAAATTTCTGTCGATGTATCCATGCAATGGAATGATGCGTTTAATGAGCAGGTGCTGTGCTTCACTAACAATATTCCGCAGCGTGATGGTGGTACCCATTTGACCGGCTTGCGCGCAGCGATGACGCGGGTGATTAACAAATATATTGATGAGCACGAGTTCGCAAAAAAAGCCAAAGTTGAAATCGCCAGTGATGACATGCGTGAAGGTTTAACCTGCGTGTTGTCGGTCAAAGTGCCTGAGCCGAAATTTAGCTCCCAGACTAAAGACAAGCTCGTTTCATCTGAAGTGCGCGGTCCGGTAGAAGAAGTGGTCGCTAAGACACTAACGGATTATTTGGCTGAGCGTCCGCATGATGCAAAAATCATTTGCGGAAAAATTGTTGAAGCTGCGCGTGCACGCGAAGCGGCACGCAAGGCGCGCGAATTAACGCGTCGTAAAGGCATCATGGATGGTTTGGGCTTGTCGGCGAAGCTGGCTGACTGCCAGGAGAAAGACCCTGCGCTTTGCGAGTTATATATCGTCGAGGGTGACTCAGCGGGCGGTTCGGCTAAACAAGGTCGCGACCGAAAATTTCAAGCCATTCTTCCTTTGCGCGGCAAGGTACTGAATGTCGAGAAGGCGCGCTTTGAAAAAATGCTTTCTTCTGAACAGATCACTACCTTGATAGCGACATTAGGTACGTCGATTGGTGCTGATGAATTTAATATCGATAAATTGCGCTATCACCGCATCATCATCATGACCGATGCAGACGTTGACGGTGCACATATTCGTACGCTGCTGTTGACCTTGCTGTATCGCCAGATGCCGCTACTAGTCGAACGTGGCCATGTGTATATCGCGCAGCCACCTTTGTATAAAGTAAAGCATGGCAAAGATGAGCGTTACTTGAAAGACGATTTAGAAGAAGCGAGCTACATGATGCAAATCGCGCTCAATGATGCAGTGCTGGTGCCGTCAGAAAATGCGGCTGCGATTGCTGGTGATGCATTAGCTGAATTGGTTCGTAAGTACAACACAGCGAACGCCATCATAATGCGCCTCTCGCGGGTGATTGACGATGCGGCTTTGTCAGCCATCATAACGGGAGTCACACTCGATCTGGATTCTGCCGAGACCGCCACCGTATCTGCAGCTTCCATGGAGGCAGCCATTAATGATCCTGCAGTAACAGTGAATGCAACGAGCGATGAATTATCTTCACGGCGCAGCTTGCGGATTGCGCGTCGCCATCACGGTAATTTAAAAATCAGTGTGATCGATGCCGAATTTGTGCGCAGCGCGGATTACGGTTTGTTAGCTGAGGCGGCCGCGACTTTCAAAGGTTTGATCGGGCCGGGCGCGTTGGTGCGACGGGGTACGGGCGAGAAAATACGTGAATCGGCCATTATCGATTTTCATCATGCGATGGCATGGTTGCGCGATGAAGCAGAGCGCGGCGTGACTAAGCAGCGATACAAAGGTTTGGGTGAGATGAATCCTGAGCAGCTGTGGGAGACCACCATGGATCCGACCGTGCGCCGTTTACTGAGAGTTCAGATTGAAGATGCGATCGCCGCTGACCAAATCTTCACCACGCTGATGGGTGACGACGTTGAGCCTAGAAGGGCATTTATTGAAAAGAATGCACTGGCGGCAGGAAATATCGACGTTTAATTTGCCTCATCTTTGACTAAAAGTCATAAGTGAATCAACCGAACCATAGTGTTATTGATTTTTAGTGTGAATATACTGCTTCCAGGTCGTTAATCTGGCAGGGCATGGCTATTCAGGCAATTCTTTTTGACGCTTACGGCACGCTCTTCGATGTGTATTCGATGGGCGTGCTGGCAGAGCGATTATTCCCCGGGCGCGGTAGCGCGCTGGCGGATCTTTGGCGTGACAAGCAGATTGAATACACCCGCTTGCGTACGCTCTCCAACACCTACAAGCCATTTTGGGAAGTCACTCAGGATGCGTTGATTTTTTCTTGCCGCAAGTTGGGACTTGATCTCACCCTAGATGCGCAGAATCAGCTCATGGGTCAATACGCCAAGTTGTCTGCATTCCCCGAATGCTTCGATGTATTAACGCGCTTGCGTGAGCGTGGGGTCAAGCTAGCCATACTTTCGAATGGCAATCCCGACATGCTTGATGCGGCCGTTCACGCCGCAGGGTTGCATGAGTTACTGAATGCAGTGTTATCAGTACACCTGGTCAAAAAATTCAAGACCGCACCTGAAGCGTATCAACTTGGAACAGACACTTTAGGACTGGCAGCAAGAGACATGTTGTTTGTGTCGAGTAATGCTTGGGATATTTGTGGCGCAGCTTGGTTTGGTTATCCAACCTTCTGGGTGAATCGCGCAAATGCACCAATGGAAGAATTAGGTGTCACACCGAAAGGCATTGGAACATCCCTAAATGATTTGTTGAGTTTTGTTGCCGCTAGCTCTTAGAGCGCGACCTATTTTTATTATTACATTAACGCAGGAAAGATCAAGGCTATGACTAACCGAACTAATTGCCATGGATTGCAAGTAGATACTGTTCTTCAACAATTTATTGATGACAAGGTCTTGCCGGGTACAGGTTTGACGAGTGACACTTTTTGGAAGGGCTTCGCTCAGATCGCCAATGACTTAGCGCCAAAAAACGCTAATTTACTAGCTGAGCGCGATCGTTTGCAACACGAACTCGACGCGTGGCACAAAGCGCATCCAGGGCCGATTGCTGATGTTACTGTGTATCGTGAATTTTTAGAATCGGTTGGTTACTTAATGCCCGTTCCCGATCAAGTTCATGTGACGACTGAAAACGTCGATGCTGAATTATCAGTAACAGCAGGACCGCAGTTAGTGGTGCCTATATTGAATGCGCGTTATGCGCTAAACGCTGCCAATGCGCGCTGGGGTTCTTTGTACGATGCCTTGTATGGCACCGATGCGATTCCAGAAACTGATGGCGCAACTCGAGCCGGCGGATACAATCCCATTCGGGGTGCGAAGGTAATTGCCTTTGCCAGAAATTTTTTAGATCAATCTGCGCCGTTGGCGAGTGGATCTCATGCAAACGCAACAGCGTACGTTGTCAATTCAGGACAGTTGAACGTTATGCTTAAGGATGGCAGTACAGTCGGATTAAAAGACGCAGCAAAATTTATCGGCTATCAAGGTGAACCCTCGGCACCCTCGTCGGTACTACTAAAAAATCACGGGATTCATATCGATATCCGCATTGATCGCAACACATCTATCGGAAAAACAGATGCCGCAGGTATATCAGATATCGTCATCGAATCGGCATTGTCGACGATTCTCGATCTCGAAGATTCGGTTACCGTGGTTGATGGCGCCGACAAAGTAGTGGCTTATGAAAACTGGTTGGGAATTTTAAAAGGCACCTTGGTTGAAAGCGTGAGTAAGGGCGGTAAAACATTTGACCGCACGCTGAATGCTGATCGCGAGTACGAAGGTGCGAATGGTCAAACCATCAAGCTGCATGGACGCTCATTACTATTCCTTCGCAACGTCGGTCATTTAATGACGAATCCGGCGATTTTGCTGGCCGATGGCAAAGAGATACCTGAAGGTATTTTAGATGCGGTTGTGACGACGACCATTGCTTTACATGATCTCAAACGTCCTGCGAGTCAGACGGTTGGAAATACTCGTACCGGATCGGTCTATATCGTTAAACCAAAAATGCATGGACCGAAAGAAGTCGCCTTCGCAGCAGAATTGTTTGGTCGTGTTGAAGCTATGCTCGGCCTAAAAGAGAACACGGTTAAATTAGGCATCATGGATGAGGAGCGTCGCACATCCACCAATCTGAAGGCCTGTCTGAAAGAAGCATCCAAGCGCGTTGCTTTCATCAACACCGGATTTTTAGATCGCACTGGCGACGAGATGCATTCATCCATGACCGCAGGTCCAATGATGCGCAAGGGCGATATGAAAACATCGACCTGGCTCTCCGCGTATGAACGCAGTAATGTGTTGACCGGTCTTTCATGCGGAATGCGTGGCCGTGGTCAGATAGGTAAAGGTATGTGGGCGATGCCTGATTTGATGGCTGCAATGCTTGAGCAAAAAATTGGTCATCCAAAAGCTGGTGCAAATACAGCTTGGGTACCTTCACCAACCGCTGCAACATTGCATGCGATGCATTACCACCAAGTCGATGTAGCAGAAATTCAGCGGCAATTAGAAAAAGTGGATGCACCAGCCGAATTGAAACGACTGCGTGATGAACTATTGATGGTTCCTGTGGTGGCAAAACCTACTTGGTCAGCAGGGGATATTCAGCAAGAATTAGATAACAATGCACAGGGCATACTAGGTTATGTGGTGCGTTGGGTCGAGCAAGGCGTGGGCTGTTCCAAAGTGCCGGATATCCACAATGTCGGTTTAATGGAAGATCGCGCCACCTTGCGTATCTCGAGTCAGCATATCGCTAACTGGTTGTTGCACGGTGTAGTGACTGAGGCGCAGGTAAAAGAAACACTGGAGCGCATGGCTAAGATTGTTGATGGCCAAAATTCCGGTGACCCGTTTTATCGTCCGATGGCGATTAATCTGTCTACGTCGCACGCATTTCAAGCAGCTAGCGATCTAGTGTTTAAAGGTCTGGAGCAACCAGCAGGCTATACCGAACCACTATTGCATGCATGGCGCTTGAAGTTTAAAAAAGAAGTGATGCGGGCTTGACTCTTTAAGTTTGAGTACAAAAACAAAGCCAGCATTATGCTGGCTTTGTTTTTTGTAAATGACGTTTTAATTTAAGCAGCGAGTTTGATTTCATTAGTCCCGGAAACAGGGCTTCGAATTAAATGATCAAAAGCTCCCAGCGCTGCTTTAGATCCTTCACCCATAGCGATGATAATTTGCTTGTAAGGCACAGTGGTTACATCGCCAGCAGCGAATACACCGGGGATTGAAGTTTGACCTTTAGCATCAATCTCAATTTCACCACGAGACGATAGAGCAACGGTTCCTTTGAGCCAATCGGTATTCGGCAACAAACCAATCTGCACAAAAATCCCTTCGAGCTCCAACGTATTCGATTGACCGCTGACTCTATCCGTATAACGCATGCCATTTACTTTGACACCATCACCTATCACTTCCGTAGTTTGTGCTTGAGTGATGATTGTCACGTTCTGCAGGCTACGCAATTTTCGCTGTAATACTTCATCAGCGCGCAACGTCGCGTCGAATTCAAGCAAGGTCACGTGACTCACCATGCCAGCTAAATCAATCGCCGCCTCTACGCCCGAATTGCCGCCACCTACTACCGCTACGCGTTTACCCTTAAACAGCGGGCCATCGCAATGGGGGCAGTAAGCCACGCCTTTGTTACGGTAGGTTTGTTCACCGGGGACATTCAATTCGCGCCAGCGTGCACCGGTGGCAATCACTACAGATTTTGCCTTTAAGCTAGCTCCACTCTCGAGTTTGATTTCAATAAGCTCGCCCGGAATAATCGCTGATGCTCGCTGAAGGTTCATGATGTCAACATCATAGGACTTCACATGTTGTTCAAGAGCAGAGACTAATTTAGGGCCTTCTGTTTCTTTCATCGAAATGAAATTTTCAATGCTTAAGGTATCGAGAACTTGACCACCAAAGCGTTGTGCTACCACGCCTGTGCGTATACCTTTGCGCGCTGAATATATTGCTGCTGATGCACCAGCAGGACCACCGCCGATGATGATCATGTCGAAAATGTCTTTCGCATCAATGGTTTCTGCAGCACGTGCCGAAGCGCCAGTATCTAATTTCGCTAAAATTTCTTCTAACGTCATTCGACCTTGATCAAAAGCTTCGCCATTCAAAAACACGGTTGGAACCGCCATGATTTGACGTTGTTTTATTTCTTCCTGAAACAAGGCTCCATCAATCATTACGTGTTGAATATTCGGATTAAATATCGCCATCAAATTAAGAGCCTGCACAACTTCCGGACAGTTCTGGCACGAAAGAGAGATGTAGGTCTCGAACAGATACTCACCTTTTAATTGACGTATCTGCTCGAGCACATCGTCACTGACTTTCGGAGGATAGCCACCCACTTGCAAGAGGGCCAATACCAACGATGTGAATTCGTGGCCCATAGGTATGCCAGCAAAACGCACGCCCGAGTTGCTTCCTACGCGATTGAGTGCAAAGGATGGTTTGCGCTCAGTGTCATCATTGCGCTCTTCAAACGAGAGGCGCGGTGACAATGCAGCAATTTCTTGCAGCATGTTGCGCATCTCTTGAGATTTTTCGCTGTGGTCCAGCGAGGCAACGATCTCGACAGAATGGGTAATTTTATCGAGGTAGGCTTGCAACTGAGTTTTAATGGCGGCGTCTAACATGGTGACCTCGTATTTTTTGATGAATGGCGAATCTAGGATTTAGATTTTTCCGACCAGATCGAGCGAAGGTGCCAGTGTTTCAGCGCCCGGTGTCCATTTGGCTGGGCAGACTTGGCCTGGGTGAGCAGCGACGTACTGAGCAGCCTGCACTTTGCGCAGCAATTCAGTAGCGTCACGGCCGATGCCATCGTCATGAATTTCAGCGATTTTGATTTGACCTTCTGGATTGATGATGAAGGTGCCACGTAATGCCAGACCGCTCTCTTCAACCATGACATCGAAATTGCGTGTGATTGCGCCTGTGGGATCGCCTAACAATGGATAACGAATTTTGCTAATCGTGTCCGAGGTGTCATGCCAAGCTTTGTGAGAAAAATGCGTGTCCGTCGATACACCGTATATTTCTACGCCCAGTGCTTTGAATGTGTCGTAGTGATCAGCCAAATCACCCAGTTCGGTTGGGCAAACAAAGGTGAAATCAGCGGGGTAGAAGAACACGACTGACCACTGGCCCTTTAAGTTAGCTTCGGTAACTGGAACGAACTTCCCATCGTGGTAGGCGGTGGTTTTGAATGGTTTGATAGTGGTGTTGATCAAAGACATGGTTTTACTCCTTAGGGGGTTGAATAATCAGTACGAAGGACCGAATAATAGGCAAAACCAATCGATCAGTAAATTTGATAGTTTTTATTAATTAAATAGCTTTTATCTATTGCCACGAAATAATCGATAGATTCTTATCTTGTATCTAGAAAAAACCGTCTCAAGCCAAATATAAGAGGAATGGAGTGGCTTTCGCGTCGCGATTTGATGACAGCCAGGGAACTCATCTCGGGGGTTTGAGTTTCGACCTTGTTGAGCTTGGTGGTAATTCGAGCCTTCCGGCCGAGTTTGAGTAGAATGCCGGCAGACGTTATTGTGTTGGGCGGATTTTTTCCGCGTGTTTGTCCTTTGGAGGAACCATGAAAAAGCTTTGGGTAGCACTGATGATTGTGATGTTGGGCATAACGGGAATGATGACTGGGGCCGAGGCCAAACGTTTAGGTGGCGGTGGCTCATTTGGAAAATCATCCCCAAGCTTCAGCAAACCCGCACCTATGCAAAACGCTGGTCAGCAGGCTGCACCTGCACCTCGCCCTGCACAACCTGCGGCACCCGCACCTGCTCCGGCACCATCTAGCCCATGGAAGGGCATCGTCGGCGGCGCATTGCTAGGATTGGGCATTGGTGCGTTGATGTCGCACTTTGGGATGGGTGCTGAATTAGGCAGCATGATGAGTGGTTTGTTGATGGTGGCTTTGGTGGTCTTCGCTGGAATTTTTCTGGTGCGCATGTTGGCGCGCAAATCGGGCACGAGCACTCCTCAGCCAGCGTATGCAGGTTATGCCGATGAACCCGCACAGCGAGTTGTTACACCCGAGATCGGTTCTAATTTAGGTCATTCATCTGGGGCACCTGCGCCATTGAACTGGGAAGGTGGACAGACACAAACTATTCCCGCAGGTTTTGATACCGCCGGTTTTCTTCGTAGTGCGAAAACAAATTTTATACGTATGCAAGCGGCGTGGGATAAAGCCGATGTGCATGACATTCGCGAGTTCACTACACCAGAGATGTTCGCTGAGCTGAAGATGCAACTAACTGAACGAGGCACATCAGCTAATGAGACGGATGTCGTTAGTTTGGAAGCGGAAATGCTTGGCATTGAAACGACCTCTGTGGAATATATTGCTAGCGTTCGTTTTCATGGCATAGTGCGGGAAGCCGCGAATGCGCCGGCTGAAGCCTTTAATGAAGTTTGGGTATTGGCAAAACCGGTTTCTGGACAAGGTGGTTGGTTGTTGGCGGGTTTGCAGCAGAACTGATTTTCTTGCGATCTGACGAAAGGCGTTGATGCGCTTTCCTCATATCAATGAGCAAGATGTTGAATGCCGCTCGCAGGAAACTGCGGGCGGTTTTTTCTTGCGGCATACGTCTTATAACTTTTAACGCCTATCGCATGCCAGACACCCAAAAACCTAACTACCCAGAGCTGGCTTCATATGTGTTTGCTGGCGCTGCATTGCTGCTGATATTGCAAACAGGATTATTGGCGGCGCTTTATTCGGGATTGTTGGTTTATGCCCTAGTTCATTTGATCGCTCCGGCATTGAGTTCGCGTATGAGTAATCAGAAAGCGAAGTTAACGTCGGTGGCAGCACTAGGGTCAGTGATTGTTTTATTGTTGACGGTGGGCGCGTGGGTCCCCTTAGCTTTTTTTCTTTCGGATGATGGTAGCTATCCGGTCTTGTTAAAGAAAATGGCGGACCTGATTGAGTTGTCGCGTAATCAAATTCCTGAATGGATAGCAGACTATTTACCTGAGAGCGCGGAGGCCTTGCAGCAAACACTCACGGCGTGGATGCGTGAACACGCAGGTCAAGCTAAGCATATAGGTGAACAAACAGGCAGGACAATTGCCCACTTAATTATTGGCATGGTGATTGGCGCTATGGCAGCTCTGTATGACACCACACGCATACACAACTTTAAGCCGCTGGCTGCGGCCTTGCATAAACGAGTCGTGAATCTTCATCAGGCGTTTCGACAAATCGTTTTTGCACAAGTGCAGATCGCCGCGATTAATGCCGCTCTGACGGGCGTATTTCTGATGGCGATTTTGCCCATGGCGGGCATCCATCTTCCCTTCGTCAAAACATTGATTCTTCTTACGTTTGTCGCTGGTCTTTTACCCGTTATTGGGAATGTGATTTCAAATACGGTGATCGTAGTGATTAGCCTATCTCACTCATTATCGACAGCCGGATTGGCATTAATATTCTTAGTGACGGTGCATAAACTAGAATATTTTTTAAACGCCAAAATTGTCGGCACCAAGATCAATGCACGCGCGTGGGAACTACTATCGGCTATGTTGATGATGGAGGCATTTTTTGGGATAGCCGGAGTCATTGCGGCACCCGTCTTTTACGCTTATATAAAATCCGAGCTATCCCAAGCTGAGCTGGTTTAACACCGAAGCGCTACCACAATTATTTTCGATCTTCGTTGTCTGGCTCGGCCAAAGAAGCAATCAAATCAACCGGTCTAGCAGAACGCTTACGCATACGTAAATTAAGCATTTCTACGGCTACAGAAAAGGCCATTGCGCTATAGATATAGCCTTTGGGTACGTGATGTCCCAGACTTTCGGCAATCAACACGACTCCAATCACCACTAAAAATGCGAGTGCCAACATTTTTATGGTGGGGTGTGCTGATACGAATTCACCAATAGCCTTGGCGAACAACATCATTAATCCGACGGATGCGATGACTGCAGCTACCATCACGCTGATTTGTTCGACCATGCCAATCGCTGTGATGATGGAATCAAGCGAGAAAACAATGTCGATCAACATAATTTGAATAATCACCACGCTAAATTTATGCGCGACAGGGCTGCCTGAGCTGTCGTGCGAGCCTTCCATGGTTTCATGAATTTCGCCGACGCTTTTCCAAAGTAAAAATAGGCCGCCCAGTAGTAGCACTAGATCGCGTCCGGATAAACTCTGGTTCATTATTGTGATGATGGGTTCGGTTAGCCCAACTAGCCAGGAAAGCATCATCAACAAGCCTATGCGCATAAACATGGCACCAAATAAGCCAGTTCGACGAGCTAGTTCGCGCTTTTCAATCGGCAGCTTGTCGACAAGAATAGAAATGAAAATCACATTGTCTATCCCGAGTACGAGCTCTAAGGCTGTCAGCGTTAGAAATGCAGCCCACACATTAGGATCCAGCAGTAGGTCCATCATCATTTGTTCGCTCCTTGGTCAAAAAAAAGCCGGCCTAGGCCGGCTTTGAAATGTAAGTGTAGCGTGTTAATACAGTGAGCTAATCCAGTGTGCAAGATTGGTCATGTCTTCTTCGGACAGCGTTTGCGCCACGCTGGTCATATTACCAGCATCATTGGTGCGCTCGCGTGCCTTAAAGTTTTTTAACTGCGTCATAACGTAATCGGGATGTTGACCAGCCAAGCGGGGAATTTCATTTTGACCGGACATGCCACCCATGTGACACATCGCACATAAAGACTCTTCTGCTTTAGCTGCGCCCGCTTTGATTCTTTCGGGCTCGGCTTTAAAGCCAGTATGCACTTGCTTTTGCGCGGCAAAGTAAGCGGCCAGATCGTGCATGTCTTGCTTTTCAAGTGCGCCGGCAACCGCTGACATCATAGGATTTTTACGCCGACCTTCTTTGTAATCTTTTAATTGCAAATACAGATAACGCGCATTTTGACCTGCAAGCGTTGGAAACATACCTGATGCAGAGTTACCAGACGCGCCATGGCATGCCACGCAGGCCTCTGCTTTTTTCTTGCCGGCTTCGATATCTTGTGCCTGCGCTCCAGCACAAAGGGAGATCAGCACGAACAGCGAAGTAACTGCTGCACGGAAATTCATGATTAAACCTTTGATTCGATGGTTAGATAAAGTTAGATAAAAAAAGAGGCTGCCCTCAGGCAGCCTCATTGTATCGCGCTAAATTACAGAGCGAATACGAACACGCTATTGCCGCGCTTGAAATCAAGCTGGCTGTTACCACCTGCTGCAACGGCGATGTATTGCTTGCCGTTGATAGTGTACGACGTTGCTGGAGCATTTACGCCAGCGCCGCACTGATACTGCCACAGCACCTTGCCTGTTTTAGCATCGTAGGCTTTGAACCAGCCATTGCCTTCTCCAGCAAAGACCAGGTTACCTGCAGTCGCCAGAACGCCACCGATCATTGGTTGATCAGTGCGTGCTTTCCAAACCACTTTGCCGGTATCCAGATCGACAGCAGAGACGTTACCGAATTGCTCTTCACCTGGGGCGTTTTTGAACGCGCCACCCAACCACAGTTTACCGCCTGGATAGCCCGAAGCTTCAACGTGGTAAGTCATTGGTTGCTCGAGGTTGGCAGCATAAGCCAGACGCAGGCCTGGGTTAACAGCCATCTGCGACCATTCAACACCCCCATTAGCACCCAAGGACATACGGGCACCTTTAGCGGTTGGCAGGGTCCACAGACCTTCTTGGGAAACCATAGGCTCAGAGAAGCGGATCAGGTTGCCGGTAGCGCGGTCATGAACATAGATGTGGCCAGTTTTGCCGCCGTGGATAGCCACAGGGATCATCTTGCCGCTCTTGTCTTTGGCTTCGGTCAGGATGACTGGCGAAACAGCATCCAGATCCCATACATCGTGAGCGATGTACTGAAAGTGCCACTTGTACTTACCAGTGTCGAGATCAACAGCGATCATCGAGTTGGTGTACAGGTTGTCACCAGGACGCTCAGCGCCATACAAGTCAGGCGATGGATTGCCCGCAACGAAGTAAGCAGTTTTGGTTTTGCGATCGATAGCAGGAGTCATCCATACGCCACCACCGAGAGTTTTGTAGAAATCACTGTTCTTAGCCAGAGCAGCTTTTTCTGCAGCGATGTCACGGTGCATGTTGCGGCCTGTTGCATCGTTAACTGCCCACGTACCCTCGTGACCTTTTTCTGGAATGGTGTGGAATGTCCAGATCAGTTTGCCGCTGTTGGCGTCATAGGCTTTCACGAAACCGCGAACACCGTATTCACCACCGTTGGTACCGATCAGTACTTTGCCATCAGCCACTGCAGGAGCCATCGTTTCGCTGTAGCCCAATTCTGGATCAGCGATTTGTGTTTCCCACAGCATCTTGCCTGATTTAGCATCGAGTGCGACGAGTTTTGCATCCAGCGTGCCCATGTAGAGCTTGCCTTCAGAAATAGCGACACCTTTGTTATTTGGGCCGCAGCAGTAAGTCGATACAGGACCGATTTTGTGCTTGTAGTGCCAGTACTGTTCACCGGTTGACGCGTTGATAGCGTAAACATGGTTGTATGACGTTGTCAGGAACATGACGCCATTAACGACCAGCGGTGCAGTTTCCATAGACTCGACGATACCCGTCTGGAAAACGAATGCAGGACGCATCTTAGCGACGTTACCTGAATTGATTTGCTCAGCAGGGTGATAACGAGTTTGTTCGTAGCTGCCGTTCGGGTGCAACCAGTTCTTGCTGTCTTTGCCTGCAGCATCCAGCATTGACTGACTTACATTCCCAAAATTGGGCATTGCGATAGGCTTAATACCAGCCCCCGCAATCGGTTCTTGCGCATACACGGAACCTGCGAGTAGCAGGCTGGTGGCGGCAAGCGTCTTGAGCATCTTATTCAGAGCCATGAAGCTTCCTCTCTAGTTGGGTTTATCGTCTCTTCTGTCCGGCGAACCTTAAAAAACCTCAATCAATCAGATCAAAATTTTTTCAAGCTTGCTGCCCTGCTAGGAGCGCGCATGTAGGCCAGACCTCTTTTTGTCGACCGCAATAAAAAACACTTATTATTGCGCCTACTGATCCTATTACCAGTTACCTCGCTTGGCAATAAAAAACATCGATTTATTAGGGCTATACACATGAAAATTATCAAACGAATTATGCTGCTTTTCAGCCTGTTCTTTTTTTGCGCCGCAATATACGCTCAAGAAGCTGACAATCCGCATAGCGCGTCTTTAGCCGCTGTGCGTGCCGGTAATCTAAACAAGCTTAAAGATCTCATCGAGAACCGCGGCGCGAATATCAATTCACGCAATCGTCCGGGCGAGAGCTTGCTATTGATGTCCATTAAAGCCGGCAATAAAGAGTTGATTAATTATCTTCTCGAAAAAGGAGCCAACGTCGATACAGCCAACACCTCTAGAGTTACTCCATTGATGGCTGCTGCTTATGCAGGTGATGTCGATACTTTAGAAAAACTGCTGGCCAGAGGTGCTGATGTTCATGCGGTAGATCAATTAAAAAAATCGGCCATGGTGTATGCCGCGGGTAATGGGCATACTGAAGTCGTTGCGCGCTTGATTGCGGCAGGAGTTGATGTGAACGCCAAATACAAAAGCGAACTGACGGCCTTAATGTGGGCAGCAGGCTCGGGTCATGCACAGACTGCGGAACTGCTGTTAGATAAGGGCGCCGATGCTTCACTGCTCGACGACCGCAGTAAAACCGCGTACCAAATGGCCAATGAAGCGGGCCATTTAGAGGTGAAAAAATTGCTAGAGCAGCGTGCAAAATAACTCTGCAGCAAATTAAAAAGCCTGTGGTCGCACAGGCTTTTTTTAACCCAAAATTTGCTAGGTAAGATTGGTGAAACGAAATTACCCTAGAGCGTAGTTATCAGCGCTTTTTCAATTCCACTTCAAATTGTGCAAACCACGCTGAGACTTTGTCGATGTCAGCATTGCTAAGCGGCTTGGCAATTACGCTCATTTGCTCATGCTGGCGTTGACCATCTCTGAAGTGCCTCAGTTGGTTAACCAAATAAATTTCGGACTGTCCTGCTAACGACGGTGTGCCGGGCATTTTAGAAAGTCCATTTTCACCGTGGCACATGGTGCAGCTTTGAGCAATTTCGGCGCCCGTTTTTTCTGCGGACAGAGCGGTGTTAGTGAGAACTGAAAAGAGGATTGCAACTGAGAATAAAGTGACAGATTTCATGATGTAAATCGAAAAGTTGTTTTTGCGAAGGCCGAACTATAAGGTCAATTAAAAACGCCTGCCACGAGATACCGGGGCAGGCGTTTTTGCGTAAAACACCGAGCCGTTGCTCGGTGAAGTTACGTGACTCGATTAGTTACCGGAGTAGCTGATGCGATAGAGCGCGCCAGCGTAGTCATCGGATACCAGAATCGAACCATCAGGCAGGTTAGCTACGTCAACTGGGCGGCCGATAGCGCGCTTAGTTGCTGTGTCGATGAAGCCATCAGCGAACACTTCTGCTTTGCCAGCTGTGCCATCCGCGTTCAAAGGAACGAAGTTGACCAGGTAGCCGCTAGGAACGGTACGGTTCCATGAGCCGTGTGAAGCAACGAAGATACCGCCCTGATATTTCTTAGGGAACGATTTGCCAGTGTAGAAAGACATACCGAGCTGAGCTTGGTGAGCAGGGAACTCAACTTGTGGGAACGTTGATTTTGGCTCTTTCATGTCTTTCAGTTCGCCAGCAGCAGGTGAACCTGCAACTTTGTAGTGACCATTCCAGTAAGGGAAACCGAAATGCTCACCAGCTTTGGTGATGCGGTTCAGTTCGCCTGGAGGAATGTCATCACCCAGACCATCAACCTGGTTGTCTGTTGTCCAGATAGTCTTGTCTTTTGGGTTGATGTCCATACCAGCTGGGTTACGCATACCCATGGCATACACTTCACGGCCTGAACCGTCAAATGGGCTCAAGCGAACAACACCGCCGATACCGACTTTGTTGTATAGGTCGATCTTGTCTTTAGGTTGAACGTTGTATGGCTGACCCAAAGTAACGTAGAGCTTACCGTCATCAGCAACTTTACAAGTACGGCCGGTGTGGTTGTATGACTGCTCTTCAACCGGAATCAGGCCGCCTTCTTTAACTGCAGTGATAACTGCAACGTCCGGACCTTCGTAGAAGTATTCAGCAGCTGGGAAGTTCAGAACGCGATTTGATTCAACCACGACCAAGAAACCATCCTTAGTCCAGCAAACGCCGTTAGGATTTTTGAATTTGATCGAAGGAGCGAAAGGCTTAACTTCGTCAGCAGTCATGTCACCGTTACGGTCAGTAACTGCCCATACGGTGGTTTTACGTGTACCAACGAACAGCATGTTGGTTGAAGGAGCAACGGCCATGTAACGTGCATCAGGAACGACTGCGTACAGTTCGATCTTGAAGCCTTCAGGCAGTTTGATTTTCTTCAGGTTAGCTTTGAGCTGGTCAACGTTCGCACCGGTCTGAGGAACGGTAGGAATGTCGATTGCTGTGTTGGTGTTTTTCATTGCCGAGATTTTTTCAAGATTCTCGTCGGCAAAGCTTGGTGCAGCAAATGCTACTACTAAAGCAGAAGCCAGGATGCTTTTAACGAATGCAGTGGATTTGGCCAATGTAATCTCCGATTGGTTTTTATTAACTGAACAGTAAAACTAAATGAACCCTAGCAAAAAATTTCATTAATTTTTTAACAATCTAATTAATGAGAGTTATGCCATATTGCAAGTGGGGCCCCGAATATAGGCTCCTCGTCTATGAGGATACAAGTGAATTTTTTTCATCCCACCCATTTTTTTCTATGTAGAGATTGGCCCCGATAAAGAACCTCCACATATTCGGTAAAAAGCTCTACACAAAAGCATAGGCCACACGCGTAATTTAAAACACGGTTTTAAAATTCACAATCATTTGAGCCGACCCGGGGAAGTTCTCAAATAATTATCTAATCACTACACCCCAAGGAGTA
>Ga0214919_10001458_pt1 | contig 38774 bp, 37 predicted proteins | sample LL1503_MetaG_FD_177994 | JGI IMG/M metagenome (GOLD analysis project Ga0214919, IMG submission 177994) | Freshwater microbial communities from Lake Lanier, Atlanta, Georgia, United States - LL-1503 | ecosystem: Environmental > Aquatic > Freshwater > Lake | place: USA: Georgia | collected...
CGGGGTTTGGAGTGAGTTTCGCTCCGAATTCCGTTCCGCCTCCGCGCCTTTAGCTCAGTCGGTAGAGCAACGGACTTTTAATCCGCAGGTCCTGGGTTCGAGCCCCAGAGGGCGCACTCACGATGAAGAACGACGCATTGCATGACGCTTTGGAAGATGCTTCAATACCGACGCTTCTGATGTGTTTGGCGCACATCACGGGTGATGATGCATGGCTGAAAGATCCGTATTTGCCGAAGCGCGATGTTGCTTTGATTGCCGATGAAGCAGGCGGCTTAGCTCGCGATGTGGCAGACGAAGTTCGTGCTGCAATCGCGGAGGTAGTGCAAGATGTAAAAACGGGAAAACGCCAGATGAGCGATGCGCCCGATACGCAGAGATTGACCCAGATGATGAGTGTCTGCGTGGGCGAAACCGTGGGATCAGAGTATGTACCAATGTTTATGGAAGATCTGCATTTTGTTGATCGGGATGTGTCTTGGTCTCAGGCGAGTGACACAAGCGCTACGAGGATTACAGACAGCAAGAAAGATTTTTCCGTCTTAATCGTTGGAGCAGGGATATCCGGAATTGGTGCAGCAATTGCGCTTGACAGATTAGGAATCTCATGGACGTTGGTCGAGAAGAATACTTCGCTGGGCGGCACGTGGCTTGAAAATAATTATCCAGAGGCAGGAGTTGATACTCCGAATCACTTCTATTCGTATTCATATGCGAGACGAACAGATTGGCCAGGGTATTTTTCGAAACGCGACGATGTGTTGGGGTATTTGGAAGATGTAGCAGAACAGTTCGGAATCAGTGATTGCATCACATTTGGAACCACTGTTGACGAAATGACATGGGACGAGTCCCATCAGGCATGGAGCGTGGTCTTGCGCGATGCAGTTGGTGTTCGCACGATTCTCGCGTCAGCAGTGATATCAGCGACAGGACAGTTGAATCGGCCGAAGAAAAATGTGTGCGTCGGTAGCGACACATTTGGGGGAGATCTTTTTCATTCTGCTGAGTGGCGACACGATGTTGATTTAGCAGGAAAACGAGTGGCGGTCGTTGGCACGGGAGCAAGCGCGATGCAGTTTTTGCGATCTGTTGCGAGTACTGCAAAGTCGGTCACTGTCTTTCAGCGTTCACCGCAGTGGGTGATTCATAATGAGCACTATCACCGAGAGGTATCTGTCGGCGCTAAATGGTTGCTCGAAAATATTCCGTACTACTACGAGTGGTATCGATTTGGATTGTTTTGGAGATTCGGGGACGGGTTGCTAAAGACTCTGCGCCGTGATTCAGAGTGGCAATACCCAGATCGCTCAATGAATCGCCACAATGATCGCCATCGCCAACAAATGACGGCATATATAGAGGCTCAACTTGTCGGTCGCCCTGATCTCGTGAAGAAATCGCTGCCAGGATATCCGCCGTACGGAAAGCGAATCCTCGTTGACAATGACTGGTTTCAAACCCTGCGACGCCCCAATGTTGAGTTGGTAGCAGCGAGTGTTGAGCAAGTGCACGAGAAGGGTGTGATCGATAGTGACGGGGTTTCACACGAAGTAGACGTGATTATTTTGGCGACAGGATTCGAAGCCGGAAAATTATTGTCGCCGATGAAGATCAGAGGTCGTACAGGTACGTTGCTGTCAGAAGTCTGGGGAGATGATGACCCGCGAGCGTATTTAGGAATAACGGTACCTGATTATCCAAACTTGTTTTGTCTGTATGGGCCGAATACAAATGTGGCCCATGGCGGAAGTTTATTTTTTCAAGCAGAGTGTCAATTGCGATATATCACGAGTTGCTTAGTGCAGATGCTCGAAGATGGTGTGGCATCAATTGACGTTCAAAAAGATGTACACGATGACTACAACGGGCGAGTCGACCAGGAGCACAGTGAGTTGGTGTGGACGCACCCCGGAATGCACAACTGGTATCGAAACGCTCAGGGCAGAGTGTTTTCACCAATGCCATGGCGCTTTGTTGACTATTGGGAAATGACCCATGATGCCGATTTAGCCGAGTATCACCTGACGAGGCAATGACATGGACCATCGTGCTCTAGATTTATAGATGAAATGGAGGTGACAATGAAGAACGTACAGACAGAATCTGTTGGGAGTAACTTTGTCATCACGTTGATAAATCCGGCTAAGCGAAATGCGCTGAGTTTGCAGGTCTTGCACGAATTGATTGAAGCCTTTGGCGAAGCACAAAAATCTGATGCACTCGGAATCGTTCTTGCTGCTCAAGGGCCAGTTTTTTCTGCTGGACACAATTTTGCGGACATGGCCGGTGCTACTAAAGAAGATGCTGAATTGTTATTTCAAACATGTGCAAAGTTGATGCAAGTTATTCAGTCTGTGCCGCAGCCAGTGTGTGCGAGCGTGCATGCATTGGCCACCGCTGCCGGTTGTCAATTAGTCTCTACGTGTGACTTGGCGGTAGCAGCAGAGTCTGCGTCGTTTGCTCTGCCTGGTGGCAAGGGTGGATTATTTTGTCACACACCTTTAGTTGCGGTTGCTCGTTCGATAAGCCAAAAGCGTGCCGCCGAGATGGCTTTCACGGGTGACGCAATTTCGGCGCAAACGGCATACGAGTGGGGGCTCATTAATCAAGTCGTGCCAGACGATCAGTTAGATAATGCAGTGACAGAGATGTTGCGACGCGCAACTCGTGGGTCACGATGGTCTCGGGCGCTCGGAAAACGAACGTTTTATGAGCAAATCACCATGTCACAGGTTGATGCATATGAATTTGCATCAGCAATCATGGCAGACGCCGCAGTCGGAGTTGACGCACAAGAGGGCATTGATGCATTTCTCAATAAGCGTGACGCTCGGTTCACGCAGGAGTCATAAAAATGTCTGAGGTCGTGAGTCACCAGGCGCTGCAAGAAGTAGAACTGTCTCTTCAAGGAATGACATGCGCTGCATGCGCAGCGCGTATCGAGAAACAATTAAATGAATTAGATGGTGTTGAGGCAGCGGTGAATTATGCAACCGAAACCGCAACGGTTGTATTTGCGGCAAAAGTCTCCTCGTCTGAACTGATCTCGGCGGTTGAGGCAATCGGATATGCAGCGGATATACGAACTGCAGAATCTCTTGATGAAAGCCTTGATGACAAACTTGCCAGGCTATGGGTGCGGTTGATTGTCTGTGTTGCGTTATCGATACCAGTTGTCTTGATCTCAATGATTTCAGCACTGCAATTTGATCAATGGCAGTGGGTTGCGGGTGGCATCAGTCTTCCGGTTGTCACATGGGGGGCTTGGCCGTTTCATCGCGCTGCTCTGACAAATATGCGCCACGGTGCAGCAAGTATGGATACGTTGATTTCGATTGGGGTCACGGCGGCTACCGCATGGTCGGTGTGGGCGTTGGTGTGGGGAGATGCTGGCGATTCTGAGATGGTTGGCATGGCCGCAATGTCCAATGCATCGAGCCATGTGTATTTTGAAGTAGCGGCTTCGATCACGGCTTTTATTTTGATGGGTCGTTTTCTGGAGACTCGCGCAAAATTCAAGGCAGGCGATGCTTTGCGGGCATTACTCACCTTGGGTGCGCGTGAAGCAGTAGTGATGCGTGATGGCGTCGAAAAAACTATTCCGGCAAGTGTCGTGCGGATCGACGACTTAATGGTTGTTCGTCCGGGGGAAAAATTTGCCGCCGATGGAGTAGTTGTTGAGGGACGGGCATCGATTGATACCAGCACGATGACGGGCGAGAGTGTGCCAGAAGAGGTTGGTCCTGGCGACAGCGTGCGTGGCGCGACGATAAATATAAATGGGCGCATCATGGTGCGTGCTACTCGAGTGGGCAAGGACACTCAGTTTGCCAATATGGCCAAGTTGGTGCGTGATGCTCAAGCAACGAAGGCGCCGGTGCAGCGTATTGCAGATCGCGTGAGTGCAATATTTGTGCCGGTTGTGATTCTGATTTCGATTGGCACTCTTGCTGCATGGCTATGGCTCGGAGATGACGTAGCGAAAGCATTTAGTTCTGCTGTGGCGGTGTTGATTATTGCGTGTCCGTGCGCGCTGGGTTTGGCAACTCCGACGGCACTCATGGTGGGTGCCGGTAGGGCGGCGCAGATGGGAATCATCATCAAGGGTGTTGATGTATTGCAAAGCACACGACGAATCGACACCGTGATACTGGATAAAACCGGCACGGTAACAACTGGTCGCATGGAGCTAATTGATGTCGTCTGCACCGAGGGAAACACTCGTGAAAAAGTGTTACAACTAGCAGGCGCTGTTGAGTATGCAAGCGAGCATCCCATCGGTAAAGCAATTGCACGGGGGGCTGTCGATGCAGGTGTTGTGTTGAGTGCTGTTACATCGTTTGAAACATTTATTGGCCTCGGAGCAACCGGAGTAGTTGATGGCATTGTGGTAACGGTAGGTCGCGAAGAATTACTGCGGCGAAACTTGGTCATAGTGCCCACCATATTGCGAGAGGCATTGCTGGCCGCACGAGTAAGTGGGCACACAGCCGTGATCGTGGCATGGAACGGAACTGCTCAGGCAGTTTGTGTCGTTGCTGATCAACCAAAACCAACAAGTGCCCAAGCTGTTGTAGCGCTCAAAAAAATGGGACTTGCACCTGTTTTGGTGTCAGGAGATAATCCCGATACTGCGCGGGCGATTGCCATACAAGTCGGCATCGAGACAGACGATCATCATCTCTATGCCGGAGTGCTGCCAGAAGAGAAAGTGCAGATTGTCAAAGATCTGCAGGCCCGTGGATATGCCGTTGCGATGGTAGGCGACGGCGTTAATGATGCGGCTGCGTTGGCACAATCAGATGTCGGGATCTCGATGGGTGGTGGAACTGATGCAGCAATGCAAGCCAGCGACCTCACCATTGTCAGCGGAGATCTGCGCCTCGTAGCAGATGCAATTCGTTTATCACGTGCAACATTGCACACCATCAAAGCAAATGTGTTTTGGGCCTTTGCATACAATGCTGCGGCGATTCCGCTTGCAGCAGCCGGAGCCATGAATCCGATGTGGGCAGGTCTGGCGATGGCGTCGTCATCTGTGTTTGTGGTGACGAATAGTTTGCGATTGCGAAAAACTCACCTCTCTCGCTAGAGCAGTAGTTGTCGCATCTGTCGTAAATCGGCAACTGCTCGTGTTCGGCGTGTTCTGATGGTGCGCGACGAGACTCCGAGGCTGGCAGCAACATCTTCAATATCTTGTCCGTCGGCAAGTCGCAGAAGTAATCGAGCATGATCTGGGTCGTAGCCAGCCTGTAACGCGTGATAGATGAGCTCTGTTAATTCGGACTCGCCAGTGTTTTCGCTGGCAACTGCTATGACATCTGACATCATCTCATTACCGATCAGTGATTCTGAAACATGACGTAGTCGTTGATGGCGCACAAACGTGTGGTACTCAGAGTCACGCACCAAGTTAGATGCAATTTTGCTTTTTCGGCGTTCACACGGAAATGTGCGAATCACATCCCATGACATGCCAATAAGTTCCGATAGTGCCACGTTGACGCCACCAGAAGTAATGCGCCCTCGTCGGCGTGCGACCGCAAGAATCGGTGGCATGATGCGTTGCAAAACAATGCGTGCGGCCAATGTGTCTGTGGCGGCGATGCAGACCAGCAACCATAAATAGTGGTCAGCGTCATCGTCGTCAGCGGGACGACCAAAGCCGGCTCGACGTAAGACATCATCAAGATTAACGATGGAGGATCCTGGCAGGTTCCAGGTGTTGACCTTGCGCAGAGCCTCCGAATTTTGGCTGAGAAGCGTCCACTCCCGAATGAGTTCGGGGATTGCGCCTGTGGAGACGCGTGTGTGGACGAGGGGTAAGTCATGTGGCAGGCCGTGTGTTGAATTTTGTGTCATGTGGGCATGGTGCAAAAGGGCCATGCTCTGGGGTGGGTGCGCAGGTCTCACCTGATGTCTCACCAGCAGCGAAATATGCGATAAAACTTGTCGTATGCGTATTGAGCTTGCTTCTGGAACTACCGCCGAAATCGTGCGCGTGCAAGAACCCACGATGGGCCTTGTGATTATCCCTGACCTGTTTGGTCTGCGGCCGCTCTTTGACGATCTAGTTGCGCGATTAGCGCATGACTGGAATATGTCGGTGTGCGCAATTGATCATTTTGTCGGCCAAAATCTTGGAAGCGACCCAGATAAGAGGCTCGCTGCATTGCCATTGCTTGACGACGCGAATTATCTGCGCGATGTTCATGAAGCAGCAGATGAACTGGGCACGAAAGTCACTGCGTTGATGGGTTTTTGTATGGGCGGGATGTACTGCTTGAAATCAGCCGGCAGTCAACGCTTTGATCGCATCGTAAGTTTCTACGGAATGATCAAAGTTCCTGAAGCATGGCGGGGTCGAACCCAACGAGAGCCACTTGGATACATGATTATGGGAGATGCAGAAAAGGTATTGGCAATTGTGGGTGAGAAAGATCCGTATACGCCGTTGCCTGATGTTGATGAGCTGCGATCAACTGGTGCTGTTGTGCAAATTTATGCTGATGCAGAACATGGGTTTGCACACGATGAGTCACGTCCATCGCACAGGCCTGAAGATGCAGCAGATGCGTTTTCTCGGGCGAGAGACTGGATGATGACCGCGACCAGTTAGTGCGAGCGTTGTTCGAGGCTTTGGCGATTCAAGATTTTGTAATGGCGGTCTTGTTGTTCGATCCAGTGAAGACGAATAAAACTAGCGATTGCTTTGTTGACACGCTCGCGTGATGCACCCACCATGCCGGCGAGTTCTTCTTGAGTCACCGGAAGTGTGAACTCATTTTGTCCGTTAGATAATTCTACGATGCGTTTTGCAGTGCGACCAGTGACATCTAGAAAGACGCTGTCAGAAAGAACTTCGTCCATTGTGCGAAGGCGTTTGGCAAGCAACCGGACAACATTCCACATGAGATCTGGATGCAATGTGAGCAACGGAAGAACTTCTGAGTAATTAACCTGCAGAACAGTTGCTGTTTCGATTGCGCGTGCTGTGGCTGAACGTGGACCATCATCAAGCATCGCGAGTTCACCGAAGAGGTCGCCTTCTTCCATAAGTGCGACTACTGTTTCGCGATGGTCGAGCGGTTTGTTGTCGATCACGATTGCGATGCGTCCCGCAAGAACGACGTATAAAGCATCGGGCTGGTCGCCCTCAGAAAATACGACGTCTCCGCGCACAAGAGCGCGCGTGGTTGCCTTGGCGGCCAGTGCGCTCAGGACCGGTTCTGGGGAATCGGAGAAGAATGATGTTTTCGAGAGGACTTCTGCATGACTTACCACAACTCAGACGGTACTACCCTTTATGTGTATGAACTCCAACGAGCCAGACAATGTCTGGACCATTGTGGTGGCAGCGGGATCTGGACAACGCTTTGGCGGTGCCAAGCAATTCGAAATGTTGGCAGACAAAACCCTTGTTGAGTGGGCGACCACAACTGCTCGGGCTGTGTCAGATGGTGTCATCGTGGTGCTCCCTCCCGGTGCAGCGCTGTTTCCGGGTTCAGTGCATGGTGGCGCGTCCCGTAGTGACTCTGTGCGATGCGGACTTGCTGCGGTTCCGGCAGATGCGACAATTATTTGCGTCCATGATGCGGCACGACCATTTGCGTCGACGGGCGTGTTTCGTTCTGTCATTGAAGCAATACAGTCGGGCGTTGATGGAGCGATTCCTGCAGTAGATGTAGTGGACACGATTAAGACCGTCAACAGCGAGGGAGTAGTGATGGCTACACCCGATCGTTCGATGTTGCGCGCGGTACAGACACCACAGGCTTTTCGTGCCACGGTGCTGAGGCGCGCGTATGACACGCTGGGTGATAGTTCAGACGATGCAGCTTTAGTAGAAAAACTTGGTGGCAAAGTGGTTGTGGTTCAGGGCACTCATGCTGCACGAAAAATAACGACATCAGAAGATTTAGAATGGGCTCGTCAGTATGCACACTCATTAACTAATGGCGAGATATAAGAAATCCAAGTAAAGCAGGAATCCAATGAAGAAAGATCAGTGATGGATATTCGAGTCGGACAAGGTTTTGATATTCATCGATTTTCTGACGCACCAATAGCGGGGCGCCATTTGATATTGGGTGGAGTTGTTTTTGATGGTGATCGAGTGTTGATCGGGCATAGTGATGCCGATGTTGTCGCGCACGCGGTTGCAGATGCACTGTTGGGCGCTGCGGGTCTTGGTGATATCGGTCAGCATTATCCAGATACAGACGTGCAATGGAAAGGAGCTAATTCGTTAATGATTTTGACCGATGTTGCACACAAACTTCGTGATGCAGGTTGGAAAATTGGCAATGTTGATTGCAGTGTCGTTTGTGAATCACCAGTGATTGCTCCTCATCGAGATCAAATGCAAACTCTTTTGAGCGAGGCGGCCGGTGCACCCGTTAGCGTCAAGGGTCGGCGGGCTGAAGGTCTTGGCGCAATCGGCCGTAGCGAGGGAATCGTGTGTTTCGCATCGGCCGTGATAACTCGGCCGTAAGAAGTCGGCCGTAAGAATAAGGAGCGAATAATGGCAGGTAAAGGTCCACAGCGAGGTCGGGCTCCACAACGTGGCAGAGCAACAGTTCGACGATCGACAGAGCGCGGACCCTCCAACGCAGGGAAGAAATCTCCAGCCAAGGGACTCGGTGGTGAGCAAGTTGAGGGTCGTCAAGCCGTGCGTGAGTTACTTATTGCTCAGCGACGCAAAGTACAAGAAATATGGATCGCAAGTGATATTGATGCGAGCGAAATTATTGAAGACATTGTGCAACTCGCAGAAGCTTCACGCGTTCCAGTCAATGACGTATCGCGTCGCGTCCTCGAAGATCAAGCGCGCAGTGAGGCACCACAAGGAGTCCTTGCATTTGCCGCATCGTTGCCTGAAGCAAACTTTGAATCGTTGTTAGTGGCCAACGGATCACGCAAACCGTTTCTCGTTGCTGTTGACGGCGTGACTGACCCTGGCAACTTTGGGGCGTTGTTGCGATGTTGTGAAGGTGCTGGCGTGACAGGCGTCGTCGTGCCGCGACATCGCGCAGTACATGTAACTCCTACTGTTGCCAAGTCAGCGGCAGGAGCAATTGAGTATGTGCCAATGAGTCTGGTAGCAGGTTTGCCGGGGGCGATTACTCAAATGCGAGACAAGGGTGTCTGGGTAGTTGGTCTTGACGACTCCAGCGATCGACCATTGTTCGATATTGCCAATTTGGCGGATGAAGCCATTTGTTTGGTGCTTGGGGCTGAAGGCTCTGGTATCTCACGCCTTGTTCGGGAGCGATGCGACATGGTGGTCTCGATTCCGATGATGGGGCAGTTGGGGTCGCTGAATGTGTCTGCGGCGGCCGCATTGGCAACTTATGAAGTTGCCCGTGTGCGCGCGGTGAGTCACCCCTAGGCTGGTCACGCGTCTGAAAGACGTTTCGCCGGGTTAGCTCAGTGGCAGAGCAACCGCCTTGTAAGCGGTAGGTCGTGGGTCCGACTCCCACACTCGGCTCCATAAGGGTTTGCGCAATAATCACGCCCGAGATGTGCACCGTGTTCACCGTATGCCCTTTTGCTCCACTACCGTATTGAGTTACTTCCCGACAGCGCAAGGAGACACAGTATGAATCAGCCCAAGTCCCGCGGAACTCGATCTTCATTTTCAATGCCCAACAATGCAACTCTGGGCGCAGTGGTTGCAGTGGTTGCAGTCATCCTTGGTTTTTTAATTCTTAAAAGTGTCAGCAGTGACGGTGGTTCTGGGTCGGTGACACCCCCCGTGGACTCAGTTGAAACGACTACTACTCTCGACCCTGCGGCTCCGCCAGTAGTGACAGTTCCGACCCTCACCGCGTTTAAGGTTCAGATCGCTAATGCGTCAGGCGTAGCAGGCAGTGCCGGAAAACTGACTCTTGAAATGCAGTCACTTGGATATGTCACTCAGCCCGCACTCAATGTGGCTCCTGGTACGCCAAAGCGTCAGATCACGGGTGTTTTTTATCTTGCTGGCTGCGAGGCGAATGCCCAGAACGTGGCAGAACGTTTGGGAAGTTCTCCAGAAGTTGGGGCGATGCCAACACCTCTGCCACTTGAAACTGGAACATTGCGCGAAGCATGCGTGCTTATTTTGCTTGGAACAGACATCGCCGGAAAGACATTGCCAGGTGCGACGGCAGCCGGCAATGGAACCGCTACACCTGACCCCACTACAACTGTCGCTGGCTAATTACGATGACGCCAACAGGCGTTGCACGATCTGTGTTGCTTGTTCTTCGATGCAGTGCAGAACACGACTCATTGAAATTTCTGCACCGTAGTGAGCGACCAAACTGACAGCGTTGGCTTGTTGTAACAAAGAACTGTCAATCTCAGGATCAATATCACCACAAATTGTGGCAACTTGTACGTGCGCAGGTTTGGCAATATCGCAAACACCGCCGACAACTTTGCCGGCAAAACTCTGATCATCAAGAAAGCCTTCACCGGTGATGACAAGCGAACTGCCACGGATGGCTTCATAGAGTCCGACCTCATCGGCTACGAGTTCAAAACCTGGGATAAGTCGTGCGCCGAGGGCACAGAGCCCGCCGGCCAGTCCACCAGCAGCGCCTGATCCCTCAATTGCACCAACATCGACGCCAAATTGTTGTTGATACATTTGCTGCAAGCGTTCGAGGCGACCCGTTAAGAATTTAATTTGATTTGGTGCGGCACCTTTTTGGGCACCAAATATTTTTGCTGCGTTTGTGAACAGTGTGTCGACATCGCATGCAACAAGAAAATCAACACCTCGAAGTCGTGCTGGTGAGTGAATTGCTCGTACAGCACCCAGACCACCATCGGTCGTAGCAGAACCACCCAAACACACGATTATTTTTTGTGCTCCCAAGTCAAGGGCAGTATCAATGAGTTCTCCAACACCAGTAGTGGATGCAGCAACTGCATCGTTGTTGTCTGCTCCACCCACGAGGCTGAGGCCACTTGCTTTAGCCATTTCGATAATGGCAACACCGCGGTGAAAACGCCATTCAGCAGTGACTGGATCACCTAGTGGTCCCGTCACAAGTGTTGATCGATTTGCGCCGCCTAAAGCGTCAAGCGTGCCTTCGCCGCCGTCGGCAACCGGAACTTCTGTGCAGTCGACTCCGAGTTCCCAACAGGCATGTCCAATGGCAGAACAGACCGCGGCGGCTGTTGCGGAACCCTTGAATTTGTCGGCGGCGGCGACCACATGCATGACACCACGATAAGCGTGTCTAGGGTAGGAAACATGGACGAACTACTAGATCTAGATGCAACTGCACAGGCCGAATTGATTGCCACCGGCAAAGCGTCGGCTACTGAAGTTATTGGTGCGGCGATTGCCCAAGCGCAAAGCGTGAACGAGTCAATTAATGCAATCATTCTTGAGCAATACGATCGAGCACGAACTGAAGCGGCTGGCAAACTTCCTGACGGACCATTTCGTGGAGTTCCACTTGTCCTCAAAGATCTTGGATGTGCTCAGGTGGGCGAACAACATCACATGGGAACACGATTTTTAAAAAATATCGGATTCGTCGCCCCCGAAGATAGTTATTTAACGCAGCGTTTTGCGCGCGCAGGATTTGTGGTGATTGGTCGCACGAACACTCCAGAGTTTGGGACAACGATCACAACTGAGCCGCTGTCGTATGGTGCTTCGCGTAATCCCTGGAATACTGACTATTCCACGGGAGGTTCATCTGGTGGATCAGCAGCCGCAGTTGCTGCACATATCGTTCCTGTTGGACACGCAAATGACGGCGGTGGCTCAATTCGTATTCCTGCAAGTGAGTGTGGACTTGTGGGCTTGAAACCTTCTCGGGGGCGAGTGAGTCATGGACCTGATATTGGTGAATCGTGGATGGGTTCATCGATTGATGGATGCGTCACGCGAACAGTGCGCGACACGGCTGCAGTGCTCGACGTCATCAGTGGTTACGAATCGGGTGATCCGTATACCGCACCAACACCGATGCGCCCCTATGTTCTAGAAGTTGGTGCAGACCCAGGCAAATTGCGTATCGGACTATTAGATAATCCAGGTGCATTACCTGGACTTGATCATGCCGAGTCACGAGCATCGGTTGCTGCGGCTGCCAAGATGCTTGAGTCGTTAGGACACACCGTGGAGATTGCATCGCCACCTGCGTTAGACGAAGCGGAGTACGCCGGTCGATTCACCAATATTGTGGCCGCATGCACGAACGCAGACATTTCATTTTTTGAAAATATGTTGGGTCGCGAACTTGGTGAAGATGATATTGAGATCGATAATTTATTGATGCGCGAGATCGGTCGGTCGGTGTCATCCGAGCAGTACATCACTGAAGTATCTTGGATGCACTCATGGTCGCGCCGAATGGTGGAGTGGTGGTTGCCACGCGATGGATCTCGCGGATTTGATGTGCTGTGTACTCCAACTCTTGCGGGACCACCACCACGCATTGGATGGCTGCGAGGTGTTGATGGCGGCACTCACATGCTGGAAATTTTGTTGTATACGGCGCAGTTCAATGTCACTGGTCAGCCTGCAGTGAGCCTGCCATTGCATTGGTCAAGCGACGGTCTGCCCATGGGTGTGCAATTTGTTGGTGCACCATTTCGCGAAGATATTCTGATTCGTCTGGCGGCACAACTTGAGCAAGCAATGCCCTGGAAAACCCGTATTGCGCCTCTTGTGTTGAAATGAGACTGCGTCGGTAGGGTTGACGTATGTCAGTCACAGTGAGAATCCCCACCACCATGCGTCCACTATCGGGAGGCGTTTCAACCGTTGAGCTTGAAGGCTCAACATTGGCTGAGGTTTTACAAGCCCTTGATGTTGCGCACAGTGGTTTTGGAGAGCGACTTTTTGATGCAGACGGAGCACTTCATAAATTTGTCAATATTTTTGTTGCCGATGACGACGTTCGCTATCTGCAGGGTCTTGATACTCCGGTGAAACCCGGCGACACGGTGTCGATTATTCCGGCTGTCGCTGGTGGTTGCTAGAACCCTGTAGTCAAGAGAACCCTGCAATTAAGAGAACCCTGCAATTAAGTAGGAATACATTGCAGTAACTCTGCGCGAGTTGATGGCCCCAGCGCTGGCTCAGGTGCACGGTTGTCGCGATCATTCCAGACTGCAAATATGCGTGCGCCAATGTCTGCGTCTTTCATGAGCGCATCCGGAAGCGTGAGCAAATTAAATGTTCTAAAAAAAGCTCGCATCACAACTGCGTCTGTGCGCATGGCCGGCAACAGTCCATCGCGAAACACCGCCCGCATCATTGTGCGCGGATCTGTCGTGTCACTGTCAGGGTCTTGATCATCAAGAATTGCGTTGGCCACTCTGCGAGCCTCTGTGTCTTGCTCGACTGTTGATTTGTACCACGGATACAACTCTCGTTGCGTTGACTCATGTAGTTCGGTGGCTTGAGCTGCAACATCGTCAGGATGATGCGCAACTGCCTGAGCCATTAGGTGCGCGTGCAGGAAACTTGTGGTGCAACCGCGCCCGTAGAGGGGATTAGTGCAGAGATGTGCGTCTCCGACGACATGCATACCCAAGACGACCGGCTTGTTGTCGACAACGTACTCTCTCCAGCGATTGAGCAAGCCAGCCATCACATGCACATCTGGAGTGATTGGTTCAGCACAACCATCAAGCCATGTTGATGTTGCTACCAGACTTCGCGCAATGTTGTCAAAGACAACCGGATCGCTGCAGAGTTTGCGTAGTTGTTCGTCGGCGACTGGAGTGGCAAGTGTGACGGAGAACGTGCGATTGTCACCCACAAATACGCCGTACTTTAGGTAACCAAGATCGCCACCGATGGGGCCCGTGCGCGGCGGATATTGCATGCCAGGCTTGAGGCGATAAAAGCGAGAGAAATACACGATGCCCGTGTCTTCGCTTGACTCGTCAACAGGAGCGCAACCAATGTCAGTCAACCACTCAGGAACAGCGCTTCGTCGTCCGCCTGCGGCGATTACGTAATCAGCATTATGAGTTGAGCCATCATCAAGTTTGATTCCGGTGACGCGTGGTACGGCACCAGGCGTGTGTGTGAATCCAACAACGCCGTGACCAGTGTGCATTTTTACATTGCCGTGAGCAAGTGCTGCGCGACGCAACACCCACTCAAAAGTTGTGCGACGACATGACAACATGACGAGGTCATCGTCTTCAGGAAGTCGTTCGAAATTTGTGATGGTTGCTGGAAGATCGTCCCCAAAGCGCATTTCGGTGGCGCCTTCTGTGAGTAATGATTGCAAAATATCTGGGTAATGGTCGCGCAATAAGTTACGCAATCGCGCCAAAAATGCATGACTGTGACGCACTTGGGGGGCGCCGCGACGGTCCCACAAAAAAGCCTCGTCGGCTGTGGCGGGGGTGGGGGTCTCGTCACGCTCAAAAACGGTCACAGCGTGGCCCAGACGGGCTAGGGCGAGGGCCGAACCAAGCCCTGCAACTCCGCCTCCAATGACTGCCACCTCCATGGGCATCAGCGTAGAGGGGAAGGGCGACGGCACTTTGTTCGTAGGCCAGATTGGGCTGGTGCCAGTTAGCAGTCACGGCGGTAGAGTGCTAGCGCTCTACAAAATGAACGAATACCCCCATAGCAACATCCTTTAGGAGGAATCCCATGGCAAAGCTCATTGCATTTGACGACGAAGCCCGTCGCGGTCTTGAAGCCGGAATGAACAAGTTGGCAGATGCTGTACGCATCACGCTCGGACCAAAAGGACGCAACGTTGTCCTCGATAAAAAATGGGGTGCACCAACCATTACAAATGACGGTGTATCAATTGCTAAGGACATTGAACTTGAAGATCCGTACGAGCGCATCGGCGCCGAGTTGGTGAAAGAAGTTGCCAAGAAGACAGACGATGTCGCTGGTGACGGAACAACAACTGCAACGGTATTGGCATGGAGCATGGTGCGTGAAGGTTTGCGCAACGTTGCCGCTGGTGCTAATCCAATGTCTCTGAAAAAGGGCATCGAGGCTGCAGTTGCTGCTGCTGTTGCCAGCATCAAAGAACTTGCCAAGGTCGTTGACAGCAAAGAGCAGATTGCTCAGGTTGCTTCTATCTCTGCTGCCGATACCGAAATCGGTGGAATGATTTCTGAGGCCATCGACAAGGTGGGCAAAGACGGAGTCATCACCGTTGAGGAGAGCCAAACCTTCGGAATGGAGATGGACCTCGTTGAGGGTATGCGTTTTGACAAGGGTTACATCTCTCCATACTTTGTGACAGACCCAGATCGCATGGAAGCATCGCTTGAAGACGCGTACATCTTGTTGGTGTCATCAAAGATCACCGCAGTGCGAGACATGTTGCCTGTGCTCGAAAAAGTCATGCAAAGTGCCAAGCCACTTGTGATTATCGCCGAAGACATCGAGGGCGAAGCACTTGCTACTCTCGTGGTCAACAAAATTCGCGGAACCTTCAAGAGCGTCGCTGTTAAGGCACCTGGCTTCGGAGATCGCCGCAAAGCGATGTTGCAAGACATTGCAATTCTTACTGGTGGACAAGTCATCAGTGAAGAAGTCGGACTCAAACTCGAAAACGCTGGTCTCGAAATGTTGGGCCGCGCCAAGAAAATCATCATCAGCAAGGACGAAACCACCATCGTGGAAGGCGCCGGAAGTGAAGACGAGATCAAGGGTCGAATCAATCAGATCAAGGCAGAGATTGACAACACCGACAGTGACTATGACCGCGAAAAACTGCAAGAGCGTCTCGCAAAGTTGTCAGGTGGAGTTGCAGTTCTTAAGGTTGGTGCTGCCACAGAAGTAGAACTCAAAGAGAAGAAGCACCGTATTGAAGATGCTGTGAGCACTACAAAGGCTGCTATCGAAGAAGGCGTTGTTCCTGGTGGCGGTGTCGCATTGTTGCGTGCACAGGCTGCAGTAGAAGCAGTTGCTGCCAAGTTGACAGGTGACGAAGCAACAGGTGCTCGTTTGGTGGCTCGTTCGCTCGAAGCACCACTCAAGCAGATTGCTGAGAACGCCGGCATGGAAGGTGGAGTCGTTGTCGCCAAAGTCAAGAGCCTCACCGGCACGAATGGCCTTAATGCTGCAACCGGCGAATACGAAGATCTTGTCAAGCTCGGAGTCATTGATGCCGCCAAAGTAACGCGCTCTGCGTTGCAGAACGCAGCATCAATTGCGGCATTGTTCCTCACCACCGAAGTCGTGATTGCTGACAAGCCTGATGATGGCGGAGGCGCAATGCCTGGTGGCGGAATGGACGACTTCTAAATCGTCAAACTGTGACATCTCGCAGTTTTGCTTTAGTGAGCTGTGCCCAAGCACGAGATCTAGATACTGACTTACCGCTCTTAGCAAATGAGTTCATTGCACTTGGACAACATGTGCAGATTGTTGACTGGGATGACCCCACGCTTGACTGGGCACAATTTGATGTGACAATCGTGCGGTCTCCATGGGACTATCACGAAAGATACGCCGAATTTTTGCGATGGATTGATCGCGTGAGCGTGGTCACTCACTTGCTCAATTCTCCAGATGTTTTGAGATGGAACACCGACAAGAGCTATCTGACTGACTTAATTGATGCCGGCATTGCCGTGATTCCGACAAGTTTTTTGACAACGCAGGCTGATGTTGAAATGTTTGCATTCGCCGATGACGTAGTGCTCAAGCCCACTGTAAGCGCTGGCTCAAATAACACGCATCGGTTTGTCAATGATGTCGTGGCAGCGGCAACATGTGCGGCCAAACTGGTGGCGCAAGGTCGCGTGGTGATGGTTCAGCCGTATCAACGCAGTATTGATGAGATGGGCGAGACCGGCCTTGTGTATTTTGGTGGGCAATTTAGCCATGCCTTTCGCAAGGGAGCCATTCTTGGTGCCCAGTCACGCGTTGCGAATTCATTATTTGTGCAGGAGGAAATTAGTCACACCACGGCTCAAGCCGCCGAACTTTTGCTTGGTGGGGCTGTGCTGGAATACATCACTTCTCGGTTTGGCTCGGCTCCGCTGTATGCGCGGGTTGACATGGTTGAGTCTGGAGACGCCACACCAACCCTGATGGAGGTGGAACTGTCAGAACCATCATTTTTTCTACATACATCTCATGGCTCAGCGAATCGCTTCGCCGAGGCTGCGTGGATAGCCTGACAGTTATGAGCGAACCAATGTCCCCATCTGTCGGTTTAGGCGTTATCCACTTATTCTGCAAAGTAAGTGCCAGTTTTGATGCTGAGGCCGTTGTTGGCGCTGTAAAAAATGCAGAGAACAGCGGTGTCACAGTTATTGGTGTTGCAGTACTTGGACACAAAGCAGATCTTGCAGTCATGGGTGTTGCTGCTGACTTGCGCGAACTGAAGGCATTGCAAACTGGTCTACAGCATGCAGGACTAGAAGTAGTCGATAGTTATGTGTCGTTGACCGAAGTGAGCGAATACGCCAAGGGAATGCCTCAAGAAATGTTAGATGCGCGTTTGTATCCACAACTTCCGCCCCCTGGCAAAAACGCGTGGTGCTTTTATCCGATGTCCAAGCGACGCAATGTTGATCAAAACTGGTTCACATTGCCACTTGAGCAACGAGCAGAATTAATGGCTGGTCATGGCAAGAGTGGTCGCACGTTTGCTGGACGCGTGATTCAACTTGTGACTGGTTCAACCGGCATCGATGACTTTGAGTGGGGAGTCACGCTTTTTGCAGTCAACCCAGATGATCTAAAAGAAGTTGTCTACACAATGCGCTTTGACGAGGGCTCAGCACTCTATGCAGAGTTCGGTGCGTTCTATGTTGGCATGGTGACGCCGATAGAAGAACTCGTTCAGCAGGTGTAATAACTCATGGCAGACACCGACTTACTGTTTCTGCGTGATGCATATTTACAACAGGCAACTGCACTAGTTCTTGAGATACGCGAAAATGCAGTCGTCCTTGATCGAACGATTTTTTATGCAACGGGTGGTGGACAGCCACATGACACCGGATCTCTGGGTGGCCAAGTCGTTGTAGATGTGCGCAAAGAAGGCGGAGCAGTTTTGCATGTTCTCGCCGAGGGTGCCGTTATGCCTGTCGTTGGTGCCCAAGTGGATCTGGCAGTTGATTGGCAACGTCGGCACAACCTCATGCGTACTCACACAGCAATGCATGTGTTGTGTGGCGTTATCTGGAACGAGTGGCGTGTGCCGGTAACTGGTGGCAACATGGAGCCATTGTCCGCGCGAATGGATTTTGAATTCGATCCGTTGCCAGAAGGTTTCGCGGTGCGTGTCGAACAACTTGTTAATGAAGCAATCGCGGCTGATTTTCCGATTGCTGTGAGTTTTCTACCGCGTGATACTGCCGTGACGGACGAAGATCTGATCCGAACCAAAGTCAACATGATTCCTGATTTTGTCACGGAGATTCGAGTCGTCGATATTGTGGGTCTTGATAAGCAAGCAGATGGCGGCACGCATGTGCAATCCACACGAGAGATCGGAACATTTCGTGTTGTAAAAATGGAGAATAAAGGCAAAGGCTTTAAGCGCGTGCGCGTAGAAATTTTGGACTAAGAGTCATGTCAGTATCTGATGGCCAATTATCAGAGTATTCACAGAGACTGTTTGACGCATGTGTCGTTGCAATCCCAGAGTGGATCACGAACCGCATCCAACACGTGTGCCTGGTATCGGGTGGGGTTATTCCTGAAATTGTGACAACCAAGGTTGCCGCTGTTGCACACGCGACTCAAGCACAAGTCCAAATTGATTTGATGGCATTATTGTCTGTCGATGTTGACGCACAACGAACTAACCCGCTACAAGTATTGCGGGGTTCAACACTGATGGCGACCGTTTTGCTTATTGAGGCGGGCATACCCCCAGTGCGACGAGATGAATTCGAAGTCCGATCAACGCCAGATGACATGTTTGCCCTTGGTCCGTTGACATGGCGAGATTTGGGCGATGATGTTCACGATGCAGGAATCCAATGGGGAGCATGGAAAGCGGCAATGATCATCAGTCGACGTCGAGATGAAGGCAAACTGTCATCATGACGACGCGCGCTGAAGTACTTGTCGGGCCACTAACAGGAGGAGCACTGTGCGAGGCGCTATCAGACGCGACAGATGACTTCTTGCGCACGTTGTACGCAGAGGCAACGAAGCAATTAAAAAATACTGATGATGTTGCGTTGATTGCAGTCGGCGGATACGGCAGACGCGAACTTGCACCTTTTAGTGATCTCGATGTATTGCTGGTACATCGTGGAGTCAAGAATATTGATGAGATCGCATCACTGATGTGGTATCCGATCTGGGATGCCGGCCTCAAACTTGGTCACGCAGTACGAACTCCCAAAGAAACCCTTCAGATTTGCGCGACCGACCTTGACACGGCGACGGCGTTGGTGACGGCACGACATTTGGCGGGCAGCGAGTTGCTTGCCCAAGAGGTGATCGGATCAGCGCGAGATGCATGGCGTCAGCGTGGGCGTACGTGGCTTGTGACCTTGCACGAACGAATGCAAGAACGCTACGTCACTTCTGGTGAAGTTGCATTTTTGCTTGAACCAAACATTAAGGAGGGCTTGGGTGGTCTGCGCGACATTCACGCCCTGTGGTGGGCGGTTGAAGCTGGTTTGGTGCTCACAAGTCAAGATGCAGATGCTCTAAAGAAGTGCAATGAAACATTGTTGCAAGTGCGCGTTGCATTGCATCAACACACAAATCGAGTAGGTGATGTCTTGCATCTTGAAGAACAGATTCCAGTTGCTGTAGCATTGGAATACGCAAATGATGATGCGTTGATGTCTGCAATTGCCGTTGCTGGTCAGCAGGTTGCATGGATCTCCGACGAGGCATGGTCACAACTCGATCCACCTGCATCTGCTTCAGCTGTTCCGCAAGGTATTGCTTCTGGCGTGGCATTAGTGAACGGAGAAATTCGTCTTGCTGATGACATTGATCCGGCCGATGATCCCACTTTGGTATTGCGTGTAGCAACGGCTGCAGCGCGCCATCGCGCTCGCATCGATCGTGATTCGCTCAATCGGTTGGGTGAGCGCACGCAAGTGTGGCCCGATCCGTGGCCTGCAGGTGCAAGTGATGATCTTGTCGCTCTCTTGCTTGAGGGAGATGCCGCAATCGCAGTCTTTGAAGCACTTGATCAACGCAATCTCATCGTGAAGGTATTGCCAGAATGGGAACCCAATCGCAGTCGACCACAGCGCAACGCATATCACCGCTACACAGTTGACCGTCACCTGTGGCAGACAGTCGCTAACGCAGCAGCATTAGCGGACCGAGTGTCACGCCCCGACTTATTGGTGTTGGGTGCACTGTTTCATGACATCGGCAAAGGGTATCCAGGCGATCACACCGAAGTCGGCGTCAAGATGTTTGCGACAATCGGTGTGCGAATGGGGCTGTCTGCAGAAGATATTGACATCGTGACGATGTTGATTCAGCATCACTTGTTGTTGCCAGATATCGCGACACGCCGGGATTTGTCAGATGATGCAACCCTCACGATGGTGGCAGAAACTGTCAAAACAACTCTTGTGCTTGAACTTCTGCATGCGTTGACAGAAGCAGATTCATTAGCAACTGGTTCGAGTGCGTGGGGTTCGTGGAAAGCAGGTCTTGTGACAATGCTTGTTGATCGCGTCTCGCATGTCTTGGGTGGTGGTGATGTGCAAGAAGTTATGTGGCGACTTTTTCCAGATGCTGGCGTGCTCGAAATGATGTCGGCGCAAAAGATTGCAGTGCGCACAACCCCTGACCAGATCACTGTGGTGAGTCCTGACCGCCCCGGAACATTTAGTCGCGTTGCGGGAGTGATGGCATTACACGGCCTTGATGTTCTTGGAGCAGAGGCGCACTCCGATGAGCAAGGCATGGCTGCATCTGAGTTTCGCGTTGTGCCACCAACCTACGGACCGATTGAGTGGCAACCGATTATTGCTGATGTGACACGCGTGCTCAAGGGTGAACTCGCTCTTGATGCGCGTCTAGCCGAGCGTGTAGCAACGTATCGAGCCCCCCGTGCAACTACTGCTAGTGCGCCTGCTCCGCTGCGTGTTCGCATTGACAACGCCGCATCATCCAACGCTACGGTCATCGAAATTCATGCCCCAGATCAACTCGGTATTTTGCACCGCATGACAAAGGCCTTGGCAGATTGCGGTCTTGATATTCGTCATGCTCGCGTTCAGACACTAGGCAACGAGGTCGTTGACACATTTTATGTGCGCACCGCTAACGGTACAAAGGTGACGGATATTCAGCATCAAAGCGAGATACAACGTGCGATATTGCATGCGGCTTTGTAGAGCAGTAAGCGAGCGTGCTGTGGGCACAGTACTGTTCATGCCATGAGCGACATCAACCCCAAAGACCTTGCTCGAGATTTAATTCGCTGGAGTGAAACTCTTGCCGCAATTGCACGCACCGGAATCGGCTTCACTCAAAGCCTGTATGAGCGGGAGCGATTCGAGGAAATCCTAAAAGTAGCGGGCGATATTAAATGTGCTTCCGACGAGTCACTTGATGTACGCCGCGAGAAAGACCATTTTGTACAGGAGTGGATGGAATCAATTGGCCAGGGCGTGCCCGGATACGTCACACCTAAAGTGGCGATTGGCGCGATCGTGGGCAACGATGACGGAAAAATATTGCTCATGCAACGAGCAGACTCTGGCGTGTGGTTGTATCCCACGGGGTGGGCAGATGTTGGCTATTCAGCCTCTGAAGTGGCAATGAAAGAAGTACACGAAGAAACCGGAATCATCGCAGAGCCGTTGCAATTACTCGGAGTCGTTGACGGAATGCGAATGGGATTCTCGCGCTTTGGAATGTATATGTTGCTGTTTCACATGAAAGCAGTCGGTGGTGAACTCAATGGTCATCCGCTTGAAACAAGTGGTGTTGGGTGGTTTGGCCCAGATGAATTACCAACTCCCACGGCAGGCGCAAGTTGGTGGGGTCCGATGGCGTTTGACGCAATTAACGGCACTCGCACCGCAGCCACATTTGACCCTCCGCGTGAGCAGTTGTGGCGTGGCGAATTCTAAATAATTCGATCTCTAAAAGTTATGGCTTTTCTTGATCACGCAAAAACTGTTCGACTTCGTCAGCCAGTGATGCGGCAGAAACTTCGGCGTTGTCTTCGTCAAAATCAAATGACATTTGTCCGTCGTCTTCCTCTTCGTCGTCTTCGTAGTCTCCTTCGCCAGAGGAGTCGAGTCGTTCGACGTAGGCGGCAAGATCTTCGTCTTCATCGACTATCTGATTGACTCGCCGTTCGTAGGTCTCGATGGCTTGTTGCAGTAAGCCAACTGGGGCAGGAGTGCCGATGATTTCTCCGGCGCGAGAGATTAAGGCAGCGGCGGCCTTTGGTGATGGTATCTGCGATGCGTATGCCGGAACTGCTGCCCATAAAGAAGCAGATGGCAATGATGCCTCATTACATGCATCAAGTAGCACACCCAAAATGCCAGTTGGTCCCTCGTACTGAGATCGCTGCAGATCAAATCGTTCAATCATGTTTGAGTCACTTGCAGTTCCGATTAGTTGAATTGGTTTGTTGTGTGGAACGTCAGCAAGTAACGCGCCAAGGGAGATCATCATTGATGCATTAAAATGTGATGCCACGCTAAGAATTTGTTCGGTAAAAAGTCTCCAGCGCAAACTTGGTTCTGGACCAAGTACAAGGATGACGTCGCTACCCGGAGTTGATGCGTGCCACATCGTGACAGTGGGCCACACAATTGTTCGTGTGACTCCGTCTTTGAGACGCACGACGGGGCGGGTGCTAGCAAAATCAGTGAAGTCCTCTGGATTGATTTCTGCCAATGGAGTTGCGCTCCATGCTTCGATCAATGTTCGTACCGCTGTACTTGCGGCATCGGCGGCATCGTTCCAGCCCGTAAAAGCAGAGATCATGACAGGGTTGCGCATTGTTGGCTTTGATAGCCAGTGGACGTGGTCAATCTCCGTCATTAAGTCTTTAAGTTATCGCCATCTCGAGGTCAACTACCTGCTGCTTTGGCTAAATCATGGGGTCCAGAAGCGGGGTATCCGTGGGCACTGCGCACAGCTACACCCCATGGCTCAATGATGTCGCAGACTTCATCTAGTCGTTCCCCCAGAGTCATCGCCATGGTACGCATTTGTTCATCCGTTTGAATCTCTACGGCTTCACGCATTGTGCGTCCGCGAGATGTCAATGCCCCGTCGGCAACTATTCCGCGAGAGATAAGGCGCTCAGTCGCGGCGTCAAAGTCAGCATCAGTCCACGCTCGCGTGCGACTGTACGACCGCATGGGTAGACCCCAATAGAGTTCTGAGATCAGCCCGATTTCTGTCGCATCGAGTCCAGCACTGATCCATGCTGCGGTATGACTGTCACCACGGTATTCGCGCAACATGTCTCCGAGTCTCCACACTTTGCCCACAATTGAATCAGGAGTTGCCTGAGACAACGCACCAGCAAATAACGGTCGTCCCTCGGGTCGCAATGATGCAACTGCATCTTGCAAAATATCGCAGGCCCGTTGAGCATTGTCAGGTTGCTCACCAATGATGCGATGCAGTTGAGCGATTGCGCCATTGTCTCGTGCAGCACAAATTGTTTGCGCGTTCGTCAATGTCCAGCCGTATGCCACGGCCGGAATAACGGCTGCCGGATTAAAGACGGCAAATGCAGCAGCAATAAGTTCGCCTGGCACCTGACCCAGTAGCGAACCGCGGCTACAAAAGTACGCTGCTCCATCTGGTGCGGGCACGCCGTTGAAATCTCCGATACTTGGTCCAAATCCCAAGGCTACGTAGTTGGCGTGGCATTCTTTTGCAAAATACACTTGACCAATCACTGGTTCGAGGGCGGCTGCAAGCCGACGGGCAGAGAGGCTGAGTTGCTCGGAATCCATAGAACAATCCTAGAACATCCCTCGGTAGGTGCTTTCACGGGTAAGAATGGAAAAGAGATTCTAAGGCGGGTTCATGAGTACGACGATCACTATCGCAACTGAAGTCACGGACGAACTCGTGCAAGCATTTGCCCAACTGATTCCGCAATTATCTTCATCGAACCCACCCCCGTCACGAGAGCAATTGCAAGCAATCATCTCGTCAGATGCGAGCACTGTTTTTATAGCACGCGTTGATGGACACATCGTTGGCTCACTCACACTTGCTGTTTTCTTGATTCCGACCGCCACTCGTGCATGGATCGAAGACGTCGTAGTTGCTGAGTCTGCTCGTGGACATGGAGTCGGTGAAGCACTGAACACTGCAGCAATCGCCGAGGCTCGGCGACGAGGTGCTGTCACGGTAGAACTCACATCGCGTCCGTCGCGCGAATCAGCAAACCGTTTGTACCAGCGACTGGGCTTTGTTGCGCGCGACACCAATGTGTATCGCTACATCTTGTAGCTACGCACGTGTTGGCAAGACCCAATCTCTAACGGATACGACGAAGCACATGCTGCGGCACATCTGAAATGCCGTGCAGTATTGACGCAATTGCTTCGACCCCATCAACGAGCCGTGCACCTGGTCGGACCATCACTGCATCAGCATCAATAGCCCACACCTCACACGCGTTGGGTAAAAGATGCTCAATCGCTTGAGCCTGTGTTGCTGCTGCATCGAGTCCGTACCCGCACGGCGATACGAGCACCACATCTGGCGCGGAAGTTGCGATCTCGGCCCATGTGGTTGGAATAGATTTTTCTCCGGGTCGGGCAACAACTGGTTCGCCACCCGCTGCGACCACAATGTCTGGCACCCAATGTCCAGCACCGAATGGTGGATCGATCCATTCCAGCACGAACACACGCTTGCGTGGTTTTTGGGCGACGCGCGTCGCAACATGAGTGAGTCGACGATGCAAACTCGCAACGAGATCAGCACCCCGTTGAGCAACGCCAGCAGCACACGCGATCGTGTTGATGGACTCAAGTACTTCGTGCAGGCTCTGGGGATCGATTTGCAATACCACGGCTGCACACGCAAGACGCTCGACGGCGGCCTCAACGTCTCCGCTCGCGACAGCACACACTCTGCATAGATCTTGACTCAGAATGAGATCAGGACGACAACGAGCAAGCGCAGCATCGTCAAGTGTGTACAAGTCAAGACCTGCATCGACACGTTGGCGCACGATTGCGTCGATGTCTGCTGGGCTCATGGAGGGATCAGTAAATGTGCCAACCACGATTTCGCGACCATCACGCACCCCTGCAGGCCAATTGCATTCGACGGTGACTCCGAACAACTCATGGGAGAGTCCGAGGTCGCACACGATCTCTGTAGTGGAAGGGAGTAACGACACAATGCGCATGGATAAACACTAGGTGGCATGGACATGATGGATCTGTCCCGGGAGGGATGTTTTAGTGCCGTGCTGTCCAGGTTCTTGGACACTGAGTTGTCGATTTGACTGACTGAGGTGAAGTTTCCAGCCTCCTTCGTGCACACAACGATGATGCAAGCCGCAGAGCGGCACCAAGTTATTGAGATCGGTGTTGCCACCCATTGCCCAGAACTGAATGTGATGAGGATGACATTGAGCAACCGGCGTGGTGCAATCTGGAATTGCACACGTTGTATACATGGCCTCGAGTGCGCGCCGTTGATGTTTGCTAGCAAGCCGCGTAGCACGACCCATGTCGAGCACCACGCCTTCGGCGCCTAATACAACAGGGATAATTTGAGCAGTACAGGCAATGCGTCGCACAGTTTCGATGGGAATATCGATACCGGTACCGGTGTGCAAGACCGATTGGGCATGAATGCCCGACGCCAACGTACGGTAATCAACGATGACACTCACTTCGGCACGAGCATTGGCAGATGAAATGTCTGCTAATCCGCCGACAGCATGACGCGAAATCAATGCAACGAGACCAAGTGCATTGAGATGATCGTGTTTTATTTGTCCGTCAACGCACGTGTCGGGAGTTGGGCCATGGGCGAGTTGATCTATTTGATGTTGGAGTCGGCCGACGAGAAGTAGTCCGGATTCTGGATCAAACTCTCCGCGTAGGCACACCATGCCAGAATCGCGGTCGACCCAATGTCGCAACCAAGCAGCACGACGTTGTCGGTCAAGTAAGCCAACACCGTCGTCAGCACGAAGCCTGCCAACAGTTTGTTTGACTGCTCGACCAAAATTGTCGGGAGTGGCGCGACATGCAACCTTTGCCAACCAATCATCACGGGTTGCTAACTGCGTTCGTTCGTTGTCGCTGAGATGGACAAATGTTCGTGCAACCGCGTCAATGTGTGCGGCGGAGATGTGCCCTGAATCGAATGCCTGCTCGAGTTGGGGGAGCAGATCAAGGACATGTGTACGACGACAATCACGCGTGGCCTCTGTGCGTGAGACTGAGCACGCGTGTGCCATGATCTGTTCTGGAACAACCGATGCCGATGCATTTTTGAGTTGCTGTAGTCGGCGGCTGAGGGCAAGTTTGTGCGAGTCGACCCATGCTTGAACACGAGAGATATTGATAAGTGCGACACGTACTCCGTCGGCCGTGAGAGTGGCGGCGTCGAGCATGTCACTTGTGGCGATGAGCGCGCTGAGATCAGCAGTAGGAGTCATTATTAAAGCCCTTGTTTGGTAGATACCACTGGGCACAATGCCGATATTGCTGTAGCGCTACAACTCGCGCAACAACTTCCATCACCATAAAAGAAGGGTGTGCCACGGTTCAACTACGGGCAAGAAAATCAACAAGGTAAGGTGGCAGTCTCACAAAAGAAAGAAACGCCATGGATGTCACGCTGCTCGGAACCGGAAACCCACTGCCAGACCTCAATCGTGGCGGACCAGCCACGTTGGTACGCGCTGGCGCAAGCATCATTTTGATCGACGCTGGTCGTGGTGTGATGCAAAGAGTCATGGGGGCCGGAGTATTCCCCCCACTTTTGACAACAGTTTTTATCACCCATTTGCATAGCGACCATATTTCAGATCTCAACGATGTCATCACTACCCATTGGGTGATGAATCCACAGCCAGCAGAGTTAATTATTTATGGACCCCCGCGCATGAAAGAAATCGTCAATGCAATTTTGGCGATGCTTGTGCCAGATATTGAGTACAGACTTGCTCACCACGAAGACCTCAATTGGGAGCCTCAACTCAAGGTGATCGAAGTCGAGCCCGGTGACACATTTATGGTGGGCGATACATCTGTGCGAGTGGCGGCATCAGATCACAAACCGGTACATCCTTCTGTTGCGTTTCGTATTGATCACGATGGTACGTCGGTGGTAATTGGTGGCGACGGTATTCCGTGTGCTGGGCTTGATGAACTATGTGCAGGAGCAACTGCATATGTGCAGACAGTGATTCGTGAAGACCTTGTCAAGCTCATTCCAAATCAGCGATTCAAAGACATACTGGATTATCACTCAAGCGTTGAGCAAGCAGCAGAAACTGCCGCTCGTGGTGGAGTGAAAAAACTTATTCTCACGCACTACGTTCCTGCAATGCAGCCAGGCCAAGAAGACGAGTGGCGCGCACGTGCTGCTGCGCATTTCTCTGGTGAGATCTTCCTTGGTGATGATCTTTTGAACGTCACTATCTAGTCACCAACCGCTGTTTAAACTTTACAGATGCCTCTAATGCCATTGCGGTGTTCTTGGTGTGGAGATGATCCGTTGTATGTGCATTACCACGACACTGAGTGGGGATTTGCAGTGCGCAACGATCAGAAGTTATTTGAAAAAATCTGCTTAGAAGGTTTTCAAGCTGGATTAAGCTGGATCACTATTTTGCGAAAGCGTGAGAATTTTCGCCAGGCTTTTTACAATTTTGATATCGAAAAAGTCGCGGCATTCTCTCAAGATGACGTCGCACGCATTCTTGGAGATGTCGGCGTTGTTCGCCATCGGGGCAAGATAGAAGCAACTATTAACAATGCACAACGATGCAAAGAACTTTTTGCCACCAACGAATCACTTGCCGCGTTTATTTGGTCGTTTGCGCCGTCAGATGCGGAACAAAAAGCAGAGAGAGCAGCTGGAATACCTGCTCAAACTCAAGCATCGCAACGGCTGTCAAAAGAACTACGCAAACGTGGCTGGAAATTTGTCGGTCCCACCACGATGTACGCATTTATGCAGTCAATGGGCATCGTCAACGATCATGTCGCTGGTTGCCATGTGTATGACGAGTGTGAAACATTGCGCCGACAAGCGCTACTCTAAGACCATGACTTTGCCAATCCTTGACAGTCCCACCGAGTGGGTCGCTGATCACATCAAGCAGTATGTAGACACAAACGGCGCCGAGGGGCACATCTGGCGTGGAGTTCCGTGTTTGTTACTCACTGCGACGGGTCGTAAGAGCGGCGCACTGCGACGGCTCGCGCTGATCTACGGCAAAGACGGCGATGATTGCATCATTGTTGCGTCACGTGGTGGCGATGCTAATCACCCGTTGTGGTATCTCAATCTCGTTGATAATCCAGCAGTCACCGTGCAGGTGGCGGCTGATGTGTATGAAGCAACTGCTTCAGTGGTGCCAGATGGCGCCGAGCGGGATCGTCTCTGGAACATGATGGCAAAAATCTGGCCCGACTACGACAATTATCAAGCCAAAACCCAACGACGAATTCCGATTGTTCGACTCACTCGTCGGTAATAGCCCTGCCACCATCACGGGGGCTAATCATGTCCTGTGCGTTTTGACGCACTTGCCAATCTCGATCGGTCAACGCGTTTTCTAGTGCGGCATCAACATCGGATCCTTCAAATGGAGCGAGAGCTAAAACTGCACGTCGACGAATCGCTGGCTTGTCGGTGCACGCGCGCAGAACTGCTGGCAATCCACGGATGTCTCCGATAGCACCGAGTGAAGCGGTTGCTGCCTCGCGAACAAGTGGCTCGAGTGCATTTTCTGAGGCATTGATTAAGCCAAATAATTCCGCATCAGTTGTGTTGCCTCGTTCTCCTAAAGCCCACGCAGCCATTTCGGCAACAAATACATCAGAATCGGTGAGCAGTGGAACAACATCGACACCAACAAAGTTGGCGGCAATTTGGGCAACATTGCGGCGTACGATCTCGGAGACATCGCCAACATGTGCGCCGAGTTCTGTCGCGCTTAAGACGTGCAATCGATGAAGCGAACTGAGAGCGCTTGATCGCCCATCACCCGACGCATGAGACAGCGCTGCACGAACGATGCTTTCATCTCCCGAAAATCCAGCCTCGATTATTTCGAGTCGCTTGGCGGCGATGGTTGTAAAATCCTCTGTCATCGTGTTAATTCAACAGGCTAGCGATGACGCCAAAAAGCACGGCAATAATAAGTGAGAGACCACACGCAAGTACCGCTCCGGCCACAAGTGAGCCGCCACCCAGCGCTGCGACAGCACGAAATCTGCGCCGCGGCATTGGCTCTATATAGAGAGGTGTTGGATGATCATCGATCTGAACTTTGATTTGAGTGTCGGAAGTGGCAGGCTTTGAGCGTGAAATCCATGCCAAGGCAAGTAGCGAACATCCAACAACTAGTAGTGCCCGCACTGTGACACCAGAGACAGAGATCTCAGAGACAGAGTTAAAGGCTGACATCGCACGTCGTAGCGTACCTGACCATTTATCAGCACGCCGGCAGCGTTGGGCCTTGCCATTGCTGACCGTGTCCTGGATGCTTTTATTGGTGATCCTTGTGTCGTCTTTGTGGCGAATTCAGCGTTGGGAAACCGCGCCTGGTTCAGCCCAAGAGGTGGCTTCACGCATCGCGTTTGAGCAAAAAGATCAAGCCACTGCTCCGACTCGGTATCCGGCGATAAATAAAATTCGATTTGTCACAGCGTTCACTGGACAACTGTCTGCTCTCGATTCGGTCATCGGATGGCTCGACCCACACGTTGTCGTTGAAACGTACACCGAGCATTTTGGAGAGCGATCTCCGACAAGCATTCAGCAGATGGGAGTGCAATCAATGCTGGGAGCAAAACAGTTAGCCGAGTATGTTGCATTTAAGAAATTAGGTTTTGAAGCGACGTTCACTGCCGGTGCAGTTGTCGTGTCAGAACTGGTCTGTGAAAAATCTCCTGCTCCAACAAGTGCATGCAAAGTTTTAAAAGTTGGTGAAATGATTACTGCTTTTGACGGAGTACCAGTCGCAACTGTGACCGCTCTCAAAGAAGCAATGAAGAATCGTAAAGTTGGCGAAAAAGTAGTGGTAACAGTTGAATCAGATGGCTCAACAAAAGATCAATCACGAACATTGACGCTGATTGAAAATCCAGATAAATCTGGCACGGCGATTATCGGGTTTGTTCCAGCCGATACCCGAACAGTGGTCCTGCCTTTTGATGTGCAAATTGCTACTCCAGACATTGGGGGTCCATCGGCTGGGCTGGCTTTCACACTGGCGTTGCTTGATGAACTTACCCCCGGAGAATTACTCGGATCATCACGGGTTGCGGCAACAGGCACCATGAACGAAAAAGGTGAAGTTGGCGCGATCGGAGCCCTTGAGCAAAAGGCCGTAGCAGTGCGTGATGCAGGCGCGCGGGTATTTCTGATTCCTGCTGGTCAGGGCGAGTCTGAAATTCTGAGGGCTCGTCAAGCCGCGGGACCGCGAGTAAAAATTATCCCTGTGGCCACTCTTGAGGAAGCACTCACGCAACTTTTGTCGCTTGGGGGAGCCCCATTACCGCCAGTAACACAGTGATTGACACCATTTAGTGACCTAAGAGTTCTACTCTAGAAGTCCAATGGCAATTAGTTTTTCGCGTCCAGACCCCTCCTCGCCGGCAGCAGTTGGCTCGGCAGCGTTTTCATCCTCACGACGTGGGTTTGATCCGAGCGAAGTTCGGGAATTTCTGCGCATGGTGGCCGCCGAAATGGCCAGATTGCAAGAGCGAGAGCGTTTTCTCGAAGGCGAATTGCGAGCCATTCAGACAAGCGGCATGTCTGCTCCTGGTCGTTTGGACGAAGAAACAGTCATCACATTATTAGGAGAAGAAGCGGCACGGGTCTTGTCAACTGCCCGTGAAGCAAGTATTCAGATTCGAGATCGTGCAGAAGAGTCCGCAACTCGCATGGTGAAAGATGCCGCGCAGGACGCTGGACGTATCCGTGAGCAGGCCGCACTTGATGCGAAGGGTATTCGGGATGATTCCCAGTCCGATGCAAACTCTGAAATTGAACTTGCAAAACAGCAAGGTCGCGACATGGTCGAAGAAGCCCGCGCCTATCGTGAAAAAGTTCTGTCTGAGTTACTGCGTCGTCGCGATGCCGCACGTGAACAGATTGAACAACTTCTTCACGGTCGAGATCGATTGATGAACGCATTTGAACGCGCCCGTCTTGCCACGGAAGATGTTCTTGGCGGACTCAGCGATGCCCATGAAGATCCAGAATTCTTAGTGAACCTCGCCCCAACCACGGGACCTGTGCCTCCAGTGATTGCGGTTGCTCCGCATGTTTCCCAGGAGCATCCATCGCTCGGAATCTTTGATCACGACACTGCGTCAATTGTGATGCCAACCCGAGAGATCGTTGAAGAGATCGTGCAAGAAGAGATCGTGCAAGAAGAGATCGTGCAAGAAGAGATCGCGCACGAAGAAGAGTTCGCGCACGAAGAAGAGATCGTTGAAGAGATTCTGCAAGAAGAAGAAAGTTCACCCGTCGAACCATTAGAGAAAATGGCGACAGTCGTATCGATCTTTGGTGGCTCACGGCGTTCCAATCCTGCCCCTGAGATAACTAATGATGACAAGGCAGAACGTCACGTAGAAATCGAGAAAGAAGTTTCTTCAGCGGCAATAGAAACAAAAAGTCCTGGTGCTCAAGTTGTTGATGATATTTTTGCGCGACTGCGCGCATCCTCGCCAGCAGAAGTTGCAAAAAATATTGCCACAGAAGCCACAGAAGCCAAAGAGTCAAAAATTAAATTGGTGAAATCACTGCCTAAAAAGCCAATTGCAATTACGCCTATTCTTGATACCCAAAAATTTTCAGATCGCGACGCTTCCATTGCTCCATTGATTGTCAATATGTCAAAAAAACTGAAGCGTGTCGGTGCTGACGAACTCAATGCAGTTCTTGAGCATCTCAATGTCAAAAAATCTTCGCTTGAGATTGCAGCTATTGTTGGCACAACTTCGGCGCACACCAAACATCATGCGCTGGCAATTAACGATGACATCATGGCGGCTGCCACTGAAGGTGCTAAGTCCATGAAGTCCGCTGGGGGTTCAACAAAACGCATCACTAAAAAAGCAGTGGGCGATGCCGTAAACACGATGTTGCTCGAAACAATTGTTCAACCGCTACGAGATCGCCTCGCTCAAATTGTTGCTGACTCCAACGCAAATCGTGATGAGATTGCTAAAGCAGTACGCAGTATGTATCGAGATTGGAAACTCACCTATATCGATGCTCACACAGAAGACCTAGCGTGCGTTGCATACAGCATGGGGTCACACTTGTCACTCGAGGTTGGTACTCCCGTGTGCTGGATGGTCGACCCTAACGGACCAGAGTGCGCAGATGCTGAGGATAATGCGTTGTCTGGCGTGACTCCCTGTGGAGAAAAGTTCCCAACCGGACACGAGCATCCACTTGCACATTCGGGTTGCCGTTGTTTGGTTGCACCGCCTACGCACTAGCGTTAGCGATTGTGCGTAACCCTTCCGATCTTCCCCCATCCTCTGGCCCAACTGGTCCGCGAGGACCATCCTTTCCATTCACCCGACCTTCATTTAAAAAACCCAGTCGAGGGAGAGTGCTGGTGTCAATCGTCTTGGCGATCATCTTTGCTATTTTCTTAAGTGCCAAGAGTCTTTCCGCCTTTTTCGTCAATGTCCTCTGGTTTGACAGCCTCAACCGAACTGATGTCTATTGGGGAATCCTGCGCTCTAAAGCAGAACTCGGACTCCTCTTTTCTTTTATTCTTGCGCTTGCTTTTTGGGTAAATATTTTTATTACAGACCGATTGGCACCAGCAACGTTGCCCAACACGCCTCAAGATCTCGCTATCGGGCGAGTACGCGACATCACATCAAAACGCAAGGGGCTCGTGCGTCTTGTTGTGTCAATCGTTTTTGGTCTCATGATCGGGCTCCCGATGTCATCGCACTGGGAAGAGTGGGTGTTGTTCCGCAATCATCAGTCTTTTTCTATTGATGACGCACAGTTCAACACCGATGTCGGGTTCTATATGTTTCGATTGCCGTTTCTTGAGTCTGTCGTGTCATGGGCATTCAGTGCTCTCATCATGGTGGTGCTCATCACACTTGTCCCCCATTTTCTAAACGGCAGCATTCGTCCGCAAGACAAAATTAATAAAATGTCGGCACAATCAAAGGTGCATATTTCAGTACTGCTTGCTGCAGCGGCGCTATTGCGAGCTGCGAACTATTGGTTGTCGCGCTACAACCTCACACGCTCGTCACGAAGCGTTGTTGAAGGTGCTTTGTATACCGATATCAATGCGCAACTGCCCGCCATTAATCTCATGATCTTGGTGTCGGTCGCTGTTGCGATTTTGCTTCTCTGGAACATCCGACAAAAGGGTTGGCGACTCCCAGCTCTTGCAGTTGGTCTTTGGGTTGTTGTTGCCATTGTTGCCGGGGCTGTGTATCCAGCAATCGTGCAAAGATTCGTCGTGCAACCAAGTGTTAGCACTCGTGAACTTCCGTTCATCTCACGCAACATCGAAGCAACAAAAGCGGCAATGGGACTTGCCAACGTTGAGCGCGTGCCAACCACTTCGGGCACGGCAACTGCGGCAGACATTGACGCTAATGACATCGCGCTTCGAGATATACGGCAACTTGATCCTGCGCAGATGCGCGACAGATTTAAACTTGACCAAGGTTTAACATCATTCTATTCAGTAGTTGATCTCGATGTTGATCGCTATCTGGTTGATGGTCGCGTGCAACAACTGTTGGTTGCTTCGCGCGAACTTAATCCCGCTGGTATCCCCAACCGCACATGGGTTGCGCGGCATCTCATCTACACCCACGGCTGCGGAATTGTTGCTGCCCCTGCAAGCGTAATTACTGCCGATGGCCGTCCTAATTACATCGACCTTAAGGTCACTAAGCCGCAGTTGTATTTTGGTGATGGTCTTGATGGATACGCGCTTGTTGACACGGATCAAGCCGAGCAAGCGTGTCCAAATTCGAAGGCCTCACAATATGATGCTGATTCCGGCATAAAAATCAGTGGTGGATTGCGCAAAGTTGCGATGGCGGTGAACTTTGGTGAGTACAACTTGTTTGGCTCTAATCTCATTACTAATAAATCTCGGATGTTGTTAGTGCGTGACGTGCGCGACCGCGTTAGCAAGATTGCTCCATTTTTGCAATACGACAGTGACCCGTATCCAGTTGTTGTTAAAGGCGAAGTCTCATGGGTCGTTGATGCTTTCACAACATCTACCCGATATCCGTATGCACAGTCAGCAAACATTGATCAAATCAGTTTCGGAAGTGGGCTCAACCGTTCATTTAACTATGTCCGAAATAGTGTCAAAGCAGTCGTCAATGCGTATTCCGGTGATGTCACATTTTATATTGTCGATTCCGTCGACCCCATTGCAAAAGCATGGCAAGCAGCTTTCCCTAAACTGTTCCGTCCTATTTCTGAGGTCGACCCAGAGTTGAGTGCTCACTTCCGTTATCCAGAAGATCTTTTCCGTGTGCAATCAAATATTTATGGCAAGTATCAATTTGACGATGCAACATTATTTTTCAACAGAGATGCTGCATGGAGCGTTGCTCAAGCGCCACCAAATGCACCAGAGTCATCTTCTGGAGTTGGTGTAGCAGCGACTGGGATTGGTGCCGTTGACTCCGCCACCGTTCTTGATGCGAACGTGTTGAGGTTTAGCCCGTATTACACCATTTTTCATGCACCCGGTGCGGTAGATAAAAAAGGCACATTCGCAATGTTGCGTCCGTTTGTTCCGTTTTCATCTGACGACAGTCGTAAAGAGTTGCGCTCAATCATGGTGGTATCAAGCGATCCAGCAACGTATGGCAAGATCACTGTTTTTGACCTTGCAACACCATTGCCTCCCGGACCAGCAACAATCGCTGCTGAGTTCGAAAGCGAGCCGGCGATTTCTGCAACAATCACGCCACTCGACCAACGCGGATCTCGCGTGACATACGGAGACCTCCAGATCGTTCCTGTCGGAAAATCCTTTATGTATGTGCGACCAATGTATGTTTTGCCAGACGGCGCCGACGCCAAACAAGTTTTCGTTCGCAAAATTCTGGCCTGGTACAACAACAAGTCCGTTATTGGCAACAGCGTCACTTCTGTTGTCGCACAACTCTTTCCTGGTTACGCAGGGGACTTGGGTGACCGTGTCGGAGGTTCATCAACTGTCACAACAACGACCGTTGCTCCATCAACAGGAGGCTCTACTCCTGGCACAACAGTGCCAGCCACAAACACATCGACTCCAAAAGAGTTGCTGGCTCAAGCAGATGCGTTATTTGTTCAGGCTGATGCTGCCTTGGCGAGTTCACCCCCAGATTTCAGTACCTACCAAGACAAACTTGCGCAGGCTCGCGAACTGGTTCGACGAGCGTTGGCAACACTCGCAAACTAGTGAGGTCGACGCAACTGTTCGGCTAGCGCAGCAAGATCCTGACGAAATGCAATCTCGTATCGGGCTTGCTCGTTGGCCAAACGAACCTGCGAGTTCCGGAGCAATGTAAGTGACTCAGCAGTGAGCGCATCTTCTGGTCGTTGTGAAAGCGATTCGATGTCATTGCCGAGTTCGTGCAGTTGACGGGATAACTCTGCTCCCATTCCGGAGACTTTCCCTTCGATCATTGTTAGTCGCTCTGCAAACTCCAGAGCAGATTGGCGCTCTCGGGCTACGAGGTCATTCTGTTGCTGTATATCAGCGCGTAACTGCTCAATCTCGCGACCCAAAGCAACCAGCGCATCCCGAGTTTCTTTTTTGGAACGATTGAACATATATGCGTCACATTCATTGATACGAAGAGGATTACCTGCACTCCACGGTAGTTGCTAGGTCGGTACCCATGGGGGAGCAAATAGGCAATCACGCCTCGTGGCACTATATTGTCGGAATGTCTCAAAAACCTGAAGTCACTATTCCTGATTCTGCGCCACCTTCTGATCTCGTGATCGAGGACATCACCGTTGGTGACGGTGATGAAGCGGTCAAGGGCAAGAACGTGGCTGTTCATTATGTTGGCGTTGCCTACAGCACCGGAAAGCAATTTGATGCGTCATGGGATCGAGGAGACACATTTGACTTTCGACTCGGTGGTGGTCAGGTCATCGCTGGTTGGGACCAAGGCGTAGCAGGAATGAAGGTAGGGGGACGTCGCCGACTCACTATTCCCGCTCACTTGGGCTACGGACAACAAGGAGCAGGCGGTGTCATCAAGGGGGGCGAGACCCTTGTCTTCGTCGTTGATCTCGTCAATGTTTTTTAAAGACGCCTCATCGTTGCGTTGAATTTTGCGGCAACATATGTCGCCGCCTCCAATAACGGCGCATCGGGCCGAGACCAAATTTCTTAGTAACTGCAAAAAATAGTGTCGTCACTAACACTCGTTGCCAAATTGTCATTGTGGCAATTCGAGGCGCAAGTACAACAGCAATAATTAACGACATCGGATACACCCATGCGATGTCCGCTACGAATTTTCCATATTTTGTTCGATGGCGTTCGCTATTTCCCTGTGCGATAAAGAATTCATCTGTTCCGGCAGTCACTGTGATTCTTTCGGTCAGAATCATTTCGTCCACTTGAGAAAGCAATTCTTCACGCCGTTGAGATCGCTCCCATCGACGCAAGTGCAGCGCATCTATAAATCGAAACACCATTTGGTACGCATCGGAGTCCGCTCCAGGATGCAAAACAGCGGCACCTAGACATCCCGGTGCTTCCTGCACTGCTGTGAGCATTTCATTGCACCACACCGCAAAGGCGTCGCCCTGCCCTGGCGCAATCGTGCGGGCGATCGTGACGGTCACGCTTCCTGGTGCGATGCGTGGCAACTTACCCGTATCGAACGGTCCAGTGAGATTTGACATATTGGCAACCGTACATCTGTCGTGGCACCCAATTGGTGACGAGTGTGAGGTTGCGAGAAGGCCATTGTGCTCAGTACCGTAGGGGGTCATCACGACGCGGGGTGGAGCAGTCCGGTAGCTCGTTGGGCTCATAACCCAAAGGTCGCAGGTTCAAATCCTGCCCCCGCCACCAAGGGATGCGTTTAAAAGCGCATACCACGCATTGAGGTCCCAGTTTCTCCACAGAGACTGGGACTTTTTTGCGTAAGTCTTAGATTGTCAATGACAAAAGTTCAGGGCATGGCCGCAGCAAAGTGTTTAGATACAGAGATTGGTGATACTGCAAACACCTTCGATTGCTGAGATAAGTATGTCGCCAGAGGATAAAAACTGTGGGGGCGTGCGGGCAGCACCCACGCCGCTTGGTGTGCCGGTATAAATCACGTCACCTGCAGAAAGTTCCACGATGCTGGACAAGTACGAGACCAAATGATCGACAGGGAAAATGAGATCGTCAGTGGTCGAGTTCTGGACCTCTTGGCTGTTGAGTAAGCACGTCACGCGTAATGCATCGCGATTGGCAAGGTGCGCGGAGTCGGTTATCCATGGCCCGAACGGTGCGTATCCCTGTCTGCTTTTGCCGAGATTGAATTGTGGGGGCTGCGTGGCCATTTGCAATGCACGGTCCGAAATATCTTGACCGACGCATACGCCGGCAATATGGTCCCATGCAGAGGCAACGCTGATATCTCGACCACCAGTGGAGATCACCACTACTAGTTCGACCTCCCAATCAACTGCTGAGTGCTTGATAGGAATGTCTCCGTAGGGTGAATTGATTGCCGATGCGAACTTGGTGAATGTAAGTGGCGATGTCGGAATTGGCGCACCAGTCTCTGTGGCGTGTGAGCGGTAGTTAAGACCAATTCCAAAAAGTTGGGCAGGTCGGGGTGATGGTGCGTCGAGTGTTAGTGGATCGAAAGGTTCGCCAACGGCAGTGATGGTCTTGGCAAATTCGCGCAATTCAGCCCAACGTGCGAAAGATTGCATCGGGTCACTCGAAAAAAGACCGTTGCTTACCTGTTCTAGGTCGACGAGATGAGTGCCTTCGCTAACTACTAATTGGGCACGACCTTGATGTGTAGCAAATCTTAAAACCATTTCAGCCTCCAGTGTGATTGGTCTGAGCGTACACAAGTAATATAGGGCTTGGGAAATTTATGGTTTAGGGGGCAACTATGGGAGCACGGGTATTTCGTTTTACAGGACGCAGGACACTGCTGGCGTGTGCCGTTGTGTTGGGTTGTGTGTTGCCCGCAGCGACAGGGGCTCATGCTGCGACCACGACAGTCATCTCCTGGAAGGTAGCGAATCTTGCTCCCCAAAAAACTTTTGCATTCACAGATATTGCATCGTCGAATTCATCAGGAGTACAAACATGGTCAGTTGTCGGAAAATGTTCGCTGAAGGGTAAAACGATTGTCACGAAAGCATCAGGAAAATGTGCTGTCACTCTCACCGTGGCCGCAAAAGGTGCGTTCACTGCAACGACCTCGACGCGGTCATTGCAGATTGTCGAGTTGTCAAAGCCATCAGTAACAAATGTTGGTGAGACAGTTATTGAAGGTCCAATCAAGACAGGCAAAGGAACCCCACGAGTTGGCACTGTCGATTTTGATGGCAAGGTGTTTAATTACTCTCAAAAAGAGTTCTTCATTAGTGGCTCGGCACGTTCGTATACGTCGGCGGTGCCACTGACAGA
>Ga0214919_10001459_pt1 | contig 38730 bp, 33 predicted proteins | sample LL1503_MetaG_FD_177994 | JGI IMG/M metagenome (GOLD analysis project Ga0214919, IMG submission 177994) | Freshwater microbial communities from Lake Lanier, Atlanta, Georgia, United States - LL-1503 | ecosystem: Environmental > Aquatic > Freshwater > Lake | place: USA: Georgia | collected...
TCGGATTGAACGGACCAGCGCTATCGTCCGGATACATCCGGTCGGAATAAATCCGCATCCGACTGGAGAAATAATCGTAAGGATGCGGTGCCGTGGAGCTATTGCCATTGCTTCCTGCAGGTGAAGCCGGGCTAAAACGTAAGGGTGCCAATGCCGTACTCGTCGCCGTCGTGCCCAGCGAAAATGCAGCGTTATAGCCTCCGTCGGTCGCTGGCGCAGCGGAAAATCGGGCGGTATCTCCAATCACAACCACCGGACGCAACGAGGTCGGCAAGCGACGACAAGGATCATAAATTACCCCAGGATCCGGCGTCTTTCCTACGCCGAGCGCTGGCAGCGAGGACGAACACCACAGGACTAGGTTCATCGCCACGACATTAGCACCGATGAAATTCTGGTCATCTAAAGTCCAATCGGCCGTACCGCCGGTGCTCATCAAGGTCTTGGTATGATAACCGCTGGACCCCGTGGAGGGGGCGTACTCTGGGATCAAATGGCTCGCGTTCCAATAGTTCCAAGGTGAGACGGTCGCACCGGCGGCACCATTCAGAATCGTCGAAGTGGCGTCGGCAAAAGTTTTTTCGGGATCGATAATCGTACGGTAAACCCCGTAAACCTGCTGGATCGGTTCACCCGGCATATCAAACGGCGAGCGTTGTCCGATACGATAAGCCACCGCACAGACATCACCCTTCAGGGTCGTAGGCGGCGTGGTCGCCACGGGCGAACGGCGCGGACGGTCAGTCGGGGATGAAAACAACATGACGATCGGATGATCGATGCCCGCAAGATTGCCGACGACAGCCGGGAAGCCACTCGCGCCTGGCGTGACGATCTCCATCCAGCAACGGCCATCTGCCCGGATTACGGCGGTCTGAAAATCGTTCTCCATCGCATCCAATACGCCACGAGCCTCGGATTGGGTCGCCAAATCCGCGACCGATCGATCGTAAGCCCGGAAAGAATCGGAAGCAATTTGGACGACTGCGAGGATGATCATGATCATGATCACCGTGGCGACCATGACTTCGACCAGAGTGAAGCCGGCACGCTGCGCCTTAAGGGTGTGGTTTTTCATCGGCTAATGACGATATTTTGCACCAAGATAGGATTCTCTTCGCGCACCTTGAAAACAGTGGAGTCCGAAAAGTCGTGCGGGAAAAATTCCGCGACGATCGGAAGGTAAGCCAACGCATACTGCTTCGGGTCGGAGGGAAGCGCGGTCCCAACCGTCCATTGCGTGCTGCTGGGCTCACCTGCGTTTACGCCCGAAGTCACGAGCGCATAACGCTGGCCGATCAGTAAGCGCGACAGTGTGAGTCGTACGCGCATGGGAGTGCCCACGACGTTACGCGTAGTCAGCATGTCCGGGGTGAAATTATCGGATGCCGCAATTGCGACTTCCATGACCGAGGGGTTGGCGTTGAGGTTATAATTCAATTCTGAACTGCTCTTGTAAGACGCGTCCTTGACCGAGGCCACCAGCTTGCGGTCATAGACGTAGACCCAAACGGCCGTCGCACTCGTGGCGGCATTGGCCAATAACCGATAGGCCAAATCGAAGTCGGTGGCATCGCTACTGGGATCCAACGCCGGCGTCACCGTTCCAGTCTGATTGATATACTTGGTGTTCTGTGCCGTCGAACCCGTAGGCAAATAGGCAATCGTGCGCGGCTTATCGAGCGCCCCGATGAGTCGCGTCACGCCAGCCAAGGCACGGTTGGTCTGCATGATGTCATCGACCTGCTGGAACGTCGACCCGAGGATACCCACCAAGGAAAGGATCGCGATGCCGACGACTCCGATCGCCAGCGTGACCTCGATCAGGGAAAAACCTGGGCGACGGGAAGTCCGGAGAGAATGAGTTGGGTTTATTTTCATCACTTGGTTAAAGTCTGGGTATTCATCTCATCGGCATCATTCGTCATGGAAACGTCTCCGTTGGGACGCAAGGCGATGGCCGCGAACTGGGAATTGGACGCCAGATCGAGGACCGCCGTGCCCGTGGCATCGTTGCGCATGACCCCGTTGGCCAAGACGAGCATGACCCGCCCGAGGTGATTCGACGCACCACTGGGCTGCAGCTCGACATAGTACCACTTCTTAGCGGAACCATCGGACGACATCGTACCCAGGTTGGTAGGCTGATTGTAATAAGCGAACATGACCCAAGGAGGTGAAGTAGTGTGATCGAGCGCATTACCCGCATTATCCGCGATATCCCCGATGATACTGCGGCGGGTATTGGCGGCGGCAGGCGCGCCACTCGGGTCATTAATGGTCGTCGTGGTATCTTCCTTGGGCGGAATGAAGTAGACTCCATTAGGCAAAAGTGAAGGCGACTCCGGCGCAAACCAGGTATACTTGGTATTATTGGTAGCGGCCAAGGTAGCCGGATCGGTTCCGCCAGCGTCGATGCTATTAACGCCGCCCACGGCGATGACGAACTGGCGGAGGTGATTCGCCGGATCGCTCGGGTCGTTCAGGATCAAAAGCCGATACCGGGCATTATAGGCGATGCCATTACCCAGCGTGCCGCGATTCATCAAGGCCAAGGCACGCACGGAACGAAGCGACGAGGCCAAGATCCTTTGCGCCGCCGGCAAGCCTCCACCGTTGCCCGGCGAAAGGCTCAGGAAAAGCCCGGAAATAAGCATGATGATCGTGATCACCACCAATAGCTCCATCAACGTGAAGCCACGGCGAACCTGACTTGCGATCTTTCCCGGTGTCATTGGATCGCGATCACGTCGGCGACGTCGCCCTTCTCCAGACCTTCGAGCGAGCCGATATCTAAATCGGTCGTAAAAATAATGATACGAGCAGGTATGCCCGTACCGCCACTGGCAATCGAGCTAAGGTCGGGAGGCGTCTTCGTGGCATCCAGACCCGGGACGGCCTTGATCGTCCCGGTGCTGTCGGTGTCGAAAATCGTCCGGATATTATGGTTACCAAAGCGATCCATCAACACCCCGGTGGAGGCCGTATTGGTGGAATAATCTTCAAAGTCGTCCTTGGCAAAAGCACAGAACTCTTCGCCGTTACGATTATAGGCCTTGCGGTCCGAATCCTTCAGGATCGACCCGTCGGGATTCTTGCCGGAAAGCGCCATGATGAAATTCACCCCTGCCGTCCCTGACTCGAGACCGTAAATCGAGTCATTCTTCGTATCATAGGTGCCGGTACCGATGCTGGGATAAAAACCGTAGGTCTGCTTATAGCGCGTGACCCCGTTGGCCCATTGCGAAAAAGCACCCTGAGCGGTAGCCAGGCGAGCCTTCTTGCGCACGCCCGATATCGCCGGGAAAAGTAGGCCGATTAACATTCCAATGATAGCCATTGCTATCATCAACTCAACAAGGGTGAAACCAGATCGACGACGAGGGGACATAAGAAAAAAGGGGTCTTATTGGTGGGTCAAAATGATACCCCCATGCCCTCCCCTTTGAACAGTCAAAAACGCCCTCTCTCCTCCTCTATCGGATGAAAATAAAGCAAAGGACGGCCACCGCCGTCGGCACCACCGCCCATAAGGCCAATTTAAGGGGGGAAACCCCCTGGTCGAAGTGTTTAGCCAAGATAGATTGGCCCGCAGGGTTTGGCGCATTGGCGATAACAGTGAAGCCTCCGCCTGCCAAAGCCCCCGCCATGACCGCATGGCGCAAACCTTGAGCCGTCGCGTCCGCCAAAGATAGACCAGGCACCTGTGAGGCCAGAAAGGTAATCGCGGCATTATCATTAAAGGCCGTCAAGAAAGTCGCCGAGAGCATCAAGGTGTTCGCATCCAATCGCGCGATGAGGGGAGAAATCCACCACGATTGCGTGCCGCCTAAGACGACCAGTCCCGCCAAAAAGAAACCTACCAACAAAGGCCCCCGCAATCTGACCGGCGACTGCCACTGCGGCGTCGCCACCGTGAATGCCAAGAAGACCAATAATCCTGCTACCATCAAGACAGGGTGATGCCCGATCAACATCAACACCGTCCAGACCATCAAGGCGAGGTGCACAAGGATGACCCAAAAAGGAATTTCCGAGCGAGGATTATCTGCCGTCGTATCCTTGGCTCGAAGCGCTAGTTCGGCGAACTCGCTCCGGAAGAAAATGAAGGTCGTCGTGGTAGAAAATAAAATCGTCGCCATTGCCGCCCAACCAAACTGACGGAAGACATCGGACAAACCCCAGCCCCACTTTGCCGCCACCATCACGACTGGAGGTGCAGCGAAATGCGTGAGCGCCCCGCCGACGGAAATATTGACAAATAATAAGGCCAAGGTGGCGTATTTAAGCCGCTCCGAAGGCCGCAACGCATAAAACTGGGCCGATAATAACATCGCCGCAATCGTCATCGCCGCAGGCTCTGTAATCAGTGACCCAAGCAAAGGGGCTAGGCTTAGGATCACGAACCAGCGAGCTGCGACCGAATCGCCTAAGCCACGCGCGACGCCCCCCAGCAGCCCTTCAGCCAAACGCATCACCGGACGGGCGGACGCCAGCACCATGATGATAAAAACAAACAGGGGTTCTAAAAATTTTGAGGGCCCGATATCCGCTAGCGTCGTCCCGGCCAGATCGTAATTGCCGGTCTCGACATAGCGGCACGCAAAATGCCAACCCTTCCCCGGCCAAAAAACCATCAAACTAAAAAGAACTAAGGCCCAAATCCCAAAAACGGCCTCAACTTCTCCTAAGAGATGCAGAAGTGAGGCGCGTAAATCTGCCGACTCCCCTCGCTCGTTCACTGGCACCAAGCCCAACCGAACTTGCGCATCATGTTCGACTTTTCTTTGGTGCGCTAATTTCGCGAAATAAGAAGTCAGAAAAGCATGCAAGACGGCCAATGCGAAAACTGCGCTCGCCGCTAAAAGGAAAAAGTCCGCTCCTGCCGCGTTTCCTAATTCCTGCCAGAGTGTTAGTTCATGAGGCATGACTTAGGTTGCGTCATGCAGCCCCTCACTGCAATCCCTACCGAATAAGCTGAAATTCACCTTAACGCTGGACTGCTAAGTCCGGCCGGGCACCGCCCAAGGATTTGACCAAATCCACCTGGGCTCCGAGGCGATCCAACAGGACGCGTGCAACCGCTACCCTTGATTCGGCCATGACCCGACGCGCGACCAGAAATTCCGTCGGCGAAGCCTGGCCGAGACCTTTACGCTCTTCGGCGATACGATAGGCCTCGCTCGAGGCAAGTAAACGACGGCGACCCGCTTCCGCGGCGACAATCGTTTCTCTTACGTCCACCAAGGCGTCGCGCACCTCGCGGAACGCGTTAAGTACCGCTTTTTCATAAGCAGCTGCGGCCTGATGTTGAATCGCCACGGCGGCTTCGACGCGGGCACCGGTGCGACCAAAATCAAAAATGGGCACGCTCGCGCTCAAGCCGAATTGCGAAGTGCCATTACCGGTGGAAAAAAGCGAAGAAAGCTCGCGACTTTCGACGCCCAACGCGCCCGTCAGTGAGAAGGTCGGAAAGTAAGCCGCCTTAACGTAGCCGATCCGGGCGTTCGCCGCCACCAGGGCTTGTTCTGCGGCGACGACATCAGGGCGCTGACGCAAGAGCTGCGACGGCAAGCCGACGGCAGGCGCTGCAGGCGTGACCAGCGCATTCAGCGGACGCACCGGCAAGACCATCCCTGGTTGGCCGACCAAGGAACCCAGCAGGTGCTCGGCTTGAGCCCGAGCCCGCCGGGTGTCCGATAAAGCAGCGATTGCCGCCGAGCGGGTCACCTCAGCCTGGGCGCGATCATGGGTGCTGGCCGCCCCGACTTTGATGCGTTCTTCGGTGATGCGATATTCTTCGTCGCGGATATTTTTGATTTCTTCCGCCGCCACGAGTTGGATGTCGCTCGCTCGAACTAAGGCGTAAGTTCGCACCACCGAAGCCGTCAAAGCGAGTTCGACCTGCAAACGTGCTTCGCTGACGCTTAATAATTGAGCCCGGGCCGCCTCGGAGGCGCGTCGTAACTTGCCCCAAAAATCGAGTTCGAAAGCCGTGGAAAGCCCGCCGCTATAAGAAGTCCGGTCACGGCCTGCAAAAGAAGTAATCGGCGAATAGCCGTTATTGCTCACGGTATTTCGGCTTACACCCGCCCCCGCGTTCACCTGCGGCAACATAGCGCCGACGACTTCACTGAGACCGGCCGAAGCTTCTTCAACCCGGGCCACGGCGATCCGCAGATCCGTATTGGCCTTCAAAGCGTCCGCCACCAAGCCATCCAATTCGGCGTCATGAAAAGCCTTCCACCAATCGGCCATCACGGGCTGCCCCGTCGTTGATTTATTTTCAGGATAGGCCGTGAGCTCTGGCAGCTTCGGTCGTTCGTAATCAGGCCCGACCGCGCAGGCGCAAAGCAACAGCGAACAAATCGAACTGTAAAGAATAAGGTTTCTCATGCGCGTGGCTCCTTCCGGTCACCCGTAAGGACTTTGAAGAAGAGCGGAATAAAAAGCGTAGCCACAAAGGTGTCGAAGAGCATGCCACCGAACACACCCGTACCCATCGAGCGACGCGCACCGGCACCAGCGCCTGCGGCGATCACGAGCGGGACAACCCCAAGCACGAAGGCCATCGAGGTCATGACGAGCGGACGGAATCGGATGCGCGCGGCTTCGACGGCTGCTTCGGCCGCCGATTTGCCTGCATCGCGTGCCTTCACGGCAAATTCAACGATCAAGATGGCATTCTTCGCCGCCAGGCCGATGAGCGTCACCAGACCGATTTGGAAATAGATATCGTTCGCGCTCCCGCGCACGAAAATCGCGACGAGCGCGCCGAGCAGGGCGAACGGCACGGTAAGAATGACACCCACGGGCAGCGACCATTTCTCATATAAGGCCGCCAGAATCAGGAAGACCATCAGCAGCGCCATCGAGAACGCCGGGATAGCCGAGCTGGCCGAACGTTTCTCCTGCAAAGCTTGGGCCGTCCAATCGAGTTCATAACCGGGCGGAAGATTCTCCGCGGCGATTTCCTCGACGATCCGCAAGGCCTCACTCGAACTTACTCCCGGAATACTGCCGCCAATGACACGGGCGGCCACGAAACCTTGGTAGCGCTCAATCTGGTCAGGACCGTAGCTCTCGCGCACGGTGACAAGCGAGGTCAGCGGAACCATCGAACCGTCACGGGCACGAACATGCACGCGACCGACGTCCTTGAGGGCCATTCGGTCGGAGGGCTCGGACTGCATGAGCACGCGGTAGGTGCGTCCGGCACGGGTGAAGTCGTTGACGTAGACCGAACCAATCGTGGTCTGAAGCGCATCGTAAATTTCCGGCAAGGGTACCCCAAGGGTGGCAGCTCGCACCTGGTCGACGTCCGCGGAGTATTGCGGGACGGTCGTGCGATAGAAGGTGTTGATACCGGTAAGTTTGCTATTCTGACGCAAGGCAGCCAAGAGTCCGTCAAGCACCTTACCGAGTTTGGCAGGATCATCATCATCACGTGCCTGTAGGTAAAATTCGAAGCCGCCGGCAGAACCGATGCCGCGGATGGGAGGAGGATTCACGACGAAACAAAAGCCCTTACTAGATTTGGCCACAGCCCCCGTGAGCATGCCGCTGAGTTCTTCGGCGCTATGCTTTCGCTCGTCCCAGGGGATGAGGGGTACGAAAATCGTGCCGGCGTTAGTCTTTTCGCCGCCGCCGATGAGGTCGAACCCACTGATGGCGAAAGCGTGGAATACTTCGCTCTTAGGCGCAGGGGTGGCCATGATTTCCGGGACGATCTCCGCCATGTAAGCACGGGTACGCGAAACGCTCGCGCCGTCGGGCAAGGAAACCACGCCAAGGACATACCCTTGGTCCTCGGAGGGAATAAAGCCGCGCGGAATCAGGCGAATGAGCACGACGTTGGCGGCGAGAATCGCGAGGAAGATTCCGAGGGCTGCCTTGGGGTGACCAAGCAGCCAGCGCACGGTGCGACCATGCCACGCGGCGACAGAATTAAAGCGGGCCTCGAACCAGCGGAGGAAACGATTGCCGTGCGGAGCTTCGGCATCACGCGGACGCAGGATGAGAGCACAAAGAGCGGGCGTAAGCGTCAAAGCAACAAAGCCCGAAATCACGACCGCGACGGCGACCGTGATGGCGAATTGCCGGTAAAGGGCGCCAGCGATACCGCCCAGAAAAGCGACTGGGAGAAAAACTGACACCAGCACGAGTACGATCGCGATAATTGCTCCGCCCACTTCACGCACGGAGGCGATCGCGGCGTCGAAGGGCGACATACCCTTCTCGTGCATGAGACGCTCGACGTTCTCGAGCATCACGATTGCATCGTCCACGACGATACCAATCGCGATCACCATGGCGAAGAGCGTCAGGGTGTTGATGCCGAAGCCAAAAAGCCAGAGGCCAGCGAAGGTGCCGATGAGCGAAACCGGCACGGCCAGCATCGGAATCAACGTCGCGCGCCAGCTGCCAAGGAAAAGGAAAACGACCAGCACGACTAAGATCCCAGCCTCGAAGAGCGTATGCTCGACTTCGCTAATGGAGGCTTTGACGAAGCGCGTCGTATCAAAAGGAATTTCGTAATCCACGCCGGCCGGGAAACGCTTCGAAATCAAGGCCACCTTGGCCTTTACGGCGTCAGCGACATCCAAAGCGTTCGCGCCTGGGGCGAGGAAGACGCGGATGCCGACGGCGGTCTTGCCGTCGAGGGTCGCTTGCTGCTCGTAACTCTGGGCGCCGAGTTCAAGCCGGGCCACGTCACGCAGACGCAACGTGCCCGCCGGGCCACCAGAGCGAATGATGATTTCACCGAATTCCTCCGGCGTCGAAAGACGTCCGGCGGTGATGATCGGAATCGAGAAGGCCTGTCCGTCAGGGGTTGGCTCCTGACCTAGCCGACCAGCCGCATACTGGTTATTGGTCGCACGAATAGCTTGAGTGACGTCGCCCGTCGTCACGCCGAGTCGCGACATCTTGTCAGGCTGCAGCCAGACGCGCATCGAGTAATCGCGTGCGCCGAAGACGCCAGCATCACCGACGCCGGGGACGCGCTTAATCTCGTCGACGAGATTGATGGAGGCGTAATTGCTCAGGTAAATGGAATCACGCGTGCCATCCCGGGAGATAACCGACAAGGCCATCAAGATGTCATTCGATCGCTTTTTGACGATCACGCCCAGACGTCGCGCGTCATCCGGCAGGCGCGATTCCGCGATCTTCACGCGGTTAGTAAGATTAATGATGCAAAGGTCAGGATCGGCGCCCGGCTCGAAAGTGACATTGATGGTCAAGAGTCCGGTCGAAGACGCGTTCGAAGAGTAATAGAGCAGGTAATCCGTGCCATTGATTTCCTCTTCGATCGGCGCGGCAACGGTCTTGATCAGGGTCTCGGCCGAGGCGCCGAGATACGAAACCGTAATCGTGGCGACAGGGGGTGCGATCTGCGGATACTGCGCGACGGGCAGCACCTTGAAGGCGAGCAAACCCGCCAACACGATAATCAGTGAAAGGACGGACGCGAAGATGGGCCGACGAACGAAAAATTCCCAAGACATCGGGGTGTTTTACTTGGCGGAAGGGGCGACGACGACGGCCGGACGCGGTACGACCGGGGCGCCGGGTCGGACCTTCTGGAGATTATCCGTGACGAGACGATCGCCGGCCTTGAGTCCACTGATGATCACCGCCGTGGGTCCGTTAATCTCATCGACGACTACCGGTGCCATGACGGCGAGGTTTTTGTCGTCAGCGAGCCAGACGAAACGACCCTGGGTCGATTGCATCAATGCCGCGGCAGGAATGACGAAGGCGTCAGGGATTGTGCGGCCGCGCACACGGACACGCACATACTGACCCGGAAGCAATACGGCCTGCGGATTGGGGAATTCAGCCCGCATCTGGACCGTACCCAGCCGCGATTCGACCTGGGCGGCGACGAAATTGACTTTGCCAGGCTGGGCGTAGACCGAACCGTCAGGTAATATGACTTCCACACCCGCCGCGGACGCCTGAAATCCTTGAGAGAGAAAAAGTCGCGCGTATTGCTGTTCGGAAAGTCCGAAACGAACCCAGACCTGCTCACGCTGTACCACCGTCGTAAGAAGACCATCGGCTCCCGGAGAAACCAGCGAGCCCTCCGAACGATTCAGGCGACCCGTAAAGCCCGCGATGGGTGCGCGCACTTCACAATAAGAGAGATCGAGCTGCGCGGCGTGTAATTTCGCGTCCGCCACATCACGAGCGCCACAGGCGGCAGTCGCCGCGGCCTTCGCATCGGCCGCTTCTTTTTTGCTCGCCGCATTTTTCTTCAACAACGCCGCCTGCCGCACCGACTCCGCTTCGGCTTGTTCAAAGCGCGCCTGCTCTTGCGAGAGTTGGGCGGCCGCCAACGAGAGAGCCACCGCATAAGGGGCGGGATCGATCCGGAAAAGCAGGTCACCCGCCTTGACCGAGGCACCCTCTTGATAAGATTGTGCCAAAAGAATGCCTGTCACGCGGGCTCGCACCTCGACTTCTCGGGTGCCCTCCACTTGAGCCGTCAATTCGACGACCTGGGGCACGGGTGCGGGGCTAAGAATCTGTAAATTAACCGTAGGAGCGGGCATGACCGGGGGCTTCGCAGGCTTGCAACCCTGGGCCAAGGCCAAAGCCAGGACACAAAGAAGGGACTCGACCACCCGGGTTTTACATACAGACATGTATGTAAAGGTATTTATCCCTCAATGGCTCGCAAGACGAAAGCGGAGGCTGCACTCACTAAAGACAGAATTGTCACATGCGCCCGGCAAGTCTTCGCCCGAGATGGCGTCACTAATACCTCGCTCGAAGAGGTCGCCCGCGTGGCGGGCGTGACCCGCGGCGCGGTCTACTGGCACTTTCGCAACAAGGCCGACCTCTTCATGGCCGTAAGGTCGCAGACCGGCCTGCTCATCCAGTTAGGCCAGGCCAAAGTCGGCGACCCCCTGCAACGGCTGGAAAACGGCCTCCTCCAAGCGCTCCAGCGCCTCAGCGAAGAAACCGCGGCGCAGGAAACCTATGAAGTCATGCTCTGGAAATGCGAGTATGTCGGAGAGTTCGCCCAAGTGCGGGACGATCTGATCGGCTCGGGCCGGCTCTTCCTCGACGATGCGGAAACGCTTTATCGCGAAGCCCGGGCCGCCGGCATCGTCGCCGCTAACCTAGACCCGAAGACCGCGGCCGTGGCGACCTTCTGTTTTTACGCCGGGATATTAAAAATATGGCTCGGCGACACGCGCGGCACGATCCTTCGCCAACATGCCCAGCAAGCCATCGCGCACCACATCGCCCAACAACGACGGATACCGCTCGCCGCGACAAGGCAAGTTGACCGGCGGGGGCCACCGGCCAAAGATTCCTCACCGTGAAGGCCCTCCCTTCCCTTCTCTTCGGATTGCTCGCAATCCTCCCGATTGCACGTGCGGCCGATCCGGACCCGCCGCAGACGTTGCCGTTAATCTATGAGCAACCGGGTCCGAACTTCATCCTGCGCATCGACAACCGTCGTTACCAAGTGCCCAACGAACTCAAGGAAGCCGTCGCCCGCCTCATGGCTTCGGCCAATTACCCGCGGACGAAATTGATTTACGACGAATATAAACGGGCCTTGGGCGAAAAAGCCAAAGCGGACGCCACCCTCAACAAAGCCGAGCAACAGCTGCAGCGTGCGACCAGCCGGACAGAGCGCATCCGGGCCAACCTGGCCGCACTGCGTAATCAGCTCATCCTCGCGCGTTCGACTTCGCAGATTGAAGTCCGGCAGGTCCTGATGTTGCAGGAGCAGATTCTCCACGAGACTTCGAACCTGGCTGCCGCCGAAGCCCAAGAAGACCGCGAGCGCATCCATCTCGAAGAGGCAAGGCACGCAAACGAACCGACAATGCAACGCACCGAAAAAGCCAAAGATGATTATATCCGCGCCTTGGGCGACTACGAGAAACCCTTCGCCCAAATCCGCGCCTTGGCGATGTCGGCCGGCACGGCGCTCTGAACTTTACCTAAAACCAACATGAAATTCCCGTATCACCGCCTCTTCCTCGGGCTTATGCTAAGCGCATCGTACGTCTTCGCCCAAGTCGCGCCCGTCGCAAAACCCACCGGCAAAACAGCCGCGAAAGCCGACGTAAAACCTCCGGTCGAACTCGTCTGGCATGACGTCAAAAACTGGGGATTGGAAGGTCGCGCCTTCCCTGAAGCTGTGCGGTTGAGTTACTACGATCGCCTGCCCGCCGAAGCGCAGAAAACCGTGACTCCGGCCGTCTGGAGCCTCAGCCGCGATTGCTCCGGCATGATGGTCCGCTTCCGCACCGACGCCACTTCCATCCACGCTCATTACAAAGTCACCAAGCCCGCCCTTGCCATGCCGCACATCCCGGCGACCAGCGTCAGCGGTCTTGACCTTTATGCCCGGGACAAAGACGGCCGCTGGCGCTGGGTGCAGGTCGTCAAGCCGACCCAACAGGAAATGAAACTCGAAATCATCGGCGGGCTCGACGCCGGCGAACGCGAATATGCCATCTACCTGCCGATCTTCAATGGCATGGAATTTCTCAAGCTCGGCGTTCCGCAGAAAAATAAGTTCGAAGAACTCGCGCCCCGTGAAAAACCCATCGTGTTCTACGGCACCTCCATCACGCACGGCGCCTGCGCCACGCGCGCGGGCATGGTCCACACGGCCATCCTCGGCCGGCGCCTTGACCTGCCGGTGGTCAACCTAGGCTTCTCCGGCAACGGTCGCATGGATAAGGCCGTGGGAGATTATCTCACGCAAATCGACGCCGCCGTCTACGTCATCGACTGCCTCCCGAACATGAAGCCGAAAGAAGTCGCCGAAAAATGCCTTCCCTTGGTGCATCAACTCCGGGCGGCGAAACCTAACACCCCCATCGTGCTCGTCGAAGATCGCCGTAACACCAACGAGTGGATCATCGCCTCGCGTAAAGAGCACCACGACGACAACCACGCCGCCCTCAAAGCCGCCTTCGAGCTGCTTAAAAACGAAGGCCAAACTAAACTCTACTATATCGCCGGAGACCACTTATACGGCGACGACGCCGATGGGGCCACCGACGGCTCACATGCCAGCGACCTCGGCTTCTTCCGCCAGGCCGACCTCTTCGAACCCGTCATCAAGGCCGCCCTCGGCCGCTGATTTTTTCGCTACCCCGCTGGTAAACGGCGAAGTTCCTTCCAGATTAATCGACCATGCAACGCAACTTCCGCTACTACGACCTCATCCTCGGCGCATTCGTGGCGGTACTGCTCTGCTCGAACCTCATCGGGCCGGCGAAGGTCGTGCAGGTTAACTTCCCGCTACTGGGCCCCACAGATTTCGGCGCGGGCAATATTTTCTTCCCGTTGTCTTACCTCTTCGGCGACATCCTCACGGAAGTCTACGGCTACGCGATGGCGCGCCGCGTGATCTGGGCAGGCTTCGGCGCGATGCTCTTCGCGACGATCATGACTTGGGTTGTGCTTTCCATGCCGGCCAGCCCGAACGAACCGTTCAGCGCACAGCTCCAACCGGCCCTTATCACCTGCTTCGGCGGCGGCTGGCGCATCGCCATCGGCTCCATCATCGCATTCTTCGTCGGCGATTTCCTCAACTCGTATGTCCTCGCGAAGCTCAAGGTGCGCACGCAAGGCCGCCATCTTTGGTTGCGCTTTATCAGCTCGACCTTCATCGGCCAGGGCGTCGACAGCCTGATCTTCTACCCGCTCGCCTTCCTCGGTATCTGGAGCCCTAAGACGCTCGTCGCCGTGATGCTGGCGAACTGGATGTTCAAGGTGCTCGTCGAAGTGATCATGACCCCGTTTACCTACTGGGCCTGCGCCAAACTGAAGAACGCCGAAGGTGTCGACACGTTCGACACCGACACCGATTTCACGCCCTTCAGCCTGAAACGCTGACCGGTCTATACCCCGTTTCAGAGCCCTTTATAGGCCTCTAATAGCCTTCGGTGCTGATTTCTCTCCTATTATCGGGCTTTAAGAGGAATCCGTTGACACTCTCCCCCCGGACGCCCACAACAACCTCAGTCAATTTCACTCAGGTAAAAGCCTCCCTTATAAAGGATGCAACAGTCGCGAGGGCGACTAACGGAAGAAGAAATAATATTCACCGTACCCGACCCCAGAGCTCCGTAGCTAGAGCTCTGGACTTATTTGTCCGGATTTTCGGAAATCCATAACGAGCCGTTCTAACCGAACGGCTCGTCTCATTTTACAGGGAAGCGCAACCTCGCCTGATTTCTACTAGCATCTCGCCAAAGTCGTCGTGCCCAAGACCGGACTCGAACCGGTAAGCCTTTCGGCGGCAGATTTTAAGTCTGATGTGTATACCATTCCACCACTTGGGCCGACACCCGCAACGTGCCGCTGTCCGACCAAATGGCAAATGGGAAAATCAGGCACCGGCTTTATCCAAGAGCGGTTGGCACAGCCGATAGGTCCCGGCGGTGATCAGGCAGGCCAAAACCAAAGCGGGCCAGAACCCCAAGGAAGCCCTCAATAAGAGCGGGAAAGCAATAAATAGAACAAACGAAGGAATGGTATAGGCTAAGATGGACCAATTAAGCGCGATGACTTTGGCCTGATCACCCGTATCCACCCAAGTCCAGATCATCACCAAGAGGCTCGTCAACGGCAGGGCACAGAGCATCGCCCCTAATGATATGTTTCTTTTAGCCAACTCCGCGGCGCCCGTGATCACCGCGGCCGAAAGAAAGAATTTCAGAATCAACTGGAGGCTCATGGGCCTAACTTACCTGCACCCGACAGGCCTGCAAAGCCGAAGTTAGCCGGACGAGCGAGTGTCGCCTTGCGCTTCCCACTAAAGCCGACTTTCTTCACCTGGCATGGATCGAATCGCCCAGACCTTTGCCCGCTGCAAAACCGAAGGCCGTCCGGCCTTCGTCAGTTACGTCTGCGCGGGCGATCCCGACGCCGCCACGTCGAAACAAATCCTGCTCGCCCTCGCCCAGAACGGCGCCGACATCCTCGAAGTCGGTATCCCCTTCTCCGATCCGCTCGCCGACGGTCTGACGAATCAGCTGGCCTCGCAGCGCGCGCTCGAAGCCGGCATGACTTACGACGGCCTGCTGGACATCATCCGCGCCACTCGCGCCGGGACCGATAAGCCCATCGTGCTCTATTGTTATTATAACCTGCTCTTCTCCTTTGGGGTCGAAAGCTATTGCCGCAAGGTCCGCGAAGCCGGAGCCGATGGCCTGCTCGTCCTCGATTGCCCTCCCGAAGAAGCCGGCGACCTCATCGCCGCCAGCAAGCAGCACGGCCTCGCTAATATCTTCATCGTGGCGCCGACCACCCCGCCCGCCCGCGTGGCTTTGATCGCCAAGCATGCTTCGGGTTTTATTTATTACGTCTCACGCGAAGGCGTGACCGGCGAGCGCTCCGAACTGGCCTCGAACCTTTCCGCCGCCGTCCAAGAAATCAAGAAGCACACGACGCTACCGGTCTGCGTAGGTTTCGGCGTCTCGACCGCCGCCCATGTCCAAGCAATCGCCAAGGTCGCCGATGGGGTCGTCGTCGGCAGCGCCTTGGTTAACGTGATCGCCACCCATAAGGACAAACGGGGCGAAGCCGCGGCCGCGGTGGGCGCCAAGGTGAGAGAGCTGCTGACGAAGTAAACTTCGAGGGATACGGACAGGCCCAGAAAGATGAGGTCATACCAGGTATCGCCTGTCATGGACCCTATTTCGGTCCCAAGGTAATCGAAACCTGTCTCTATCCCTGCCCTTGGCCCTAGCTCTTCCGCAAATCCCTTGACCAAGGGCCTTTCATCCGCACTTTCCCAATGGTCCTAACCTTCGTTGGGGCCACCGGAACCTACCGCATGGCCCAACAAGCATCCTGGACGAAAAAAGACCTCACTGGCATCGAAGAGCTATCTCGAGCTGAAATCGAATTTCTCTTCCAGCAAGCAGACGGCTTCCTTCCCGCCCTCGCCCCGGGCAAAGGGCTCGACCTCATGCGCGGGCGCACGGTCGTCAATCTCTTCCTCGAACCCAGCACGCGCACGCGCACGGCTTTTGAAATCTCGGCCAAAAAACTCGGCGCAGAAGTGGTCTCAATCAACACGACGGCCTCCTCGCTGGTCAAAGGCGAAACGCTCCGCGACACGGCGATGAACATCCGCGCGATGGGCGTCGATGCCATCGTGATGCGCCACTCCTCCGCCGGATCGGCACGCTACTTAGGCAAGGTCCTCGACATCTCGGTGATCAACGCCGGCGACGGCGCCCACGAACACCCGACGCAGGCCCTGCTCGACGCCTTCACGCTCCGCCAGCGCTTCGGCAAAGTCGAAGGCCTCAAGGTCACGATCCTCGGCGACATCCTCTTCAGCCGCGTCGCCCGCTCCAACATCCTCTGCCTCTCGAAGCTCGGTGCACAGGTCACGCTCGCGGGTCCCGCGACGCTCGTCCCGGCCTCGCTCAAGGAAGCCTTCCCGCAAGTCCGTATCGTCCATGACCTGAAGGAAGCCTTGAAGGATTGCGATGCGGTGATGCTTTTGCGCATCCAGCACGAACGCCAGACAACGACCCACTTCCCCTCGCTCGGCGAATACACTTCACAATTCGGCCTCAACGCCGAACGCGCCGCCTGGCTCAAACCCGAGGCGATTGTGATGCACCCGGGCCCCATCAACCGCGGCGTCGAAGTCGAAAGCGAAGTCGCCGACGGACCGCGCTCGGTCATCCTTGAACAAGTGCGCAACGGCGTCGCGGTTCGCATGGCCGTCCTTCACCTCTGCACCGGAGCCATCAGCCGATGAATCCCGCCGACAACTCTCCCCTCTGGATCCGCGGCGCCCGCGTGATCGATCCCTCCGCCAAGCGCGACGAAGCCAAGGGCGATGTCTTCGCCCTCGACGGCAAGTTCGTCGACCATCTCTCCGCCGCCGACCAGGCCAAGGCCCGCGTCATCGACGGACAGGGACTCGTCGTCGCCCCGGGCTTCGTTGACCTGAACTGCCGCCTCGGCGAACCAGGCCGCACGGCCCGCGAGACGATCCGCAGCGGCACCCGCGCGGCCGCCGCCGGCGGTTTTACCACCGTGGTCACGATGCCCGACTGCTTACCGGCCGCCGATAATATCGGCACAATCCAACTTCTCCGCGAAATCTGCGCGCGCGACGCCGCGGTACGCGTGCTCCCGACGGGCACCCTTACCAAAGGCCATGAAGGCAAGGCCCTGGCCCCTCTCGGCACGATGAAGAAGGCCGGCGTGGTCGCCGTCACCGACACGACTTCGGGCGTGCAGAACAACGAGATTATGCGTCGCGCCCTGGAATACGCTGCGATGTTCGACCTGGTCGTCCTCGACCATTGCCAAGACAGCAGTATGACCGAAGGCGGACAGATGCACGAAGCCGCTTGGTCTCTCCGCCTCGGCCTCCGCGGCCTACCCCGCGCTGCCGAAGAAATCGTGGTCTCGAGCGACTGTCTGCTCGCCGAACTCACCAAGGCCCGCATCCACCTGCAGCACCTTTCCTCCGGCGGCTCCGCCGAAATCGTCCGCCGCGCGAAAGCTCGCGGACTCTCCATCACCGCCGAAGTTTCTGCCTTACACCTGCTGCTGACCGACGGAGCCTTAGCCCAATACGACACCCATCTGAAACTCAATCCGCCCTTACGCGAAGAGTCCGACCGGCTGGCCCTGATCGCTGCACTCGTCGACGGCACCATCGATGCGATCTGCTCCGACCACTCGCCGTGCACGGCGACCGAGAAAGATTGTGAATTTGACCAAGCCCCCTTCGGTGCGGCCACCTTGGAAACCACTTTCGCGGCCGCCTACGAAGCCATTGTCGCCGGCGGCCATGCAGACTTGGCCCTGCTTCTCGCACGTCTCACTTCAGGTCCAGCCCGCGTGCTCGGCTTAAATGCCGGCACCCTACGTACTGGAGCCGAAGCCGACTTGGTCTTGATCGATCCAAAGACCCGATGGACAACCTCGATTGCCGCCCAACAATCCAAGGGGGGGAATAATCCTCTAGCTAAACGCACGTTTACGAGCCGGATCCGTTCAACCTATGTCGGCGGTCGCTTAGTCAGCGGCACCGCTTAACATGCCCGCCGAGCTTCAAGCGACTTTCGCTGGCTTCGGTCTCGCCGATTGGATTTTTGTCGGATGGAGCCTCGTTCTCAGCGGTGTCGGCCTCTTTACGCTGACGCGTGGCTACGCGCTCCCAGGCGTCGATCATCCGGTGCGACTCCGCGGACTGAGCGCCACGGCCCTAAGTTTCTTATCACTCGGGCTTTTCTTTTTCGCGGTTTATTCCTCGGCAAATCTTTTCACCAGCCTCTTTATCAAATCCAACGGGGCCGGCCTCGGGCATCAAATGTTAGCCCAGTTCCTCGGCCAAATGGTCGGTGTCGGCACTTTGTTATTCTTAGGTAACGTCACCCGAGGCACGGTGGCATGGGCCCCCTCGGCCGTCCTCGAAGGCGAACCCTTGCCGGCGGTCTTTTCAAATCTCAAAAGTGAACTGCGGTTCACCTGGAGTGCTTGCACGCTCCGCAACTGGCTAGGCTCCTTCCTCTCTGTCGTCGGCTTGGCCGTTTTGGCTACCTTAACCTGGAAAGCTTTTTATTGGTTCTGCAGCCTGCAGGGCCAGGTACTTCCCGAAGAACCGCAGCAACTCGTCGAAACTCTCGCCAAATGGAACGGCCCGGCCTGGCAGCTGTGGGCAATCTTCCTCGCCATCGCCATCGGTGCGCCCGTCGTCGAAGAGCTGGCTTTTCGCGGCACGCTTTATAATTCGCTCAAAGGTTGGCTGCCACGCGGCTATGCCATCGTCGTGACGGGCCTGCTCTTCAGCATCGTGCACGGCAGCGCTTCGGCTTTCTTGCCGCTTTTCGCCTTCGGCTGCTTCCTTTGCATCGTCCGCGACCGCTTCGGCCTCTTCACCTGCATGGGCGTCCACGCGGCTTTTAACGCCCATAACTTTTTCTGGCTCTTGCTCGCCCCCACGGCTTCGACCAGATTCTGATCCATGGGCGCCCTGACCTCTCATGCCGCGCAAAGTGTGGCGACGTTGACCGAGGAAGAAATTATCCGGCGCGTCGTCTCGGCCCTCGCCGAAGTCTGCCCCCCTTTCCCGGCCGGCCCCGGGGGTGATTGCGCGATTTTTCCGTCCACGGGTGGAAGGCTTTATCGGGTCAGCACCGTAGACTCGGTCCTGCTTGGGCGGCACTTTGACCTTTCCTGCAGCGGCATGCGCGCGGGAGCTAAATTAGTGAATCGTAATCTGAGCGACTTGGCCGCCGCCGGAGCCACCCCCTCCGACAGTCTGCTTTCCCTTCTGATCGGGCCCGACGTAGATGCGGCGTGGTTGGTTGATTTCGCCCATGGCGCCGGACGGGCCGCCGCCCAAGCCGGACTCACGGTGGTCGGCGGCGATGTTTGTCGCGCCGCACCTGGCTCTTTTGCGGCGACGCTCGCCGTCCAAGGCTTCTCCCATCGCGTCCTGACCCGGCGGACCAGCCAGCCGGGCGATATCCTTTTTGTCACCGGCCAGCTCGGGGGTTCGATTTACGGCAAGCACCTCGACTTCAAACCTCGCCTCGCGGAAGGCGAATGGCTTTGCGGACGCGGCGAAGTCACGGCCTGCACGGATCTCTCCGACGGGCTGGCGAAAGACTTGCCCGGGCTGCTTGGCTCGCATCGCAACGCCCGCCTTGAGCTGTCAGCCTTACCCGTTGCGGATGCCGCCCTCGCCCTCGCGCGCGCCGATGGCCGACCCGCGTCAGAACACGCCCTGCAAGATGGTGAAGATTATGAACTGCTCTTCACCGTCAGCGCGGACCGCGCGGATTTATTAGAACGCGACTTCAAACAGGCCTTCAAAACCACCGGCATCACCCGAGTGGGAAGCATCGAGACGGGCGAAGGGTTGGCCTATGATATCGCCAGCGGGCAACCGCTCGCGGTTCGTGGCTTCGGCCATTTCGCCTGAGCCGGCAAGAGCTACCGATAAAAATCTTCAGAGTTTAAACTGCCTAATGATCACGAAGAGGGCGAAGATCAGCGAACAGCCCGCGAACGTGACCGTGGTCGTCTCGTAAGTCGCCAACAGACGTAAAACCGTATCCAGTAAGGTAAGGCATTCGCGCGTATCGGTCTCGGCCTGGTTCAGCGAGGCCGTCGCATTCTGGTCCGCTTCTTCGACTTTCTTATTGTCGGATTTCAGGGTATCTCCCGGTCCGATGAGGACCGTCATCGTGGCCGTGGACTTCATGGCCTTTTTATAGGCCTCGACGGAGCTTTGAATGCCGGCGGTGGCATTGCGTACTTTCTCGGTGGTATCTTTAAGTTCATGGCTGAACCAAAGACCCGCGAGGGAAACCAGCAAGGTCACCACGACCATGCCGACGATGCCGACTTCTGCTTGAACGAGGCCGCCCTTGAGGGGACGGCGCGATAATCGTATTTTGCTCATATTTTTGATAGTTTGTGTATGTAAATCAGGGTGTGCGCGGGCGGCGACGCGGGCGGACGGTAGGCGGCACGGTGGCCGCAGGCTTCTTTTTAGGGGTGGAGCGCTTCCGGCCCGACGAACGTTTGCGCCGGGAAGGCTTACGCCGGGCTTTCTTATTCATCCCCAGCTTCTGCTGGATGGTGAAGGTCATCCAGTCCACAAGTTCGGGCGAAAGCGCCCCCGTGAGGCCTTGGATGATCGCCTTATTGATGGCCGAGAGCTCCCACTGGAAAGTGACAAAAAAAGCGATGATCGAGAAGATGGCGGCCGCCAAGATGTGCTTGAGCGAACGCACCCAGTGCGTCGTCGCCGCCTCATCGATGAGCAGCCGACCGACCATCGCCGCCGCGCCGATCAACGAGACGATCCAGCCCCCATGGCGGAACGCGAGGATTGCGGCCGCGAAATTATTTGCCGCGTTCGGCCCCTTGCCCGCCTTGATCGCCAAGACCGAAGCCTGGGCAAAGCAATCCATCAACATCGGCCGATCCCTTCATTTTTACCCCGAAGCGACCCGGGCTGACGGAAGAGTGGAAGCGAAAGGGGCACGGTAAGGGACGTAGGTTAAGCCGGACCTGTCTAGTAACTAAAATAAGAGAAGCCTCGGACCGAACTCAACCACCAACCGAAGCCGCTCAGAGGGCCTTTTTTCGGGCCGGGCGTCCTTCGTCGACTTCGATGTAATCGAACATCGTCTCAATTCCTGCCTCCCCGGTAAGTCCGTTCTCCTTCAGCCGGCGGACGAGTACCTCATTCGCTTCATCGCGCCAGCCGCGCTTCGTCATGAAGCCGTTCCAGATTTCGATGTCATTAGGCGTAAGCTTTCGGCCTCTGGCCTCGGCCCAGACGCAGACTTGCTCATCCGACACCTCGGGCTGACCGAGCACCCATGCACGCAACTCGTCGTACTTAATCCCTAAATATTGGCAGCATCGGTCATCGAAAGCTTTGCCGAGATTATTAACGAAATCCGCGTGCAATTGACCACGGGCATGCAGGCGCAGCTTGTCGACCAAGCGAGGTAGGTAAACCATACCGCGAACGGTTTCATAAGGGCCACGGAGTCCAGGAACAATCGGCATGCCTGAGAAAGAAAGCTGACCGAGGGCGGTTGGCAAGAGGACAGGCGGACGATGTGTCCGCTTGCCCTCCCTCGATCGTGCTCCATTAATTTTGCACCCCACCCCACTGCCCTGCCATGCGCCCTATCTTCTGGCTCGTTCTTCTTTGCACCGTCGTTGGTCATGCCGCCAAGGACGCGCCCGCGACCAGCGCCGCGAGCGATAGCCCGACCCGCTTCGACAAAGACATCTTGGCCTTTGAGGCCCTGGACAAAGCCAATCCTCCTCCGCAACACGGGCTCCTACTGACGGGCGCGAGCACCTTCCGCCGCTGGACCGACGCCTTAGAAGTCTTCAAGGCCTACCCAGCAATCAACCGCGGCTTTGGCAGTTCAAAGACCACCGACGTCCTTCATTACATGGATCGGATCACCCTACCCTATCACCCCCGGGTCATCGCTTACCACTGCGGTAGCAACGATTTGAATTATGACAAAGCCACGGCGGCCGAGGTGGCCGGACGCGTCCGCACCTACTGGAGCCGAGTCCGAGCCGAAAACCCTGACTGCGTGATGATTTTACTTTCGATCACGCGAGCGCCGTCACGGCGAGCCTTCTGGGAGGAGATGAAAAAGACGGATGCCGAATTCCAGAAAATCGCCCAGACGGAAAAAGGCGTCACCTTCCTGGATATCAACCCGGCTCTCAATCTGCCCGACGGTGAACCCCGCGAAGGCGCCTACGTCAAAGACAACCTACACCCGAGCGAACAAGGCTACAAGGCCATCGCAAAATTGCTGCTACCCGCCGTCGCTCAGGCCTGGCAACAGACCGCTTCGGCTTTCTCCAAATAACCCCTACGCCATGCGACCCTCTCTCTGGCTCTCCTGCTTATTCGCCCTCACTGCGCTCGCGGCTGACGCGACCAAACCGCATATCCCGCTCGCCCAGCAACCGCTGCGCATGGCCAAGGATATCGCCGCCTTCGAAGCAGCCGATAAGGCTAATCCTCCGCCGCAGCATGCCCTCCTCTTCTCCGGCGCCAGCACCCTGCGCATGTGGAAGAACGTCGCCGAGGAGATGAAACCTTACCCGGTAATCAACCGCGGCTTCGGCGGTTCGTATACCACCGAAGTTCTCGGCTACATGGATCGCATCACGCTGCCGTATCACCCGCGGGTTGTCGTCTTCCAATGCGGCGGCAACGACGTGAACGCTGGCGATGAGCCGGCCGCACCTATCGCTCGCATCCGAGAATACCTTGCACGTGTCCGCAAAGAGAATCCCGATTGCGCCTTCGTCTTCATCGCCACCACCCGCGCTCCTTCCCGCAAGGCCAAGTGGGATCTCTTGGACGACTATAACCGTCAGCTCGAGAAATTATGTCGGGAAGAAAAGAACCTTTGGTATGTGGACATCAATCCGGCCCTCAATCTGCCTAACGGCGAAGGCAAGCCTGGGCACTACCTAAAGGACAATCTTCATCCCGATGTCGACGGCTATAAAGCCATCGCCGGAGTGCTGAAACCTGCCGTCGACGCCGCCTGGAAGGCGACGGAAGCAGCCTATACCGGTAAATAAGGGGGCAGCGCCTGGGTAGGGTTGAGCGCCCTCGCTAAACCGCGGCTGACCAAGGGTGGTCAGCCCTTCCTAATCGAGGCAGGTCGGCCTAAGACGGAATTTTTACCCATACTCCATCCTCGATACTCGCCCATGAGTCGTTGATGCTCTGGCCGCTCGATGCACGAACCTTCCGTCACTTCTAACGCCTCCGAGCGTTTCCCGAACGGTCCTTTCGTCCGCTACATGTTGGGCGAAGGGATTTCGATGACCGGCACTTGGATGCAAGGAATGGCCCTCGGCTGGGTGATGACCGAAGTCGTGGCCCGTGAAGGCCTTGGCCGCTGGGAAGGCTTGCTCCAAGCCGCCCCGCATCTGGCCAGCGGGGTCGTCATGCTGTTGCTCTTTCGTATCGGGGGCTCCTATGCCGATCGCTACGACAAGCGGCGCATCCTTCAAATCTGCCAACTCGCCCAAATCCTCTTTGCCCTAGGCATCGGCATCCTTGTCGCCCACGGTACGCTCCAAGCCTGGCATATTATCTTAGCCGCAGCCCTTCTCGGTGTATCCAGTTCTTATGAGATGCCGGCGGCGGCGGCCATCGTCCCTGAACTCGTCGCCAAAGAGCACGTGGGCAAAGCCATCGCGGTCGACCGGGCCGTCTTTCATGCGACCCGACTGGTCGGGCCCGCTGCCGCGGGTTACCTCGTTGGCCGCTACGGCGCCGAATGGGCGTTCTACCTGAACGCCGCCTCTTTCGTCGCCCTGATGATCGCGCTGGCCACCTTGCCTAGACGTCCGCAAGGCACGGCGGAAGAAGAAGAAAAGCGCCAAGGTGGCGCGGGTGAAGGCTTCCGACACGTCCGCCAAGATCCGCCAAGCCTAGCCATGGTAGCGTTGCTCGCCACCAACACGCTCTTTGTTTTCCCGGTCATCATCGTGCTGCTGCCGATTTACGCCAAGCACGACCTCGGTGCGAACGCCCAAGAAATGGGCTTACTCATGTTGTGCTCCGGAGCCGGCTCGGTTCTCGGCTCCCTTCTGATTATGGCTTTGCCACGGCATCTTCGTCGACTCGCCATCACCCTGGGCATGGTCATCGCGTGCGGCGCCCTGGTCAGCCTCAGTCAGGCGCATCAACAGATTTGGGCCGGCCTCTCCTTGTTCTCGTTGGCCGTGGGCGTCTCGACGTTGGTCGGACTGGCCAACACCATCGTGCAGGAACGTTCGCCCGCCGAAATCCGCGGACGCGTCTCTGCCGTCACCGGCCTTAGCTTCTTCGGCTTCCTGCCTTTCGCCGCGATCATCATGGGCTGGATGACGGATTTGTTCAAACTTCGGAACGTCCTGCTCGGCTCCGCGATCTGCTATGCAGTCATCGGGCTCATCGTCTTGCTCACCGTCGGAAGCAAGGTGACCGGAGAGCAGGAGAAGGGGGCTTAAAACTCCGTTCGCCGAATGGTGAACGCAAGGTAGGGGCGAGGCTACGCCGCGCCCTTGGACGCCGGGCATGACGTAGTCCTGCCCCTACCCACGGCCACCGTACGGCGGCCAGATACGACTAAGGCAGCACGCGGTGCTGCCCCTACCAATCATCCGGTCTCCGGTTCCCCTTTGAGTTCTGGATCGAGGTAGGGCTGACCACCCTTGGTCAGCCGCGGTTGAGCGAGGGCGCTCAACCCTACCCTATACAGTTAAGGCAACACGCGGCACTTCCCCTACCTCTGTCCTTGCGAGCTAAGCTCGCCCAAAAGTGGTGCTCCCGTTGGGAGTCGAACCCAAATCGCCGGCTTCGGAGGCCAGCATTCTATCCATTGAAATACGAGAGCGTGAAGCAGGTAAAATCCCGTGAATTGATATTTAGTCAATCCTTCCCGAATGGCCCCGCGGGGCCGTCTTTATTTCTTCGGCAAAACCCGGTCAGCGAAATTGAGGTAGTTTTGCCAGTCTTCCGCATTGATATCATGCTTACCCGGACGCACGTGGTAGCCGATGGTCTGCCCGATAGGTTGGCTGATTTTAGGATATTCCTTCGTCCCCAAGCCCGGCAGGCCCAAGACATGGTAGACGGGATCGGCATGCACGGCTCCTAGAAATTCACCGAGCGGATCAGCCCACAGGTCTTCGGCGGCACTGGCGACGTAAAGCGGACGCGGCGCCACGAGCGCCAACAAATAATGCTGATCGAGCGGCATCAGCTCCTCTTTTTCCGAGTAGGTTTCGTAGCGCGCCGTGAACCAATACGGAAACCCTTTGCCTTTATAGTGCCCGGAGATGACGCCGACGGTCTCGCCAAAAATCCGCTTGCCGAGAGCGGCGCCGCCGCAACCGGAATCATTGGAAATAACCAAAGCGAAACGGGCATCCTGCGCGCCCGCCCAGAGAGAAGCTTTACCCAAACGCGAATGTCCGATGACGGCGACACGCTTCGCATCGACCAAGGGATTTTCCTCCAACGCATCGAGCGTGCGCGAGAGCCCCCAAGCCCAAGCGCCGATGCAACCCCATTGACCGTCGGCCCATTGCGTCTGCGCGCCCTGCGGCGAGAGCGCCGCCCGATACGATTCCTTCCAGCCTTCTGGATGGTCGGGTTCGAAATCTCCGTCATAGACCGTCGCCATACCATAACCCCGGGCGATAATCATCTCCAGTTGCCAACGAGCCGCCTGAGCTCCGCGACTCGCCTCCGTGGCGCGATTGACCTTGTCGACCGTCGTCCATTGCTTGGAAACCCAAGTCGACGGTAAGAAAACCGCAGTGTCTTCCACCGTCGTGTGATTGCCCCCGAAATTCAGACCTAAGAATACCGGAGCGGGACCCTTGATGTTATTAGGCGTATAGAGTAGCAAGTCGAAGGCCGGCCCCTTCTTACCGATAGGCCAGACTTTCCATTGCGACCGCGTGGCCTTTCCGCCCAAGGCCTGCTTATCCTCTTCCCGCACCTCAATGACACTCTCGGCTTGCGCCGCTTGGGTATTCGGCGTGCGTCCGAAAATATTATCTTCCACCAGCTTCATCACTTCCGGACGTCGGACCGTTTCCCACGTTTTCGCATCGGTGACTTTTCTGCCATCAGCGCAGATTAGCGGATCAGGGAGGACATACGGCGGTACTTTAGACTCCTCAAGGATTGTGGCCGGAATCGCGGCCAACATGAGCAGGGGTAAGAGCATGCCGCGACTATGCGTGATTTGGAGGCCCGTGGGAGCCAAATCACGCATTGTCGCGAGGGGGCACGGGTTTCGCTGGCACGGGGCGAAACAGGCCGCCGCATGGTGGCCACAGGTAGGGGCAGGACTACGTCATGCCCGACGACAAAGGGCGCGGCGTAGCCACGCCCCTACCCTGCGTTCACCATTCGGCGAACGGTAGCCATGCCAATGGTCAGCCCTACCTTGAGACAAAACTCAAAGGGAAACCGGAGACCGGATAGTTAGCTGGGGCACATGATCGCAGCTTAAATTCCGGTCTCCGGTCTCCCGTTGAATCGTCCCCATGCCCACGTGTCCCCATGCCCACTTGCCCCCTCGTTTGAAATCTGGAGTGCTCAGCGCTCCCAGATTTCAAACGCATACCCCAACCCATCGTGCATCCCCTTCTTCGACGAAACGAGCTTGGTGAAATAACGCTGCCAATCGGCGGGGAAGAAACGGTCGCCTGCGAAATCGCGGTCGAGGCGCGTGATGAGCAAGCGTTCACAAAGCGGCAGCCCCTCGGCGTAGATCCGCTCTCCCCCCGTGATCCAAACCGGGCCCGGCCAAGGCATCGCCTGGGCGAGAGCCAAGGCTTCCGTCAGATCGGCGGCCTTGGCCGCGCCCGGGAATTGCTTCCCTGCGTCGCGCGAAATCACCACGGTCCCCCGCCCCGGCAAAGCCTTACCTAATTCGGCATAGCAAGCGGGACCCTCAATCATGACCCCATCCTGGGTCTGCGACATAAACCAAGCCAAGTCTTCAGGGATATGCCAAGGCAGACGCCCTTCGACGCCAATCACCCCGTTTTGGGCTACGGCAACGATGCACTGGATGGGCTTAGCCACGTCAAAAGGGATAAAAGGAAGCCTCCCAAGCGCAAGCGCAAGGCACCCCCCTCCGACTGATTGACAGCCGCCAAAGGGCTAGGCAAGTTGGCGGGATGATTACTTGGCTACAGAACGCCACCGGCAAACACCATCGTCTGATCTTCGGCTTCTTGCTGGTGATCATCGTGGTCTCTTTCGTCTTTTATGGTTTTGCCGGTCGCGGCGCCCTCAAAGGCTCGGGGTCCTACATGTACCTGGGCGTCGACCTTAACGACCCCTCCGTCCGCCTCCGTCATCGCGATGCCCAGTTCTTCGCGAACATGACCGGGCAACGCATGGACAACGTCAGCCTTCAACAGCGCGTCGCCGAACTCAGTCTGGCCAATTCCTTAAACATTCCCGACCCTTCCGAAGCCGAGATCCGTAAAATCGCCAAGGACGCCACGATGCCTCCCGACGGCAAAGCCGAAGGTGATACGCTCGGCAAATTCATCGACTTCGCCTCCAAGCAATTAAACGCCTCGGATCTGGAAACCCGCGCCCGCTTCGAATCCTTCATCAAGGACACTTGGCGCATCAACAAGGCGATGACAATCCTCTCCGGCGGCGGTCACGCCACGGCAGCTCAAGTCAAACGTATCCTTGATCGTGAGCGCGCCAAATGGACGGTAGACGCCGCCACGCTCCCAGCGGCCAATTTCAAGGCCACGATTGCGGACGATGAAGCCAAGGCCAAAGCCTCTTTCGAAGCCAATAAGGAATCTTATCGCTTGCCCGCCAAAGTCGAAGTCAGCGCCGTGACCATCACGGACGTCACTCCCGATACGTCCCCGATTTCGGACGATGACGTCGTCACTTTCGGCTATAATGTCGCCGAGAAATTTAAGTTCGAGACCGGTAAGGTGAAGGAACAAGCTTTGGCTCGCCGAGGCGAGATCGAGAAATTAATCCGGGCCGAACGCGCGGTCACCAACCTCGCCGGCCTGATCTCCGACGAGCTCTCCGAGAAATTCGCCGTAGATGCGACTAAGGCCGATAATCAAGGGTTTGCTGCTTGGCTCAAGGCCAAGAAGGCGACCATCACGGCCCTCCCGGCCTACGACGCTGGCAGCCCTCCGGTGAACGATAAAGTACCCGCCGAAGCTTTGCGAGCCGGCGGCGATCTCACCGAAAAAGAATGGCGCACCGACGTCTACCGTACCGAACAAGGCGCCGTTTTCGTCCTGCTCAATAAGCGCGCCGAATCACGTCTGCCCGAATTCGCTGAAGTCAAGGCTCTCGCCTTGAGCAACTGGAAAGCCACGGAGCGCTCGCGCCTGCTGACCGAGGAAGTCGGCCGCCTCAACAAAGCCCTTCTCGCCGACCAAGCCGCTGGCAAAAGCTTCACGGAGAGCGCCAAGGCCCTCGGCCTGACCGTCTCATCACCCGCTGCCTTCACCGCTTTCACCGTACCTGAAAATCTCACGGGCGTGACCGAGAACACCGGCCAACTCATCGAAGTCGCCGGTGTCGGAAAAATCACCGCACCCATCCGGACGCGCAATGGCGATTATGTCTTCCTGCGCCCCGCTAAATCCGAAGTTCCTAAAGATGACTCCACGGCCGAAGAAACCAAATTGTTCGTCCAACGTATTTCCGGACGTAACGCCTATTTCACTTCGATGGGGCTCATCCAAGATCTGACCGCCCCGCCCGAACCTGAAGCCGCTAAATAAATCCAGGCCGGACGTTCTAAAAAGGCGGCGCCAGCCGCCTTTTTTTATTCTTATAAATGATAGGCCGTCGCCCGAATCAGGCGGGCAAGGATGCTCTCCATAAAACCCTGAACTCGCCTCGCTTTCAGGCCCCTCGGACCCTCCTGGCTCTTTTCCGCTTCCCCTCACCCCTTCCCTGCCTCCAAATGGCATGACGGAGGCTAATTCCAGCCCCACCCCCTTCTTCTCCCGCATGTCCCAAGTCCGCGTCCGCTTCGCTCCCAGCCCCACCGGCTTCTTCCATATCGGAAGCGCCCGGACCGCCTTATTCAATTGGCTCTACGCGCGCCATACGGGCGGGAAATTCATCCTGCGCATCGAAGACACCGACAAAGAACGTAACTCGGAAGCGTTCCTAAAAATCATCCTGGATTCGATGCATTGGCTGGGGATGGATTGGGACGAAGGTCCCGTGGTTGGCGGCGATTTCGGTCCTTACTTCCAATCCCAACGCACCGAACTTTATCGCACCAAGCTCAAGGAGTTGGCCGACAAAGGACGGGCTTACGAAAAAGACGGTGCTTGGTGGCTCCGCCTCGAAGGCGCCCGTTCCACGGTGTTTGACGATCACCTTAAAAAGGAAATCGAAAAAGTAGAGGCCGCACCGATGGTGCTCGAAGACCTCGTCCGCGGCCGCGTCGAACGCGCCGAAGATCGCGACTTCGTGCTCTTCCGCTCCAACGGCGAACCAGTCTTCCACTTCGTCAACGTCGTCGATGATATCGAGATGAAAATCACCCATGTGATCCGCGGCGAGGACCACCTCTCCAATACGTCGAAGCACCTCGAAATTTTCAAAGCCTTCGGCGTGACTCCGCCCCTCTACGCCCACATTCCGCTGATCCTCAAGACCGATGGCCCAGGCAAGATGTCCAAGCGCGATCGCGGCGCCCTCATCGAGGAATACCAGCAACGCCGCTACCTGCCGGCCGCGGTCCGGAATTACCTTTGTCTATTGGGCTGGACGCCGGCCGACGGCAAAGAAGTCATGCCCATCGAAGAGATTATCCGGCAGTTTGAAATCTCGGCCGTCCACCAATCGAATGCCCGCTTCGACGAACGAAAGATGTCGCACGTCAACGCCCAGACCTTGCGCCAGCTGCCGCCCGCCGAGTTCGCCGCCGTCGCCCGACCTATCTTGACCGAGACCGGTGTCGTCCATGCCGATGTTTCGGACGCACGCCTGACCGAGGTCTTGGGCATCGTGCAGGAGAAAGTGGTCTCCGTGGAACACCTACCGGAGTTCCTCGCCTTCTTCTTCACGGATAAGTTTAATAAGGACGAAAACGCCTTGGCGAATCTTTCCAAAAAAGGCGGCGAACCGGTGGCCCGCGTTCGCGAACTGTTGCCGACGCTCACCGCCGCCGCCTGGGAGGAAACCGCACTGGATGCCGCTTTCACCGCCGTCGGTGCCACGTACGGCCGCAAGCCTACCGACTACTTCGCCCCCGTCCGCTATTCGATTTCAGGTCAAGGCGGCGGCGCGCACCTCCTCGGCGTCCTGCGCGTCCTCGGCCGCGACACCACCCTCGCCCGCCTCCAAGCCTTCGCCGCCTAATCCCATCTTTGCACTTTTGTACCTTCCCTACGATTCTCACCCATGTCCTCCGACACCCCTCTTTCGACGCCCACCCCGCGTCACTTCATCCAGCAAATCGTGGATGCCGACCTCGCGGCGGGGAAACATGCCGTCGTCGCGACCCGTTTCCCACCCGAGCCCAACGGCTACCTGCACGTCGGCCACGCCAAATCAATCTGCCTCAATTTCGGTTTAGCCCTTGAATTTAAAGGGCGATGTCACCTCCGGATGGATGACACCAACCCGACCAAAGAAGACGTCGAGTATGTCGATTCGATCAAGGAAGACGTCCGCTGGCTAGGCTTCGACTGGCACGAACACTATTACCAGGCCTCCGATTATTTTGACCGCATGCACGCCGATGCGATCAAGCTGATCAAATTGGGGAAGGCTTTCGTCTGCCACCTCACGCTGGAACAGATGAACGCCTACCGCGGCGACCACAAGACTCCCGGGAAAAACAGCCCGACGCGCGATGCTTCCATCGAAGAAAACCTCGCGCTGTTCGACAAGATGACCCGTGGCGAGATCGACGAAGGCAAGGCGGTGCTCCGGGCCAAGATCGACATGGCCTCGCCTAATTTCCACCTGCGCGACCCCATCATCTATCGCATCCGCAAGACCTCGCACCACAACACCGGCGACAAATGGTGCGTCTACCCGATGTACGATTACGCCCACCCGCTCGAAGACGCCTACGAAGGTATCACGCATTCCATCTGCACGTTGGAATTCGAAGTGCATCGCCCCTTCTACGATTGGCTCCTCCGCACGCTCGACACCCCCGCCAAACCGCAACAGATCGAATTCGCCCGCCTTAACCTGACCTACACCGTCATGTCCAAGCGCCGCCTGCTCGAGCTCGTCCAAGAAAAGCGTGTCACCAGCTGGGACGACCCGCGGATGCCCACGATTTCCGGCATGCGCCGCCGTGGTTACACGCCAGCCGCCATCCGCAAGTTCTGCGAAACCATCGGCGTCACCAAGCATAACTCACTCACCGATGTGGCCCTGCTGGAACACGCCATCCGCGAAGACCTTAATAAGACCTCGCCGCGTTTCATGGCTGTCCTCGACCCCGTTCGGCTCGTGATCGAAAATTACCCGGCCGACCAAGTCGAACACTTGGAAGCCCAGAACAACCCCGAAGACCCGGCGGCGGGCTCACGCCAAGTCCCCTTCTCCAAGACGCTGCTCATCGAGCGCGCCGACTTCATGGAGATTCCAGAAAAGAAATATTTTCGCCTCACGCCTGGCCAAGAGGTTCGGCTCCGCTGGGGTTACTTCGTCACCTGCACCGGTTGCAAAAAAGACGCCGCCGGTAACATCACCGAAGTCACCTGCACCTACGATCCGGCGACCCGTGGCGGCGACTCGGCGGATGGTCGTAAAGTCAAAGGCACGATTCACTGGGTCTCCGAAGCGCATGCGGGCAACGTGGAAGTACGCCTCTATGACCGCCTCTTCTCCCACGAGAATCTGAACGACCTGCCGGAGGACGCTGATTGGCGTACCTTCTTGAATCCCGGCTCGCTCAAGACCATCCGCGGCTTCGTCGAACCGGAACTCATTAAACTTAATCCATCGACCCGGGTCCAGTTCGAGCGCACTGGCTACTTCTGCGTCGACGCCAAGGACTCGCAGGCAGGCAAGCCTGTCTTCAACCGCACCGTCGGCCTAAGAGACTCCTGGGCTAAGGCCGTGGCCAAATAAGGGCGGGACAGCATCACGTGCTGTCCTCTGTCTCTAGGTAGGGGCGCGACTGCGTCGCGACCGTTCGCCTGATTCGGGTAAGCTTTCGGGTATTCCCAAATCCGTCCGCCCACGGACGCGACGCAGTCGCGCCCCTACCCAGCACCATGCCTCTTTTCCTCCATCCCCCATCCGGCCAACTGGCCCTCTGGTCAACCGATCAACTCATCCTGGGCCTCTGGGCCTCCGAGCCTCTAATTGTTGACTTTCTTCACCCTTGACCCACCCCTCTCCCTTCCTTTGATGCACCTTCTAACTGAGCAAAGGAGAGGTGGCAGAGTGGTCGATCGCGCTGCATTGGAAATGCAGTGTACCGCAAGGTACCGAGGGTTCGAATCCCTCCCTCTCCGCCAGTTAGATTCGAGTTAAAAACTTACCTCAACCGTTGAGTCTATTAGTCCCGTATCAGTCGGCCGGGAGGGATGAGAACCCAGGGTTCGACGGAGCGAGGCTTGTCCTCGCGGAGATGGGCCGCCCAACGGGCGTCGCTTGCGATGGCCAAAGGCCAGCCGCGAACCATCGCGTTCCATCAACTCCCACCCTCCCCTGAAGCGATGGCGAGCGCAGCCTCTCCGGGACCGCTTCTTTTTCTGAGGATCGGGCTACTCCGGCTATATTTTAGGCTGTTTATAGGGGCCAAACCGATTTTTCGGGGGCTCTTTCCGTCAATTGCCTCGCCTCGTTATGGGTTAACTTAAGGCTTCACACCATGCTACTAACCCTCACCCGGTATGCTTTATGGGGAACCCTCCTGGCGCTTCCCGCTTTCGCCGAGGACATCATCACCCTGCCCCTCCGGTTCCATATCGCCCAGGGAGCGGAGATGACCATCAAAGCGAAGAAGCTCGAAGCTTGGGTGAAGCCGGCCGACCTCAAGGGGCCGGTGCTCATTGAAATCAATCGGATCTGGAAACAGGCCAGCATCCAATTCGTGATCGAACGCGCCGAAGAAGAGTCCGTGATCAAGCCAGCTGACTATGCCGAAATCATCCAATATGTCGAAAACGCCAAGCGCGATGAGAATGGCCACGGCGACCCGACGCGTATCCAGAAAATCATGCAGCTGGTTGACCCGGCCAAGTCGAACCCCAAGACGCATAATATCTATCTGATGCCCTACATCGGCGGCACCTCGCAAGGTAACGCCCAATTCAAACTCAAAGGTATCTTTGTCGGAACCTGGACGGACAAAGCTTCGCGCGGTCTAAACCCTCCGGTCAAAACGCTCCTGTCCGAAAAAGAGCCGTTCAAAGTCGGCTCCCTCGCCCGCACCATCGCCCACGAGATCGGGCATACCTTAGGCCTGAATCACCCGAAAAGTAGCAGCGGCGGGGCTCAACTCATGAGCGGTGGCGGCTACGTCTTGACCCCGGCAGAGATCACGACGGCCCGAAAAATCGCCCAAGCGATCAAGTCCGATCCGTCCGCCGCCCAATAAGGACTAAGCGATAACCTCAGCGGCCGGCGGCCGGCTCGAAGCGCTTTTCGGCGGGCACGACGACTGGAGCGATGACGGATTTCCAGATTTCGTAGCCTGCGGCGGTCATATGGATATTGCCCGGAATAAAACACTCCGACTTGGGAACGCCATCGGCGCCGATTAACGGGCTGGTCGTATCCAGGAACTTCATCCAAGGCTGCGTTTCGCATTCCTGAAGCAATAAGGCGTTGGTCTTACGGATGTCATCGATCTGCTCGAAGCGCTTGCCGGGACTAGGCACCAAGCCTAGCACGTAGAGGCGAGCCTGCGGGAGCGCGGTATGCAACTTGCGCTCCAGCTGCCGGAAATTTTCAAGGATGGTCTCCGGCTTGGCCTTACCAGCGATATCATTGCTGCCTTCGTATAAAATCACGGCCCGCGGCTTAAACGGAATGACGAGATTGGTGATATATAACTCGGCCGCATGGGACATCTTGCTGCCACCGACGCCATAATTAAAAACGGTCAAGGGCTCGAGGTCGGCGGACACGGTTTTCCAGTTCTGCATCTGCGAACTGCCAATGCAGATGATGCTCCCGGGAGCGGGTGGACTCTTTTTCGCGGCGGCCAAGATCTTCTGATACAAGGCCGTGACCTTCGAAGCGGAAGATTTCTCCGTCAAAGCATCGGCACCGCTCTCCGCCGCTGACAGCAAGACGGAAGTACCCACTAAAACAAAGGCTGTTATGACCTTCTTCATGATCAATTATTCGCCTTTAGCCTTCTTGGCTTTCTTGACCTTTTTGTCCTCCTTACTCGCGCTCCGCCCGGAACCGTCGCCCACCGCGTCCTTGATGCCGCCAGCGGGATTTAATTCGGCAAGGGCCGCCGCTAAACGTTTACGAGCCGCAACAGCGGCCTCATCCTTACTGTCAGCGGGTACGAGCTTCTCCGTGAAAGGCGCGTCTTTCATGTCATAGAGCGCGCCGGATTGATCGAGTTTCCACCCTTCCTCCCGGACGAAATAATTATTGCTCAACTGACAGTAGGCCCAAGTGCGCGGAGATTTCGTCTCACCCTTGAACTGAGAGACCAGACTGCGCCCGTCGATCACTCGACCCGTTGGCAACGGAGCCCCAGCGACTTCGGCGAACGTAGCCAACAAGTCGCTCGCGTCCGCAACGTTGGGATTGACCTTACCGGCGGGCGTGACGCCGGGCCAGTTGGCGATGAAAGGCACGAGACCGCCGCCCTCTTGCATCGTCCCTTTCTCCCCGTCGAGGCGGCGACCCCCGATGGTGGCGACGGGCGCGTGATGCTTGGCCGTACCATTGTCTCCCATGAAGACGATCAGGGTGTTCTCGCGTAATTTGAGGCGATCGAGTTCGGCCAGTAACTTGCCGATCAGCTTGTCCATATAGACGATATTATCGTTATAATGACGGGCCAGCAGCACCTCGGGGTCGGTCCCCGCGGGCACCGGAGCGCTATCGGGAGTCGGCAGGATCTCGCCATGCACGTGCGACATCGAGTAATACAGGAAGAAGGGTTTCGCCTTATTGGCTTCAAGCCACGCCACCGCATCCTTGTGCAGCAGGTCGGGCATATACTCCCCGTCGCGCAAGGGTAGCGTCTTGCCGTTAATAATATAGGTATCGGGATCGCCGCGCACCGAGCCGTCGGCGTTCATGCCTTTCACGGTCTTGCTGTTCCAATAGATGCCGCTGGCCTTAAAGTGGAAGTCGTGATCAAAACCCCACTCAGCCGGACTGCCCGAAGGCGAGAGCTGACCCCACTTGCCGATGAGCGCGGTCACATAACCGGCCTTCTTCAGGACGGTCGGGATCATCTGCTCGGCTTGGTCGCCAGAACGTACCAGGCTCTTGCAAGCGTCTTGGCTGACGGCGCCTGTCCGGAACGCATAACGACCGGTCAAAATCAGGGAGCGCGACGGGCCACACAGCGGAGCGGTATAGAAATGCGTGAAGCGGACGCCGCCTTGGGCGAGCGAGTCGATGTTCGGGGTCTTGAAATGATCGGCGCCGTTCACGCCTAATTCCGCGAACCCGAGGTCGTCGGCCAGAATATAAATAATATTCGTTTTGGCGGCAGGGGCGGTCGCCGCTTGGCCGACACAGGGTAGCAGGAAGGCGAGTAAAGCGGTGGTGAGTAAGGTTTGCATAAGGAGTGAGGCGACGGGAGGCGTGCACCGTAAAGAACCCCCGCCCAATAATAAAGTTTCGTTTTGCCTAAAAGGCCGAATTTACACGGTCAAGCCCGCGCGCAGGCTGGAGAATTAGGTTTGAGCCAAGTCCACGGTTACTCCGTGCTATCTTCCTACCCCCACCATGAAACACCTCCTCGTGCTCGCCCTTCTCATCCGTTGCGCCGGATCCCTCGTCGCCGCCGAAGAGGCGCAGATCAAAGTGCGACCCGGAGAGGACGTCGAGATCACCCAAGACGGGAAAATTCTGGCCCGCTTCATGACCGCCCACGATGTCAGCACGGCAGAAAAACGCCTGGAGACTTACAAGCCCTACCTGCACGTCTATGATGCCGACGGCGAGCTCCGCCTGACCAAGGGCCCCGGGTTTCAATACACGCACCATCGAGGCATCATGGTCGGCTTCATGAAGATCACATTGGATGGCAAAAGTTACGATCGCTGGCACATGAAAGGCGGCGACCAAGTCGTCACGGACATCACGCCGACGGCCGGCGGCTTTACCGCGCACATCGACTGGCAAGGAGATACGGCCAAGCCGATTCTGACGGAAGAACGGGCGTTTGTCTTTTCGCATCCCGCCGGGCCCTTTTATTTCGCCATCGATATGACCAGCGCGCTTCGCCCTGACCACGGCGAAGCCAAGATCGACGGCGACCCCGAGCATGCGGGCGCGCAATTCCGCCCGTCCGAAAAGATCGACGGCAAGACGACCACCTATGTCTACCCGGGCAAAGACGAGGCCATTCATAAAGTGAAAGACCTCCCTTGGGTCGCCGAAATCTTCACCATCGAAGGCAAGACGTTTACCGCCTTATTGCTCAATCACCCCACGAACCCCACGGGAACTGCCTTCTCCGCTTATCGTGATTACGGCCGCTTTGGCGCCTTCCCCAAAGGCACAGCCACAGCCGCAGCCCCCTTTAAACTTCATTATAAGTGGCTCGTCGCCGCGGGCGACATCCGCGACGGCGCGGTCTTCCAGCATGCCTACAATGCTTTCGCGGGCACGAACGAGCCGACCCCACCTGTGACCGTAATACTCGCCGAACAGACGAAGCCCAAGACCCCGGCTAAGAAATAAGAGGTGGGCGACCAAACGCGCCGCGATTACTTGGTCTTGGTTTTTTTCTTCTTGGCCGCTTTGGCCGTTTCAAGGTTACGACTACAGGACATGTCGTCTTCCATCGGGAAATCATCCGCCTCGCGCAGCGCGATCACCCAAGCCGGACCGACGTCCTTGGGTGTAAGCGGCTTGAAACCTACCAGCTCTTTTTTCTCACTCCAACCCTGAGGCAGCGTCCCCAAACTCGACCCACCTTCCGCGGCCGGCAATTTGACCTTTCCGCCAATCACGACGTTACCCTTGAAACGGTTCGGGATATTCTTCGGGCCGACCAAGGAAATCTTCGGATCCAAGGTCGCGGCCTCAATGGCCACCCCACCCGCCGGCTTGATGAAGCGGTTGTTCGCGATGTCGCAATCTGAAGGCATGAGCACCAATTGTTCTTCGGGCCAATGTTTCTTGTAGTCGGAGCCGATTTCCAGATCCACGCCCGTGCAACCGACGATGACATTGTTCGAGACCGTCACTTTCTTGCATTGCGGGTAAGCCGAAACAATCCCGAGTGTATTCTTCGCGGTCTTGGCGTTGGATTTTTCGTGAGGAGCGTAACTGCTCGTCAGGGCATAGCCGACGAATTCCCCCGCGGAAATCCGGATGCCATAGTCGCATCCGGAAACATAATTGCCTTGGACGGTATGATTAGGGCCCGACATCCGCAGGCCGTGCGTCCCGGCCAGGCCTTCGCCCAAGACCACGTTGCCCTTCAACACGTTGTTGCTCCCTCGGCGGATATTGATGCCACCGAGGGTGGCCACCACGGTATTGTTGATGACCTGATTAAAATTGGATTTCAGCGAAATGATTTCGGTGCCTTCGCCATCCGCGTGGTCGAAAAGATTTCCTTGGATGGTAAAATAGGCGCCATCGGTCGTTTTTTCATCAAATTTACCTGAACCCCAGACGCGGATATCTTCCCGGCCATTGCCGACGTCGTAGGGTATGTTCTTAAAGTAGCAGTTCGTGACACCGTTGTGATGGCTGCCCTCGAGTCCGTTGCCAATGAGCGGCTGCATATTATTTTTGCCTTTGAAATAACAACGGTCAGCCAGGTTGTAATTGCCGTTGAAGAAGATCCAGTAATAGCCGTTGGCGAACTCCGTTGGATTATAATCAACGATGGCCGTGTTCTGGACCACCCCATGGTGCGAGTTGAACATAATGACCGCGCGATCATGGTCGTCGCCGGCTGACGTACCTTTGTAAAAAAACAAGCCATCGAGCACCACGTGGGCGCCGTTGATCTCGAATGTCGAAGTGCCACCAAAGACCGCTTCTCCGGGTTGGGCCGACATGATCGTGATCGGGCGGCCCTGCGCGCCGTTATGAGCTATTTTCACGTTCACGTTATCGTAGTGCCCTTTAGCGAGCTTGATGACGTCGCCGCTCGAAGCGCTGGCCACCGCACCCTTGAGTTCGATGACATTTTTGACGGCGACATCGCGGCCAAGCAGCAACCCCATCGAGCCGACCCAAACCACCCACCCCGCCCAGAACCTGGAAGACATCGGCAACATCCTGAATGAAATAGTCATGAAAAGCTAATCTAGGAACACTATTAAAACGTGAAAGTCGCCAAAGGGTAGATGAAAGGTGAAAAGCGTCGCTTCAACGCTATTTAGCCGTCAACGACTTGGCGGGTAATTCCGGAACAGTCGCGGACTGCCAGCCGCCGCCGAGTGCCTTAATAAGTTGCACCGTCGAATTAAGCCGGAGGTTCTGGATTTGAGCGGCGGCAAGTTCGCTGGCCAAAAGCGTAC
>Ga0214919_10001460_pt1 | contig 38719 bp, 25 predicted proteins | sample LL1503_MetaG_FD_177994 | JGI IMG/M metagenome (GOLD analysis project Ga0214919, IMG submission 177994) | Freshwater microbial communities from Lake Lanier, Atlanta, Georgia, United States - LL-1503 | ecosystem: Environmental > Aquatic > Freshwater > Lake | place: USA: Georgia | collected...
CCCCCTGCTCGCTACTCACAGGGCACGATATGCCCCAAAATCTGGCGACCCTGCTGTTTGTCGTCGGCGGCTTTTTGTTGAATCTGCAGCTTTTTTCCCTGGCTCGTCGTCGATATTTTCCCACCTGCTCCAAGTCGGTCGAGGTGTGCGCGGTCGTGCTGCTCGCTTTTGGCAGCGGCACCCCAATTCTGGTCTGGGATGCAGGCTTTTATGAAGTAGCTATTGCTGGCGGCTATCTGTGCGTCGCAGCCATGTTGCTCAGCCTCTATCAGACAACTCATTCACCCAAATACACCGTGCCTTGGCTAGCAGCTGCTAGCTTAGCGGCGGGTTTAGCGGTTGGCTGCCGTCCCATTTACTTACTCACGCTACCGATCCTGCTGGTTCCTCCACTGCAGATTTTCCGCACCCGCCACACCCCCGAGGGTCGCGCCCGATTGTTCAAGCTGGCAGCGGCCGCCGTGATCCCAGCTGGGCTCATAGGGCTCGCCTTGATGGCCTATAACTATGGCCGATTCGACAACCCGTTTGAATTCGGGTTCAAGTATCAGCTGAATGCCCTCATGAGCAGTGGCCTGCCGTTTACCCAATTCAGCTTCATCCCGGCGAACCTAGATTGGTATTATCTGACGCCACCAGTTCTCAGCCCCTATTTCCCCTATGTGCTGCCGATCAACGCCTCGCTCCGGCCGGCGAATTATTACGGTTACGAGCTGATCCACGGACAATGGCTAGTGTTACCCCTGCTAGGGATCAGTTTAGCCGGTTTAATCTGGGCCAAAATACGACGCCTTGAGCCTCCGGTTGATTTGAAGATTGCGATCGCTTGTGCCCTGCTAGCCTTCGGTGCTATCTTCGCAGCTCTGCTCACCTTCGGTTTTCGCGCCAATCGTTATGTGGTCGATTTTCAACCAGCCTTGATTCTGGCGCTGACTCTAGTCAGCGGGTTTGTCAGCGCGGCGGCTCGGTCCGTGAATTGTTGGTTTGAGAAAATTTATATCCTGCTTTTCTGCGGTCTGGCCCTGTCTCTCTCGCTCTTCAACTATCTGATAGGTATACAGTGGATGGATCATATGGCGAACACTCGGCCGCTCAGCTATCGGGCGCTCGCTTACTACGGCAACTATCCCTCGCACTGGCTAGGCCAATTAGGCTGGCAACGCTATGGTTCTTATCGTTTCCAGGTTAAATTCAAACCCCAGTCTCGCGTCGTGCGCGAACCGCTGCTGGCGACTGGCTCGAGTGGCTATTCCGAAGCCCTCTATGCCATCCAGCATCCTACGGGTTATGTTGATTTCCTCATCCCGTTCCTCGGCCACATGGGCATCAACTCTGGCCCCCTTGCTCTGGATTTTCAGCGAGAGCATGAGATCGAAATAAGCTTCGGCGCACTTTTCCCACCTGCCGAGCATCCTTACTGGAACGGATGGCAACCGACAGATATTTTGCGCGCCCGCACGACGGTTCGCGTGTGGCTGGATAAAAAAGAAATTATCCATGGCCACCTGCCATTCCGCTCGACAGACCCATCCCGAATTTACTTCGGCCGCAATCCCGCCGAAGCCGATGCTCCTTTCTCAGGTAAAATCCAGGCCATCGCCTACCGGTCAACAACCGCCAATGAACGCCATGAAACCCTCGGGGAATTCGGGCTATGGCGGCTAGAAACAATCTTGCCCTCTTCCTCAACGCGGCCGCAGCCCTTGCTGGCCTCAGGCTCCACCGGCCATGGCAATCTCTTATTTGTCGAATATACGGGCCCCAAGATAATTCGTTTTGGACTCGATCAATGGAATGTCCTTCTTTCCCACTCTATCGACTTGGCGTTTGATCCTGAGATTGCGCATCGCATCGAGGTATTCGTGGGGTCGCAAATAATCCGCCAGTCCTTACCTCTCGATTGGCAAATTGCACCAGATGATCTACATCGCCAGAAGGCTCAACTAAAAGTCTGGCTCGACGGCAAATTAGTGTGGGATACTTTACTCCGCGCCAATCTGGATAGCTACAAATATACTGCCACCGGACTTAACCCCCAAGGCTTCTCCACCGCCACGCCCTCTTTTGGCGGCACCCTCAGAAATATCCCGCTATCAGTCGAAGAAAAAAAGGAATTGCTTGAGCGCAATCTACAGCGGCCTGAGCCGGGAATTTGGCGATTGGACATTCAATTTCCTAATCCCGCTGAGCAAGGAGCCCAACCGCTCCTCGCCTCCGGTCGCAGCGGCGACGGTAACCTGCTTTTCGTCAAATATGTCAACCCCCATGAGATCATCTTGGGCCACGACGATTGGGGCACAAGCACTGTCTATTCAAATCCGATCTTGCTGGATTCTTCGGACCTCCATCGCCTTGAAATATTCGTCGGTCCGGAAGTAGCCCGTCAAAATATTCCTGAACAATGGAAGATACCTTTATCAGCAGTCCAGGCTCATGCAACCACACTAAAAGTCTGGCTCGATGGTCGCCTAGTCTGGGAGACCCCCATAAATCATCATCGCGATAGCTACAAGCGAACCTTCATAGGTCACAACCAGCAAGGCTTCTCCAGCGCGACGGTTTATTTTAATGGGGTGATCAATAGAGTTAATTTTTCCGACGAACAAAAAATAGAATTCATCCGACGCAACATTCAGCTTCCGCTGACTCGATAATTTTACCATGACACAAACACTCTGATGTTTACATTTCCTCCTCAGCAGCATGCGTTAATCATGATATCAATTGTTGACCCTAAATCGAAGATCAATCATCCTCGTACCTAACGAGGGTCTTTCTCATGCCAATAACCAGACAGAATCCAATATTGCCTGATTGTGCTGCAATTATTCTTCTAATAGAATGCTGATTGCAGGGAACACTTCCCGCGTGCTCGTAACTGGCGGTGCTGGCTTCATCGGCTCCCACCTCACAGACCGTCTCGCGGCCGCCGGCTGCCGTGTCACGGTGCTCGACAATTTTACCAACGGCCGAACGGAAAATCTAGTCGACGCTCTCGCCACTGGTTGCGTCGAGGTCGTTCGCGGTGATATCACGGACGCCGCCACCTGCGAGCACGCCGTGAGAGGACAGGACGTAATCTTCCACCTCGCCTGTCTCGGTGTTCGTGCATCGTTGCACGACCCGTTCAGTAACCATCAGGTCAACGCCCTCGGTTCGCTCAACCTGCTCGCCGCGGCCCGGAAGACCGGCACCAAGCGTTTCATCTACATCTCGACGAGCGAAGTCTACGGCAAGGCGATTTCCTTCCCCCTCACCGAGACCGCCACCACCTGGCCCACCACCGTCTACGGTGGGTCCAAGCTCGCCGGCGAGCACTACGCCGCCGCCTACCACGAGTGCTACGGCCTGCCCGTCATCCGCATCCGCCCCTTCAATAACTATGGTCCGCGCGCCCACTTCGAGGGCGACTCCGGCGAGGTCATCCCGCGCTTCATGCTCGGCGCGCTCGCCGGCCACGCCCCCGTGGTCTTCGGCGACGGCTCCCACACCCGCGATTTTCTTTTTGTCAAGGACTGCGCCGACGCCCTGTTGAAGATCGCCGAAACCGACGCCCTCGTCGGCGATCTCGTCAACCTCGGCTACGGCGAGGAGATTCGCATTGGCGAACTCGGCCGCCTCGTGCTCGCCACCACCGGCCGCACCGACCTCGCCGTGGCCTTTGCGGCCGAGCGACCCGGGGACGTGCCGCGCCTGTGGGTGGATCCCGCCAAGCTCCACGCCGCCACCGGCTGGCGCCCGCGCACCCCTCTCGCCGACGGCCTCCGGGCCACCCTTGATTACTACCAGAAAATCTACGCTGCGAATCCGCGCTGCCTCGAGCAGATGACGGCCCGCAACTGGGAAAAATGAGCCTACCCCCCATCCCACTCATGCGGCCCGAAATGGGCGACGAGGAGATTACCCTCGTCAACGAGACCATCCGCAGCGGCTGGATCACCCAAGGCCCGCGCGTGCTGCAGTTGGAAAAAGAATTCGCCGCCCGCAGCGGTGCCGCGCACGCCATCGCCGTCTCCAATTGCACGACCGCCCTGCACTTGTCCCTGCTGGTGCTCGAGATCGGCGCGGGCGACGAGGTCATCGTGCCCCCGCACAGCTACATCGCCACCGCTAACGCCATCCTCTACTGCGGGGCAAAACCGGTGTTCGTCGACATCGACCCAGCCACCCTCAATCTCGACCCGCGCCTAGTTGCTGCCGCCATCACCCCACGCACCAAGGCAATCATGGCCGTGCACCAAGTCGGCCGCCCCGCTGAACTTGAAGCACTCGCCGCGCTCGCCCAGCAACACCAGCTCGCCCTTCTGGAGGACGCTGCCTGTGCCGCCGGCAGCGAATACCGCGGCCAACCGATCGGCAGCAATACTTGGTCCTCGCTCGTTTGTTTCAGCTTCCATCCGCGCAAGATCATCAGCACCGGTGACGGCGGCATGATCACCACCGATCGTGCCGACTATGCGGCAAAGTTGCGCCTCCTGCGCCAGCACGGCATGTCCATCAACGACCTCCAGCGACACGGCTCCAAAACCGTCGTCGCCGAGGAATATTCTATTTTAGGTTACAACTACCGCCTGACTGACGTGCAGGCCGCGCTCGGGCTCGCCCAGTTGCGCCGCGTGCCGGCCATAGTGGCCCGTCGCCGCGAGATCGGCGCACGCTACGATGCTGCCTTCGCCACCGTGCCAGGTGTGACCATCTTCCGCGAACCGGCTCACGCGCGCTGGAATCAGCAATCCTACCTCATCCGCTTTCCCGCGCTCTCCGCGGCGGCACGCGACGCCTTCATGCAAAAATTACTCGACGAGGGTATCGCCTCGCGCCGCGGGATATTGTCGATGCACCGCGAAGGGGCCTATACCTCACGGTTCGGCGTGCAGCATTTCCCCAAGAGCGAAGCCGCCAGTGACCAGTGCGTCTGTTTGCCGCTTTACACCCAGATGACGGACGTTGAGATCAATCGCGTCATCGAGGCGGTGGTGCGCCACGCTCCACGCTGAATTTTACATGGAACCCGCCACCCAACCCCTGCCGCCTAATCCTTACAACCCGCTTTGCTGGGTCGCAGGGAAACCCGAAATTGGCGAAGGCACGTGGATCGGTGCATTTACTCTGATTGATGGACTAGGTGGTTTGAAAATTGGACGCGGCTGCAATATCAGCTCGGGCGCGCAAGTGCTCAGCCACTCGACGGTGCGTCGGTGCGTGACGGAACGGAAATATTCCATGACGGACGCCAAACCGACCGCCGTGGGCGACTATGTTTTTGTGGGCGCCAACGCCGTCATTCAAATGGGGGCCCAGATCGGCCATCACAGCGTCATCGGCGCCGGTACTGTCGTACTCGAAGACGCCGTAATACCCCCTTACTCACTCGTCGTCGGTGTACCTGCTCGGGTTATACGCAATCTAAGCGGAGAAATTGCCTCCTGGAGCCAACCCGTCCATGCGTAAACTTTCCATCGTCGTCGCGGCCTATAACGAAGCAGGTAACCTGCCCCTGCTTTATCAGCGAGTCTGTGCCCTCGACTGGGTCAAGCTCGACCTCGAGGTGGAATTTGTGTTCGTTGATGATCATTCGAGCGACGGCACGCTGCGGATCCTACGCGAGCTGGCGGCGCAGGATCCACGCGTGAAGGTGCTCCGTTTCTCCAAAAACTTTGGCAGCCACAAGGCCTTCACTGCAGGGCTTGAGCACTGCACCGGGGATGCGGCAGTCATCCTTGCGGCTGACCTGCAGGACCCGCCCGAGGCGATTCCACAGCTGATTGTCAAATGGCGAGCTGGGGTCAAAGTGGTCTGGGCCGTTCGGGCCGCGCGCGAAGGTGTGTCGATGATAGATCAACTCTTCGCTAATTTTTACTACAGACTGATGCGAAAATATGCCGAAGTGCAGCCCCCGCGCGAAGGCGCCGATTTTCTACTAGCGGATCGCTGTGTACTGCAGGAACTGCGCGCTGCCCCAGAAAAAAATACCTCAGTGCTATTGCTGATCCAGTGGATGGGATTCCCTCAGGATTTCATCAACTACACCAAAGGCACGCGGCACAGCGGACGCTCAAACTGGACCTTTGCCAAGAAGCTGAAACTGGCCATCGACTCGCTCGCCAGTTTTTCCTACGCGCCGATCCGGTTAGCCTCTCTGATGGGATTATTTTTCGGCGCAACTGGCTTCATTTATGCCTTCTTTATCGCCACCCGGGCCATCTGGTGGAGCAATCCCGTGCAAGGCTGGCCGGCCTTGATGTGCGTCGTGTTGATCACCGCCGGCGCGCAATTGCTCATTCTCGGGGCCTTGGGGGAATATCTCTGGCGCAATTACGACGAGACGAGAAGCCGACCGCGGTTCATCATCGAGGAACGCATCAATCTATAAGCGAGCTGTGAGGATCGCGCGCAGCTTTAATCCCTTGCCAGCAAATATCCTGCGGCTGAGCCCTTGATTTATCCATATGTTTTCCCAATTCGCCCAAGCCTTGCGTCTTCGCGAACAAGACGGTCGCTTCAGTCTTTCTCTACTAGTCTCCGATAGCGGAATCGCCACATGGTTGCTGCTGAGCCACCACATTTTCTTAGACTTACCAGCGCCCACCCCGAGCCTATTGGTCACCGCAAGTATCATCTTAGCTACCCTAGCCTGGCTCTGCGGCTTGCATCGCGACTGGGCCGGCCGCGGCGCTCGTTTTGCATTGAGTGCGCTGCTGTTTCTCATTCTCGCAGCCGCCCTGTTGCCCTTATATCCTGGAAACGACCACCACTGGCTGCTCCAAACTTCGTCCAGCTGGCTGGCCACTGCCCTGCTCGCGGGTTATATTTTTGGCAGGGCCATCTTGTGGAAATTACGTGAGGTCGGTCCATGGGCACCGCTAGAAGGCCTGCGCTGGTTGTTACTGGGCAGCATCGCCACTTGGGTCTTGTGGCCTGCCTACTCGATCAAGCCGAACGGAGCCGGCGATTCCTATTGGTATGTGATGATGCTTTCAGACTATCTCGCGCAATTACGCTCGGGCATTTTCCCCGTCTGGATCGGCCAGACAGAATATGCCTTCAACGGCGCCTTTTCCCCGCTGCGCCTCGCTCCAGGCTTTCAACATGTGGGTGGCATCATCGATCTACTAACTCGGCATACCTTGGATTTCATGGCAGTGAAAAATAGCATGCTCGCCCTTGGGGCTCTTGCATCTGGATTTTCCGCCTATTTCTGTATGCGAGCGATCTTGCCAACCCGATCAAACCTAGCCGTCGCCTTGGCCTTGGCCTATCTGCTATCTCCAGGGTTGCTCTCCCCGCTGATTATTGGCGACCAATACATGACATTTCTCGCCGCCCCCTTTCTACCGGTGGTGCTTTATGGCTGCTGGCGCTCATGTGTACACAACGACATCCTAGCCCATCTCTACCTTGGTGCGGGCACCGCCGCACTCTGGCTTTTTCACACCCCAGTAGCCTTATGGACCTCGTTTTTTGCCGCAGGCCTCTATGCGATAAAATTCGTTATTCACCGGCGCTCCGGCCACGAGAGCAAGATGATGGGGCTAGCTCTCCTCGCGTATCTCTTACTTGGAAGCTACCCTATTTTATCCGCGCTCTCGCTCGATAATGTAGTAGAATTTTCAGTCGCGGGTGTCTCGATTTTTGCCCAGGCGAAAAATATTTTCCCTGCAATCTTAGAACCCATCAGCTCCATCGCAGGCGCTCCATCCAATTATCAGCCAGGGTACGCGGTCCTGGCCGTTGGACTGGCTGGCATTGGTCTCGCCACTTATCTTCGGAATCCCGTCGCCCTGAGCTTCGCAGCTGCTAGCCTGCTCCTTATCCCCCTTATCCTTCCGGTGCCTGGGCTTAGCCCTTGGATCTGGAATCACACACCTGCTATCGTCTTAAAAATAACTAATATTTGGGTATTCCAACGCTTAAGCCTGATCTGGGTTGCCTTGTTACTGTTTACCTTGGTGGCGGCGGTGGCCGCCTTGCCGGCGAAGACCTGCCGGATCTGGATGAGGCTCGGGATTTTTCTGGTGGCGGCTGGGGCGCTTGTCTGGTCCGGCCACGAAGCCTCGAGACTTCGCTCTTTCTTCGCTCGCAATATTCCCGTGGGCACGGTCTGGAAAATTTTGGCCGCCAAACATAATCTAGTCATGACTCGCTATGCTTACAGCTCCTTTCAGAGTACACCCCCATATTTCAGTCACGCCTACATGGATCCATATTTAGAGAGCCGACTGCTTGACCGCACGGGGCTGCAGGTCCTCCTCACGAATTACGATAGTGCAGCCTCGACCAGTATCGGTGGGGACAGAACCTTGGTCGCCTCAGGCCTGCTTCGCGCGTTTAGCGACAATAATAGCGTCTACTACCAATTGAAGCCGGCCCTCACGATTAACCCCAATCGGCACTATGCCTTGCGTCTCGATTTTCTCAACGCAGGAGAGAAGGGCCACCTTCAGGTCATGGGTGACCAGCTTTTTCGCGAATATATACTCCCCGACTCGGGTTTTGACATGGGTAAACAAAGCGGCCCGCCCCAGTCCTTTGGCTCCACTCCCACCAGTTCCCATGTCGTGCCGCTTTATACCAATGCCCTTGGGCCAGTGCAGTTACAGATAACTAATATCCTGCCGAACCGACCCATAACGCCCGAATTCGACTGTGCACATTTTCACCTCTGGGAATACGAGCCGACGAGCCTGCCCATTAATGTTCGCACGTTGCTTCCTTATCGCGCCCGAGTAGAATCACCAGCTTCAGCCTATCTTGAAACACCGCGGATGTGGCTGAATGGCTATCGCGCTATGGCAAATGGCAAACACCTGCCTGTTTTGCGTTCCCCCAGTAATCTTTGCATGTTTGCCGTCGAAGCTGGGGTCAGCGAGGTAGAATTAAAATATACGCCTCCGCTTCACGTCGAGGTGAGCTATTGGCTAACAATTTGGGGTTGGGGCGGTTTACTTATACTAATAATGCGAGAGCTATTTTTTCAAAGAAAACCCCAAATGCTCTAAGTTCGCGTCAAATCGCCTAGACTCAATTCAGCGTTAAATTGACTGAGGTCACTTCTGGCCGCCGCGCGAAAACTCGGCGCTGCATGATTAAAAAACTCAGAGCCATTTGCCCTGCATTAGCCACTCCTGCAGCCAGCCAGCCGGCCAGCCCCCACCACGTGTGCGCGAGCCAGAAAAAACCATATTGTACGATGAAGGTAATTGCTACCATGACCAAATACTCGGTGATCTGCCGGCTGACGTCCGCCCGTTCACAGCCAAACGTCCACCATTTATTCAGGCAGAAATGCAGCAAGACCGCTGGGGGATAGGCCACCATAAACGCCGTGGTCTCGCCCCATGACCGGCCGAACAGCCAGTTCAGACCCATAAATATCCCCATGACCGTGAGACCCACGACCCCAAAGCGCAGCAACCGAACAAATAGTTCTTGCTTGAACATTTACCCTAAGCAAAGGCTCGTCGCAATGACTGACAAGCCGCAAAATTTGCTCCACTTCGCCATAATCGGCTGTGGTCTGATCGGCCGCAAACGCGCCGCTCACCTGCCCGCGGGCACGCTAGCCTATGCTTGCGATCTCGACGCCACCCGTGCGGCCGAACTGGCCAAGACTTCCCTGGGGTGCAGGGCCACCACGGATTATCGTGAAATCCTCGCTGATCCCCTGATAGATGCTGTGCTGGTCTCAACCCTCAATGCCGCTCTCGCCCCCATCTCCCTAGCCGCCGTCCGCGCTGGCAAACATGTGCTCGTCGAGAAACCAGGCGCGCTGAACGCCGCTGAATTGCGCGAAGTCCAAGCCGCCGCGTCCGCGACGGGGGCCAAGGTCCGCATCGGCTACAATCACCGCTATCATCCGGCCCTGCAAAAAGCGCGCGAGTTCATCGACTCCGGGGTGCTCGGCCCGCTCATGTTCATACGCGGCCGCTATGGCCACGGCGGTCGCGTGGGCTACGAGCGTGAGTGGCGCGCTAACCCAAAGTTATCCGGCGGCGGGGAATTGATCGATCAGGGCGTACACCTGATCGACCTCGCCAGCTGGTTTTTGGGCGACTTCTCTACAATCGAAGGTCATGCTAACACCCTTTTTTGGGATATGAAAGTAGATGACAACGCCTTCCTTTCTCTACGCACGAAGACCGGCCAGACGGCATGGCTGCAGGTTAGTTGCACCGAATGGAAAAATTTATTCTCCCTCGAGATTTACGGCCGCGAAGGTAAGCTCGCCCTCGATGGCCTAGGCGGTAGCTACGGGCCCGAGCGCCTAGTCTTTTACAAGATGCGGCCGGAAATGGGGCCGCCCGAAACTACGCTCTTTGAATTTCCCGCCGGCGATTCTTCTTGGAAGTTAGAGCTACAAGCCTTCAGCGATGACATCCAGACTGGCCGCGATCCAAGCCCGGGATTACATGATGGTATTCGCACGCTCGAGATTGTTGAAGCCATCTACCGCCAAAGCGGCTTCCCGATTAGCTCTAAGCTTAGTTGAAATAAATTTTCGCTTCTTCTACGCTATTTTACATTCTATCTAGAATTCACCCCCATGATCATTACACGTTCACCTCTTCGTATTTCCCTCGGCGGCGGCGGGACTGACTTGCCGTCCTACTATCAGGACCACACGGGATTTCTGGTGGCAGCCGCCATCGATAAATATGTCTACATCACCCTGCACCAGACTTTTGCCCAAGAGTTAATTCTGAAATATTCCAAACTCGAGCGAGTTACCTCCGTTGACCAGATCGAACATCCAATATTTCGCGAATGCCTGAAGCTGGTTGGTCTCCGCGACCCGCACATCGAACTCACCTCGATGGCCGATATCCCTGGCGGCACCGGCTTGGGGTCTTCTGGCAGCTTCACCACGGCCGTACTCAAGGCGCTCCATGCGTATCAGAAGAATCTACTAGCCCCAGCCGAGTTGGCGGAACAAGCTTGTGACATCGAACTCAACAAGCTCGGCGAACCTATTGGCAAACAAGATCAATACATCGCCGCCACTGGAGGCATCACGGCGTTTACGTTTCATAAGGACGGCCGCGTCGAATATCGTCCCTGCAGAATCTCCGAAGAAACCCTTTTCAACCTCGAAGATAATTTGCTGCTATTTTTCACCGGCTATTCGCGCAGCGCCTCTGGTATTCTCAAAGACCAGAATGATAAGTCCAAGGCGAACGACCAAGCGATGCTGGACAATATGCATTTCACTAAGGAACTCGGCTACAAATCCCTCGAATGTCTGGAAACCGACAATCTAGAAGAATTTGCCCGCTTGATGGATGTCCACTGGCAGCGTAAAAAGGTGCGTAGTGTCGGCATGAGCAACGCGCACATTAACGAATGGTACGACCACGCCATGGCTAATGGGGCGATCGGCGGAAAATTGATCGGAGCCGGCGGCGGTGGCTTCTTAATGTTTTATGCCGCTGATAAACAGAAATTACGTCATGCCATGCGCGAAAAAGGACTCAAGGAAGTGCGCTTTCGCTTCGATTTCGAAGGCACCAAGGTTGTGGCGCAGAACTAATCGCATCAACTCGTGCGCAAGCTCCGCCTGAATGTCACGCCATTGCTCATCGCAGGCGCTCGCTTCCCCCTGATTGATGAGCTGCGCGGCTTTGCTCTTCTGCTGGTGATTTGTTATCATGGAGGTGGTGTACTCGGCCGCCCGAACACACTACATGGCGAAATTGGTGTGGACCTATTTCTCATGGTCAGCGGGCTAACCCTGGCCCTGTCATCTGTAAATCTGACGATCGGTCAGTTTTTTCGACGCCGCCTCTTACGCATCTACCCGGCTTACTGGCTAGCAATGGCGCTATTCCTCTGGATGCATCACAAATATCTTGGGGTGTCCTACTCGGGCGCCAATATCGCGCTCCATATCCTGGGATTACATGCGTTTGCGCCTCAAGAATATTTCGCCGCGATCAACGACTCATTCTGGTTCATCTCGCTAATCATCCCCGCTTACATAGTCTTCGTTGCCGTCCGTAAGCATCTTGATAATTTCTCCCTGCTCACCGCCACCGGCGCGGTTCTCACCACAATCGCCTGCATCGCTTACCAAGAGACTAGTCATAACGCCGGCCTAATCCACCTCGCCGTGCGCATTCCCAGCTTTTTCATCGGGATGATCGCTGGTCGCCTGCTAGGCACGGGCACAATGGAAATTCGCTTTAATTTCCCGATGGGGCTCGGGCTACTTTGTTTCTTTTACCTCATGTTCAACCGAGGGGTGATTTTTGCCTATGCCCTACCCGCAGTCGGTCTGATTATTACCTGGATCGCCGTACACCACTTGCTGATTAAGGTTGCTCTCGGGCGCTGGCTACTGACCGCAATGGCCAGCCTCGGCGTCATCGCCTATGAGGTTTATCTTTTCCACCAACCACTGATCCGAGATTACAATCTCTTCGTTTATCATGTCTGGATAGGAAATCTCGCACCGACTACTGCCCAAGTATTCCGCGGAATGCTCCTAGCGCTGATCTTGGCCGCTGTCATCAGCCTGATCGTACATTGGGCAACTAATCGGTTGTTCAGTCGCGACAGTCGCTGACCCCTTCAATTTTTAACCCATGCCGACCCACTCGCCCGCCAACCTGCCCGTCGCCATTCTAGCCGGCGGCATGGCCACACGCCTGCGGCCGATCACAGAAAAAATACCAAAGCTCCTCGTAGAGGTAGCCGGCGAGCCCTTTTTCTCCCACCAACTGCGGCTGCTGAAAAAAAATGGCCTTACTAAAATAGTGCTCTGCCTTGGCTACCTCGGCGAAATGGTCGTTGAGCAGTATGGCGACGGCGCCAAGTGGGGCGTGCAGATTGAATATTCGTTTGATGGGGAGAAGCTCCTCGGCACCGGCGGGGCCCTGATTCGCGCCCTGCCCAAACTGGGCGAGGCATTCTATATTCTCTACGGAGACTCCTATCTGCCCGTCGACTATCATCTCATCGGCGAAAATTTTCTCAAGTCCGGCCGGAGCGGTCTCATGACCGTCTACGAAAATCACGAGCTCTATGATGCCAGTAATGTCTGGTTTCAACAGGGTGAAATTCGCGCCTACGACAAAAAGCATAAACTGCCGCAGATGCACCATATCGACTACGGCCTAGGGTTGATGCGCGCCTCCGCTCTCTCCGACTGGCCGCGTGATGAAGTAGTCGATCTAGCCAGGGTCTATCAAAAACTCCTAAACGATCACCAGCTCGCAGGCTATGAAATGCACCAACGTTTTTACGAAATCGGCTCCCATGCTGGCCTCAAGGAACTCGATGGATTGCTGGGGAAGCGGAAACCGCCAGAAATAAAGCCATAATCACGGTCCGTAATTCGCAAGACGCAGCATAAGAAATATTACAATAATTATTCTGGATATTTTCTCCTCGCCCCTTCCGTTTTCCCGTCTATTTTAACAAATATAACTTAGTCCCCCACCCCAGCAAATACTTCGCTTCTCTTAAAAATTCCATGTCTTACTCAATTCAACATCTGAAAGAAACGGCTGAAATTGTCGCCAAGATAAATCCGGCCGACTGCGAAAAATGTGTTAACGAACTCGTGGGCGTGCGCACCCGCGGTGGGCGCCTTTTCCTCCTTGGAGTCGGCGGCAGCGCTGCCAATGCCTCTCACGCAGTGAATGATTTTCGCAAAATTGCTGGGATCGAATGCTACGCCCCCACCGATAATGTCTCCGAGCTTACCGCCCGCACTAATGACGATGGTTGGGCCAGCGTATTCGTGGAATGGCTTCGCGGCTCCAAGCTCAACAGCAAGGATTGTCTCTTTATCCTCTCGGTTGGTGGGGGCAATCTAGAGAAAAATGTTTCCCCAGGCTTTATCTCAGCGATCCAGCTAGCAAAGCAGGTGGGAGCGCATGTCATAGGGATCGTCGGCAAAGACGGCGGCTATACTGCCACGCAGGCCGACGCCTGCGTAATTGTGCCCACGGTCAATGCCAACAACGTTACCCCGCACTCTGAAGCTTTTCAGGCCGTGATCTGGCATCTCTTCGTCTCGCATCCCGATGTGAAAATAAACCAGACGAAATGGGAATCCGTCACGCCCAAGGCGTGACGGCCGGGGGCGGGGGCGAGACTGAAAGGCTGAGACATGAGCCAAGGATACAGAAATATCCCAGATTGGCAGTGAAGCAAGAGGAGCGCCAAATCTGCCACAAGCCCATTTGATCAGCTCGGTGGCCATCGGATCCGTGACTGAATTATCCGCGGTTTGATCAAGTCCCCCCGCAACCTTATTGCCACTCACTTCAGGCCTAACATCTCCTTCCTTCCGCTTGCCCTCCCGCCCCTCGCGTCCCGTCTTGCCGATCGAGAAAAACCGCCCAGCGGTTTTCCTCGATCGTGATGGCACGCTCAACATTCAGATGGTTCGCGGGGGAAAGCCCTATCCGCCGGCCATGCTCGAAGATTTTCGCCTGTTTCCCGGTGCTGCTGAAAATTGTGCCCGGCTGAAAGCCGCTGGCTTTTTGCTCGTCGTTGCCACCAACCAGCCTGATGTTGGCCGCGGTACGCAGACCCAAGCCATCGTTGAAGCGATGCACATCCAGTTACTTAAACTGATCCCCAGCCTCGATCGAATCGAGGTATGTTACCACCCAGGGCGGAACGAATCATCCACTCACCGTAAACCCGCCCCTGGTATGCTACTCGAGGCCGCTCACTCCCTGGCCATTGACCTCAGCCGGAGTTGGATGGTGGGCGATCGCTGGGGTGACATCGATGCCGGACACGCCGCCGGTTGTCGCACCGTACTGATCGATCACGGCTACATCGAGCGCGCCCCAGAAAGTCCCCCGCATTTCATCGTCAAAACCCTAACTCAAGCCATTGAAATTATTCTTGCCCACGCTGCAAGCTGATCCATTAAATAAAGTTAAATTATCCTTATGAAATCCCTCAACGATCTGAAAATTCACCTCTACGCAGACGGCGCTGACAAAGCCGGTATTTTAGAGCTATACGCCAAGCCATACATTAAGGGATTAACCACCAATCCAACTTTGATGAATAAGGCCGGTATCAAGGACTACGAAGCGTTCTCAAAAGACATTCTACAAACCGTTACCGCCAAACCTATCTCGCTAGAGGTGTTCACCGATGACCTTGTCGATATGAAGCGTCAGGCGCTCAAAATTGCCTCATGGGGGAGTAATGTTTACGTCAAAATTCCGATCACCAACTCCGTAGGAGTGTCTTGCATTCCGCTCGTCAAAGAACTGGCCCAGCAGGGCGTAAAACTGAATATCACCGCGCTACTCACTCTAGCGCAGGTACGCGATGTTGCCGCTGTGCTTAATCCTAACGTGCCGTCTGTAGTCTCGGTATTTGCGGGCCGCATCGCCGATACTGGCATTGATCCGATGCCGTTAATGCGCGCAGCTGGAGCCTTGCTCGAAGGCCAGCCTAAAGCAGAATTGCTTTGGGCTAGTGTGCGCGAGGTGCTTAATATTCTCCAAGCAGAGGAAAGCGGCACCAAGATCGTTACTGTACCGCACGACATTCTCGCCAAAGCAGCCAAGATGCTTGGCACTGACCTCACGGCATTGTCCTTGGACACCGTCAAGATGTTCGCCAAGGACGCCGCTGCTGCTGGCTTCAAACTTTGAAAAGCAGATGTTAGAAACTTAACCACGAAGAGCACGGATGAGCCCAAAACAAGGAAATGCCGGCACCTGCAGATTCACTTCCCCGCCTGGTCTAGATTAAAATCGAGGCAATTGGTTTCATGTCCTGACAAAGGAATATTCATTCCACCGGTGGACAAAACATTAGCAATTCTTGTCCAATCTGAGGTTCGACTGCATCTTTCAGGTTAAACCCTACCCTAATCTGGACTGACCTCCGTTAACCAGGATTAGCTTTATTCCATGCCGATCCGTTATTTCACCCTTTTAGTCATCCTCCTAACGAGCCTCGTGCTACCTGCCCAGGCAACCGAAGAAATAGGCCCTTTTACCGGACCGGAGGCCGCAGCCGAAGCCATGCGGCTTTACACGCGAGCTAATGATTTTGTAAATAACTTGGACGAAGGAAAATATTCTTACGCCTACATCCAGTTTCATTGGAAACGCGCTGGAGCCAATCTGGAGCGCATCTTGCGAGCTTACCCAAGTTCAGCTACAGCAAAAAAAATCCAAACCGGCGAATTAATGGTGGGAGAATTCTCTCATATTTATTTTAAAGAAAGAGTCCTCCCTCGAATCGAAGAAAAAAAAGTGGGGGCTTTTGACGCTATTAATAATGCCATTTTTCTCTATTATTTGCCGAGCAACACCGATGTTACGGGTCGTCGAGAATTACTCCGCCAAATAATCATCACGCTTTGCCGACAAGAACGGTGGGATGAAGTTATCACATTTCCAGTACCGCCTGAAGATGGCACTCCTTGGCTGTGGCAGCTCATCACCCGGATGGCCGTGTACAAGAAAGCAAAAATCGCCGACGAACTCCTTTTGAATAGCAAAATTTCCGATCTGCCTGCTCTTCTGGCCATCGTCGCTGAGAGTCGCGCGTTTCGTGGAGACACCCGTGAACAGCTCGAAGTTTTTCTCCAAGAACACGCGAGCTCTCCAGAACTCCGCGCCGCCATTTTCGCTGGCCTTGTGCGCCGTGAAATTCAAATTCAGCGGGCCCACGAGCTGAAACTGCCGCTTGCTGGTCTTTATGACGGCGTTGACGCCATACAGAAACCTGAGCAAAGTATCGATCTAGCCGCTTTTCTCCAGACTATTACGGTTGGTCCGTGGCAGCCAGAAGCCCACCGGAACTATGCCCGCTACCTCGCCGCGCTCGGCCGACTGACTGAAGCCCGTTCATTAGTAGAGCCAGCCGAGCAACTCATGCTTGCCACCGCCTATGCCGAATATCTCGTCGCCACAGAAGAATATGGGCAAGCATTGGCCTTACCAACCGTCTTCAAATTAACTCCGTCAGACGCCAATGCCTACCACTTACACTTGATAAAATTATTAGCCCAAGCAGGGCGCGAAACCGAACTCGCCTCCACACGAACGCAGCTTCCGGCTAACCTTGCGGCGCAGGCGGTTTACCAAGAGTGGCATGGTCGCATCCTCTCCATCCAAAATCAGCTCGTGGTTAGAGAACACACCTTTGCGCTCATTCCGTTGGCCGATCCTAATCTCCTCGGCCGACTCATCTGCGAATGGAGCCTAACCCCTAACCGCAACCTCCGCGGCGCAGCACCTTGGGACGCGGTTGTCTATAAATTCGCTTCCGGTTACGCTCAACTGCCTCCGCCCAAGGATAAAAAAAAGATGGAAGCTGCCGGCCGCTAATTCGCCTGTGAATATTCTTTTCGCCAATTACGGCGATTTTACGACCAACAGCCTGAACCATATTGGCGGGTTCGCGAACTGGCTGTGTGCACAAGGCCATGCGTGCATCGTGGCCGTACCAGGAACAAAAGAAACCCTTCCAATGGCGGGCCCCGCACGCTTCAGCGCGGCCACCTACGCCGAGGTTCTCAATCAACCAGCGCTCTTTCCCAACGGCCGACCTGCCGATCTCCTACACGCGTGGACCCCGCGCGAAGGGGTACGGAAATTTGTCCTCGCCCATCAGCGCCTTCAGCCGCAAACGCGCTTAATTATCCACCTTGAAGATAACGAGGAATATCTCCTGACCAGTTTTACCGGCCTCCCTTGGACTAAGCTGCGCAAGCTGGCGGATGATGAATTGGCCGCCCAAGCAGATGAGGCGTTACCGCATCCCCTCCGCTATAAAAACTTCCTGCGTCTCGCTGATGGCATCACCATTATTGTCGAACCACTGCGAAAATTCTCGCCACGCGGCGTCCCAGTGCAATTGCTGCCTCCAGGAGTTGATTTCTCACTCTATCATCCGCAACCATCGCGCGCTGACCTTCGCCACAAATTAGGCCTCAAGGACGACGAGAAAATTATCGTCTTCACTGGCAGCACGACTTTCGCCAACGAAACTGAAATTACTGAACTCGTAGTCGCTGTTCGTCTGCTCAACCAAAGAGGCACCGCGACTCGGCTGGTCCGTACCGGATTTCATCCCGCCGCGTTCACAGACAAATACTCCTTCGACTGGCGGGCCTTTACCCTCGATCTCGGTTTTCTTTCCAAGGCTGAACTGCCCTTGCTGCTGGCCCTTGCGGATGTGTTAGTCCAGCCTGGCCAGCCCGGACCGTTTAACGACTATCGTCTGCCCTCGAAGCTCCCTGAATTTTTTGCTGTAGGCCGACCGGTGATTCTCCCTGCCACTAATGTAGCCCATGGGCTCCGCGATGGAATTGATGCCCTGCTATTGCAGTCCGGCAACTCAGATGAAATCGCCGACCTCTGCCAGCGTATTTTTACTGATCACCAGCTCGCCAGGCGGCTCGGACAAAATGCCGCAGTCTTCGCTCGCCAGCAATTCGAGCTCGCCACTAACGCCGGAGCCCTTGCTCTTTTTTATGAAATGATTGCAACCTCAACCAGTCGCACCGCCTGGACAAGGTTGACCTCCGCCTCAATGACAGAGACCACGCTCATCCCTGATACCCTTCGGCGTGAAATTAAATTACTCCTGCCAGCAGCCACCCCGCAAAGAGCAGAGCTCCTGAATACAATCGATGAACTGCGCCTCTTAATCGAGCATGCAGAAAAATCAGGCGCCCGAGGATTAGCCCGCAGATTACAGTCCCAATTAGAAAAGCAAATCCAGTCGCTGCAAACTCAGGTCAGCCTCACCGACCAACACGCCGCCACCTTGACCGGAGAATTGCTCGAATCCCGCAAGGGCTTCGCCGCTCTCAAGGCAGCCTCCGATCAACGCATCAGCCTGGCCGACCAACACGCCGCCACCTTGACCGGAGAATTGCTCGAATCCCGCAAGGGCTTCGCCGCTCTCAAGGCAGCCTCCGATCAACGCATCAGCCTGGCCGACCAACACGCCGCCACCTTGACCGGAGAATTGCTCGAATCCCGCAAGGGCTTCGCCGCCCTCAAGGCAGCCTCCGATCAACGCATCAGTAGATTTGAAGCCCTGACCGCTAAGCTACATCGCTTGTCATATAATTTCCAAGCGGAGTTAACCCGCATCATCGCTACATCGACCAACGATAGGCTAGTTCTGCAGAATAACATCGCAGCACTAGATAGTAAAGTACGCCGAATGCAGGTATCGTTTTCATGGCAGATAACAGCCCCTCTCCGAGCCCTACGCCGACTCCTGACCAAGTTATCCAGCCAGCCCATCACCACGGCCCTAGCTCCATCACCCCCGCTCCCTTCGACCAGGGCGGCCGCCGAATTTATCATTGATGAACCTTTCTTTTGGGTTCTACCCGCCGGAGCCCTTACGGTCCGCGGCTGGTGCCTACTGCCGGATGGTGAAGCACCGGCTAAAATTCGCGCCCGCATTGGGGAGCGAGTCATTTTAGGGTTTACCCAATTACCTCGAGCTGATGTCGCGACGGCACATGGCCCGGGATCGAGTGAATTCAGTGGTTTTCAAATTGAAGTGACTCTGACTCCTGGGCGTCAATCCATGCACCTCGAAATCAGCGACAGGGCCGGCAGTTGGTCGTTGCTCTTCCAGACTGAAATCACCGCATTCACTCCGACCCTAGATCTTCCGCCCGCCGTCGAATCATACGAACAGTGGCTACATCTCTACGAAGACCTGACCCCGACGGCCCTGCACAAACTTACTGAGCGTCTCGCTGAGCTACCGGTTCGGCCGCTCATCTCCGTGCTCCTGCCCGTCTACAATACCCCTGAAATCTGGCTGCGGCAGGCGATTGAATCCGTTCGAGCCCAAGTCTACCAAGAATGGGAACTCTGCATTGCTGACGATGCTTCCACCGTCGCCCACATTCGTCCGCTGTTGGAAGAGGCCGCCCTTAGCGACGCTCGGATCAAAATTGTCTTTAGAGAGAAAAATGGCCATATTTCACACGCATCCAACTCCGCGCTAGCGCTCGCTGGTGGCGAATTTATTGCCCTACTGGACCACGATGACGAACTAGCCCCCCACGCACTGGCCGAGATGGCCCTCGCTCTCAGCCGCCAGTCGGATGCGGACCTCCTGTACTCAGACGAGGACAAGATCGACGAGCAGGGGCGACGCTTCGCCCCATATTTCAAACCAGCCTTTCTGCCCGACCTCTTCCTTGGACAAAATTACCTCACCCATCTCGCCGTGTATCGCGCCACCCTGGTCCGAGCCGTCGGCGGCTTCCGGCCGGGCTTCGAAGGCAGTCAGGATTGGGATCTAGCCCTGCGGGTGATCGCACAAACCACCGCTGACCGGGTGGTGCACATCGCGAAATTACTGTACCACTGGCGCGCCATTCCCGGCTCCACCGCACTAACCCTCGACCAAAAAAACTACCATGGCGCGGCGGCTCAGCGAGCGCTGCAAGAACATCTCACCCGCACTGGGCAAGTGGCCACGCTTAGCCAAGTAATCGGCGGCCACTGGCGGGTCATTTACTCACTGCCCACACCACCACCTTTAGTTTCGATCATCATTCCCACGCGTAATGGCGTCCGTCATCTGCGCCGCTGCCTCGATAGTCTCCGCGCTAAAACCAGTTATCCGCATTACGAAATCATCGTCATCGACAACGACTCAGACGATGCCGCGACCCTTGCCTATCTTCGCGAAATCGCGGCTACCGGCGTGCAGGTGCTGCCTTACGCACAGCCGTTCAATTACTCCGCCATAAATAATTTCGCGGCTAATCACGCGGTTGGTGAAATTCTCGCCTTGCTCAATGACGACCTAGAAGTGATCACGCCGAACTGGCTTGAGGAAATGGCCGCGCAGGCCCTTCGTCCTGAGATAGGCTGTGTTGGCGCGATGCTTTATTATCCCCACGACTCGATCCAACACGCCGGCATAGTGCTCGGGGTCGGCGGGGTCGCCGGCCACGCCTTCAAGACCTTTCCCCGAGGCAGCGAGGGCATCTTTAACCGAGCCCGATTAGTACAGAACTATTCTGCGGTGACTGGGGCCTGTCTTGTTGTACGGAAATCAACTTATTTACAAGTAGGGGGATTGGATGAAGACGATCTCGCAATCGCCTTCAATGACGTGGATTTTTGCCTCAAGGTGCGAGCCGCCGGTTACCGCAATCTCTGGAGCCCATTCGCCGAATTTTATCACCACGAGTCAGCCAGTCGGGGCGCCGAAGACACTCCCGCCAAACAAGCCCGTTTTGGCGCTGAAATCAAAATCATGCGCGATCGTTGGGGCGCCATGCTCGATACTGATCCCGCCTACAACCCCAACTTGTCATTAAATTCTGAAGACTTCGCGTTCGCCAGCCCGCCGCGAGCGCGGCGCTATAGTCCACCGATTTCGCTAAATTCGATCAACTCATGAGCCACCGGCTTCTTCGCGTCCTCCTTCCAGCCACTCTATTTGTAATCATCTTGGGCTTGAAGCTAGATGTAATCGATCGTTTTGGATCAGATCTTCCTCATTGGGATCAATGGGATGCCGAGGGCCTTCATGTTTATATGCCTTGGTTTAATCATAGACTGGGCCTAACCGATTTTTTTCGCCCCCATAATGAGCACCGGATCGTCCTGACCAAATTGCTTGGTTTCGCTGAACTACTATTAAACGGCCAGTGGGATGTGCGCCTGCAATGTGTTGTAAATGCGCTACTGCACAGCAGTCTAGCGGCGCTTTTTTTTTGCATTGGCCGCCGCCATCTCTCGCGCGAATGGCAGGTGGGATGGTTTGCCCTCGTGGCACTGCTCTGTGGCCTGCCCCTCGCGTGGCAGAATGTGCTTGGTGGATTTCATTCCCAGCAATATTTCCTAATCGGACTTTCCTTCGGCGCCATTTACCTCCTCCCGTTCGCCTCGCCCTGGTCGCGGCGTTGGTGGGCCGGAGCCGCCTGCGCATTTTTAGCGTTGTTTAGCATGGGCTCGGGTTTGTTCGCGGCCGCTATCGTACTGCCAGTCGCGCTGCTGCGTGGCTGGCTGCTCCGACAGCGCCCGCTTATTCCGCCCCCAACTTTCGCGCTTTGTCTCGGAATCATCGCCCTCGCATGGGTAAGTCGCGTGGAGGTTTACTTTCACGAAAGCCTGAAAGCCCATACCCTAGGAGATTTTTTGCTTTATGCCGTTCATAGCCTCCAATGGCCTGCGCAAAATCATCCCTGGCTCGCTCTCATACTCTGGGCCCCGGTGATTGGGCTACTCGGCGTCGTATTGCGGCGCCGAGTAGTTGCAGCAGAAATCAATTTCCCCCTGTTTACCCTTGGACTGGGCGGATGGACAGTCCTGCAAATCCTCGCCTCCGCTTATGCGCGCGGCGCTGGGGCTGGTTGGCCCGCGTCCCGCTATGTGGATACTTTGACGCTAGGCACCCTAGCCAATGCTTTGGCCCTGGGCTGGCACACCAACCGGACTTCCCACTCGCTCCGGTATTTTTGCCACGCAGTCACGGTTGCTTGGCTGGGAGCCTTGAGCTTTGGGCTGTACCCGCAAATCCGACTGATCTATACTGAAGAACTGCCCAGCGTTCACCGCTCACTGGTTGCGTGTGAACGCAATGTGCGTCATTATCTGGCCACAGGTGATATCTCCTGTCTCCAAGAGCCAGATATTCCTTATCCCAGCACCAGCGCATTTCGCGAGCGCATCGATTTGCTGGCCCTGCAGGCCATTATGCCCGTGAGCGTTCGACGGCCGCTTCGACTGGATTCCTCACACCCCGGTCCCTTCCATCTACTAGACACTCGGCCGCACCCGCCAAACCTTGGCGAAAAAAAACTAGCCGCGCAAAATACCAAAGCCGAAATCTTGGGGCTCTCACCGGATACAACCTTGCTTGACTACACTCGGACCTGGGGAAGTTATGGTTCCAATGTGATCGGTGAGTGGATTGGCCTGCCCCTTAATCTCGCGCAACGCAGTTACCTGCGCTTTCAGATTGCAGGAGACATTAGCGGACCCAGCACCAGTTTGATAGTGCGCAACCCAACATTGGGCTTCGTTCGCGCACAACTTGGATCTCCGACCGGTAATAGCCCAGGTACTTGGCGTACCATCTATGTTCCCGTGCCCAGCGGCCAGCTCGACCTGCTCGCACAGCAGCAGGATGCTACAAGTTGGTTCGCTTTCAGTGAGCCAGTAGAAATGCCTCCCCTCTCCTATTGGGCAGCCAAAGCGGCGCGGTGGGGCAGCTCTCTTTGGCCCGCAGCAGCCACGCTGGCCGTCCTGCTATGGAGTCTCCAATGGCTGCTGAACCGTAGAGAATAAGCCTTGCCGGTGCAGACCCCCGTTTCAACCCTTTTACGATGTTAACGCGTGGTCTGATTTCAACCCTAGCCGGAGCCGCCCTGTTGAGTGTGCTGCTTGCGAACACGCTTCTGCCCTTTCATGTCCAGCGGGCTAAGCAGGTCTACTACCATTTAGAAGCCAAGGTCTCTTCCTCCGCTTCGGGCCAAGTGCAGGTATTCTATGACACCCGCCGCCATTTTAATGAAGGTGAATCTGCCAAGGCCCCCATCGAGGCCAACCAGCCTCCCGCGGTCCTGCGCTTTCCGATCGATGCTGACGCTATCTCAGGCATTCGCTTCGATCCCATCAACACACCGGGCATCGTCAAGATAAGCGCCGTCTGCATCCGACGGCCAAACGGCACTGTGCTCAAGGAGTTTCGCCCCTCCGATTTCACGGCGGCCAACCAGATCGTTAGAACCAGTATTGCCGGCGATACGCTGACCGTAGAAAGCCTACCGGATGGTAATGACCCTTTTCTCTATCTGAACCTCGGCACTCCAGCATTGGCGCTCCCCATCGCTCGCCTGCATTATATTATCCCCTACATTCTTCGCTCCCTGCCGGTCTTTGGGGTGCTGCTCGGTTTGCTAGCAACGGTATATGGGCTCGTTCGCAAAAGGCGCGAGCAACTGAAGTTGCGCTTAGCAGCCGTAGTCCGATGGGGCCTCACGTACCCCAAAGTATCCGTGGCTGTTGTCGCGTTCACCGCCATGGTGCTCAGTAGTTACCCAATAATTTTCTGCGGTGCGAGTTTTGTGTCACCCAATTATGGCGTCGATCTACTCTACGACGGTTCCCCGACCTTGCCCGGCTCACAAACAGCCGAGATCGTTGATGTTCGCGGCGCTGATATCGGTGCAATCATGTGGTCTCATGTGCCTATATCAATCATCCAGTCGCGCGCCTTGCTGCACGACCACGAACTGCCACTCTGGAATCGTTACGGTTCCGCCGGGACGGTTCTACTGGGTCAGGGTCAGTCGATGTTCGGGGATCCGCTGCACTTCATTCCCCTGCTCGCCGGGGGCTCAGCCTGGGCTTGGGATCTCAAATACTTGGTGGCAAAGTGGCTGCTGGGTCTTGCCCTCGGCCTAATCGTCCTTCGTACCACTCAACACCTGCCGGCAGCACTCGTAGTCTCGTTTGCCTCGATTTTTGTAGGGTTTTTTGTTTTTCGAGTCAACCATCCAGCCTATTTCAGCTTTTGCTACGGCCCATGGGTACTTTATGCATGGTGCTTCATCGCCGGTGCCGCGACGCGGCGCGGAGCGGTGTCCGGATTGCTCGGACTACTCCTAGCTAATTGGGCTTTAATGAACAGCGGCACAGCTAAGGAAGCGTATATCTCGCTACTGACTTTAAATTTCACTGGGGCTATAATGCTGCTGGTCGCGGCGCACAGCTGGCGCGAACGCCTGCAACGCATCGGTCTGGCCATAGCTACCGGCGGGGTCTTCCTGCTGCTGGCTGCCCCAATCTGGCTCACATTCTACGATTCACTCAAGGCCTCTTACTCCAGTTATAACGCGGCCTATGCCTTCCAACTCCAGCCTAGCCTCGCGTTGGGATTTTTTGACGAGATACTGCTACGACCATTTTGGGAATCAGAAAAGGTCTTTAATCCCTCTAGTAATTTCCTCATCCTGCTCGGGGTACTGGCATACTTGGTTAATTTGCGGCGGCTTGCAGCCAACCGCTATGCCCTCGGCCTCGGCTTGGGCGCGCTGCTGCCAGTGATTTTTGTCTTCGGTTTTGTGCCTCCGCGTTGGATCGCCCTCTGGCCTTTCTTCGGCAACATTCATCACATCGACAATTCCTTTGGCGTCGGCCTCATTCATCATTTTGCCATAATGGCGGGCTTCGGTTTTGCCCTTTCCAGCGAACGCCTCGGGCGGCGCGAAGGCTGGGGTGATCTCGCTTTAGCGGGCCTGCTTCTGTTTACGCTCCTCCTGCACTACATCGGGCTGACGCAAACTGTTCAGCGCAGTACGATAACTTTTTTGTTGTGGGGACAAACTGTGCCCCGCAGCGGGCTGGTCTGGGGCAGCCTGATTGTGCTACTGGCGGCGGCGGTCGGGCTGGCCCTCGGTGTACGCCGCGTGCTGGCTCGGCGAAAGCTAGGTCTTGGCCTTGCTCTCACTCTACTCGCCTGCGTCATCGCCCTCCTCTGGCGGCACGGGATGCAGGCGCACAGCCAATTTCCCGACTATACGCTCAATGCCGCGCCCCGCGTCAGTTTTTCCGTGAGTTCCCCGGCCCTGAGCGCGTTTTTCGCCGATGCCACCGAGCCAGCCCGAGCCTTCGGGTTCGGCAGCTGCCTCTTTCCCGGTTGGAATGGAGCCTGCTACGTCGAAGGCATCAATGGACCCGATGCACTGGTGAATCCCTACATGCGGGAATTGCAGGATGCATTTCACCTCGAACGCATTTGGGACTGGCGGGTGCATATACTGCCGGACGCTTTCCCTCCGGTGCGCGCGTTCTTTGACCTGCTCAATGTACGATATTTTTTTGATTCTCACAGCGATCCGGAAAAAATGCGCACCCTGTTCACTCCGGTCCTGCTAGCGGATCTCAAGCTATACCGTAGCGACACGGCGTGGCCCCGTGCCTTCTACACAGACCGGCTAGCGGTATATCTCAAGCCGGATCAGTTAGCCAAAATGGTCCGCGACGCTGGTAGCCAGCCCTTCGCCGCTGTACAAAGCGACGATCCAGCAGAACCCGCGGGATTAGCCAGCGATGAGCCCAACGGACGACATACCATACCCGCGAGCGATTACCGGCTGACCAACAATACCACCAGCTTTACCGTAAGCACCTCCGGACCAGGCTTCATCGTTTTGACCGAAGCTTGGTTGAAAGAAGATTTTCGCGCCACCTTGAATGGCCAGCCGGTTGACTATTTTCGAGTTAATCACGCATTCAAGGGCATACAAGTCGACCAGGCGGGCACCTACCGGGTCAGCTTTCGATATCTCCCAAGGCGCTTCCCCCTCGCTGTCACTTTTTGCCTGGCCGCACTCGGCCTCATCAGCGCGATGGCCCACTGGCTGTGGCGCACCCGCCCCAGGCCAGTTGCTTCTTGTTGACGCTGCCAGAACAATTCGAGTTTTCTCGCTCCATATGCACACCCTTTCCGTCATTGTCCCTGTCTACAATGAAATCGGCACCGTCGCTCCCGCCCTCGAGCAACTTTTGAAGAAGGTGATCTCAGGTGTGGCCATCGAATTCATCATCATCGAGAGCAACTCGACCGATGGCTCGCGTGACGTTGTTTTAAGCTATCGCGATCATCCGCGGGTAAAGCTTATTTTGGAGGATCAGGCCCGCGGCAAAGGCTACGCCGTGCGGGCCGGTTTACAGGTAGCCACCGGTGACATCATTCTGATTCAAGATGCCGATCTTGAATATGATCTTGAAGACTACGAAGCCCTATTAACTCCGATCTTGTCGGGGCGGCAAAATTTTATACTCGGCGCACGTCATGGGCAAGGCGGTTGGGCCATTCGAAAATTCTCTGACCAGCCGATACAGGCTTTCGTGCTCAATCTCGGCCACTGGGGCTTCACCCTGCTCATCAATGTTTCCCTCGGCATTTGGCTGCGCGACCCGTTCACCATGTATAAAGTCTTCCGGCGCGACTGCCTCAAAGGGCTCACTTTTGAATGCAACCGCTTCGACTTTGACTGGGAATTGCTTATTAAGCTGATTCGAGCCGGACATCGGCCGATTGAAATTCCCGTCACCTATCACTCACGCTCCTTCAAGCAGGGGAAAAAAATCCGCATGTTCCGCGACCCATTGACTTGGTTGATCGCATGGGCCAAGGCTCGCTTTGGTCCGCTCGCAAAATCCTAAAAAAAGATATTCTTCTAGAGAGTGTGCAAACGGGGCTTACAGGGCAATGGTCCAATATTTAAAGGCCCTATAGGCCGCGCAACTGGCTCTCAAGCGCAGGCTTAACCCGGCACTTCCAATCACATGCTTATGCTTTCGGCGGTGAAGGCGAAATTGACGCGCTGATAAAAATAGATTGGGCCAAAGCCCGTGCCAGAGGTATTGCCTCCAGAATACGCCCGAGGGCTATAACGGGTTTGATGAGATAATTAGGGGTGTTCGGGAAAAGGAAGTCGAGCAGTAGGACGTTGGCTTTGGAGTAACCGCAAGCCAGCAGCTTTCTTTTTATAAAATGATGCGTAAAAGCCATCTCGTCGGGTTCGAGCCGAGCCCACTTGCGCAGCGCCGGGCAAGTGAAAATTAAATAGATATAAGGATTTAGATAGTTAGGCTCCCAGAAGATGAGTCGCCCCCCTGGATTAAGCCAAAGCGCGAGCCGAGGCAGTACGTCATCAAGATTGTGGTAAAGATGGTGCAGGATTCCATTACCAATAATATAGTCGTAGCGGTGGTCTGGCATCGAAGGTAGTTCGCGCGTAAGATCTGCCACCATGAAATCAAGCTGGGGCAACTGATGCATCTGCCGAGCTCGATTAATGAATCCAGGTGAAATATCCACACCGGTAACGCGTGATCCGGTGAGCTTAGCCAATTCGGCGGCTAGTTCTCCCGTTCCGCAGCCTAGCTCCAAAATAGTGCGCATATCTGACGGAGATTTGCTCACTTCTTCTGCTATGAGCCCTGCTCGACGGCGCAATCGGATGACCTGCGCTTGGTTCAGAACAAATCCCTGATTAAATCCCCGTTCGTCAATAATGCTAGCCATGGAGGCGCTCGATGACGGACCGGCGATTGGATTCGATAAAATTGGCTATTTCATGATCGGCCGTAATGACATCCTGCCCTCGCAAGACTTTTGACCGAATGAACTTCGGCCGGCCCTTTACCTCCTCGAGGACTTTCCCGAGATAATCTCCCAGAATACTTAGGGAAAATAGCTGAATGCCACCCAAGCCCAGAAGTAACAAAATGACGGTCGTGATCCCCCGTGCCTGAGTTGATGGATCAAGCAGATAATGGACGAGATAGAACAGGGATAGGCCAACGCTCGTGGCAAAGATCAGCAAGCCTAGGCTCTGCATGTAATGCAGCGGTTTTTGGCTAAAGGAGAAGATTGCTTTCTTGGCCCACCAAATATTCTTGAGAAAATTATTCGTGCTGCGGCCAAACATGCGTTCTGGGCGGATATAAGGCACCCCGCTCTGTTTGAAGCCGATCCACGCGCGCAATCCTCGCACGAATACATCACGCTCGGGAAGGCGAAGGAGATGTTCCACTACCTTTCGGTCCATTAATGAAAAATCACCAGCGTCAACCGGTATATCTACATCGGAAAGATGACGCAGCACTCGATAAAATGATTTATACAGCAATTGCATGTACCAAATGCTCTGGCGTTTTACCCTAATCCCGAAGACCACATCGAATCCCTTCTTCCATTCCTGATAAAATGCTTCAATCGTTTCCGGAGTGTCCTGCAAGTCACCATCAAGCAATATAACAGCATCGCCGGTGGCAATTCCCATGCCACTGAGAAAGGCACTCTGAGAGCCAAAATTACGTGAATGGGAGATACCCACTACATGAGAATCTTGCTCGCAGAGCTGCCTGATAATTTTCTCATCTTCAGTGGGACTACTATCATTCACAAAGATTATTTCGTAATCGATTCCGAGATTCACGAACACTTTTGCTAGGCGCGCGTGCATGATCGGGATTGCCTGATGATCGCGGTAGCAGGCGATAATAGCAGACAATTTCTCCGATTTTTGGACCGCTCGGCCAAGACGTATGCGAGGGGCTGCAGCCTCTTCCCATATGATCGTGCGCGCCAAACCTTCTTGAAGCGAAAGCCGAGGACTCCAGCCAAGTTGGGCCTGAGCCAATAAAGGATTGCCATACCAATTAGAGAGATCCCATTTGCGATTAGGCATGGATCCAAAAACCGGTTCAGCGTTAATTTTAAAGAGCTGTTTAGCGAGCTGGGCAATTTCGCTCAACGAGGTCTTGGTTCCCGTCGCAATGTTGAATGCCTGGCCAGGATGTGAGCGGCAGGTAGTAAGAGCAGCTCTCACAAATGCGCGTGTGCTGTCGCCCACGTATAAAAAGTCCCGAGAAATAGCAGGGTCAACTAATGGAGGATATTGACCCTGCAGCCCGAGCCTTACCAGAGTGGGAATAAGACGGTCATGTTCTTCCCATGGACCGTAAACCGAGTAAAGCCGAAGGTGGGTGCAAGGAAATCCTTTAAATCTACCATAATACCCCAAAAGATAGGAAGAGGCCACTTTTGAGACTGCATAATCACTATTAGGCTCAAGCGTGCCGGATTCTACCGGCCCAGCGCAATTTAGTCCATATTCGGATGAAGTGCCTGCCTGCACGAAGGCATCGCAGCCTGATTCAAGCAGCGCCTGGATTAGGTTCAGTGTTCCGGCGTAGTTTACTTCATGGATACGGCCAGGAGCATTTTGCCGCTCATAAGCCCCGTATGCAGAGAGGTTAAAGACGGTACGCGGTCGATATTTTTTAATCGCAGCAGCGACTTCATGCGGCTTGGTGATATCCAATGCGATCCGATTGGGATAGGGGCCGTGCAATAGTCGCCAGCTGGACTCTACCTGTCGAGAGACCGCAAACACATCTGGCCGCAGGCGCGACAGTGAAAAAAATAAATTAGCTCCAATGAAGCCGGATGCACCTAAGACCCAAATAGGACCTTGCAACCGGCGGGCATCTTCACGGTCGGCTTCCGACCAGTTGTCAGTCCATAAATCCACCTCTGAAGTTAGAAACGTATCGGCCATTTTGTAGGTTTAAATCAAAAAATTAATCGCGCCACGGTGGCTTGAAGCGACGCCGAGTCGAGGCCGGATTGCTTCTGGTGATACGCTTGGCTGCCGTAGCGGCCCTCAGGATAACCGACGGCGTGTCGGTGGTGAAGCCGGAAAGAGACACCTTCTCGAGTCAACGCTGTGGCGAGATACTCGCCCAGGCCACCACGCGCGGCGTGTTCTTCGATCACTAGCAACTGTTTTGATGCTGCTACGCTCTGAATAAATTCTGGCGTGAGGACCGGCAGGGGTAACTGCGATATGGCGAATACATCCGATTGACCGTTTTCTGCAATCCAAGGAAAGATATTAAGCAGGACAGGGCCGATGCCCGCCACCGTCACTTTGAGGGAGTCTTGGCGAACAGAAACCAGCGGACGCAGCGCCTGGAAATGAGAAAGTCTTCCCGCGCTTTCTGGCCAAACCCCGTATCCCAAGCGGAGATAGGCTGGGCCCTGATGTTGGAAAAGCGCTTCGCAAGCACCAGGCACATCTGAATTGCAGAGTGGCACTAAGCATGCAAAATTGGGCAGGCACGACAGCACAGCCAGATCCTCGAGGGCGTGATGACTGGCTCCCATGATCCCATAGCCGTAACCACCGCCATTACCGATGATTTTGACGGGGAGTTTGTGCAGGGCGACGTCTAGGCGAATCTGCTCGTAGGGACGGAATACGGCAAAAGGCGCAATACTGTAGCAAAGCGGCAGCAATCCCTGCTGGGCAAGACCGGCGCCAACAGACACCATATTTTGCTCGCAGACACCCATATTGACGAAGCGGGAACCCAACGCGGCCTGAACTTTCTCCAACGCGCCGAAGCCAAGATCACCGGTCAGGAAAATTAACCTCGGCTCACGCCGACCAAACCCCTCAATCCACTGGGAAAATTCTTTGCGCATGGTAGCTTATAGACCGGCCGCCCGAATTTCATCTAGGGCCTGGACATATTGCTCATCCTTCATCGGCAAATAGTGCCACTCGATCTGATTTTGCATATAAGAAATTCCATGTCCCTTGATGGTGCGCGCGATGATGCAACGGGGGCCTTTGCTATTGCGCAGCTGATCGTGGGCCTGCACGAGGCTGGCAAAATCATTCCCGTTTTCGGCCACGACTACGGCAAAGCCAAAAGCCCGCCACTTCTCAGTCATCGGCTCAAGCTTGAGCACATCATGGGTGTACCCGATGCCTTGGATGCCGTTAAGATCTACAATTACGGTCAGATTGACCAGCTGGTGGTGGGCCGCAAACAGTACGGCCTCCCATGTAGAACCCTCGTTGCAATCGCCATCAGACAGAATAACGTAAACTTGGAAATTTTTCCCGGTGAAACGTTGCGAGAAGGCTAGACCACAAGCTAGGCTCAAGCCATGCCCCAGACTGCCAGTACCAAAGGGTATGGCCTTAAGCTCACCGGAGCAGGGTGGGTGGGCTGCAAGCAGTGTGCCTTCTTTGTAAAAACTTTCCAGATTGGCCTCAGGCAGTCGACCCGACAGGGAAAGGGTGGTGTAGAGTGCGCCCGCAGCGTGCCCCTTGGATAAAATAATCAAATCTTCTTTGCCCATACGCTGGAAGCAAAGCTCCACCAGAATTTCCAAACAACTCAGAGAAGAACCAATATGTCCAGCATTGGCTTGCTTATATAAAGCAAGCAATCGCGCGGCGCATTTGCTGCGAATTGCATCAAGACTGAGATTTAGATCCGACATGGAGCAATAATCATTAGATGGTAAAATGAATCATTTGCTACATCCAAAGCTTGGCAATTTATTTGGCGTGATCTCAATCGATTAATTAAAAGAGGCATCCATAAAGTAATGGGGTGTGTTTTACAGGCAGAATTACCATCCTAGTAGCCTAGAGCGTGATTGAGGGCTGGCGTATAAAAAACAAAATGGCTTGAGCTGAGTTTAATAGCCTTACGGATTTTGGCAGCCGCGAAGCCTTAGCACCCCGGAGTATGTGGCGACTGTCATCTTGCTTCCGACTCCCCTAACCTGTCACAATCCAAAAGATGATTCAATCATCCGAGATGATTTCAAATCCCCGCCAAGTGCTGTCCTGGCGCATTGTCCTCGCGCTCGGTTTGCTCGGCGCGTCATTTCCGGGGGCCCAATGGCAGTGGGGACCCAGCCGGTTGTCCCGCGAACCCAATGGCTATTATGCCGAACTCACCGAGGCGTTCCTGGCGGGGCAGCTTCACCTGAAGGCAAAACCTGATCCGCGGCTAGCCACCCTGGCCAACCCCTATGCTGGCGATCAGGGAGTTCCGAAACCAACGGACGTTAGTTATTTCAACAACCGCTTCTACCTCTATTTCGGCACGCCGCCGGTTTTTCTGCTTTTCGCCCCTTTCCACCTTCTCACCGGTTTTTATCTGCAGGATGGAATCGGCGCAACCTTCTTTGGCCTAGTCGGCTTTGGCGTGGGGGCTTGGCTGTTGCTGCGCCTGCGTGCCCGTCTTTTCCCGCAATTGGGGGAGAGCTGGGTGGTGGTTGGCCTGGCTGTTTGGTGCCTAGCCAGCCAGGCACAGCTCCTTGCCTACACCAACATAGTCTTTACTGTGCCGATCAACTGCGCGTTTGCCTGTCTGACGGCGGCCGTGGCATGCTGCACGCTGGCTTGGGAAAACCCCGGGCGGCGGCGCTGGCTAGTCTTAGGCGGCTTGATGTGGGGTCTCGCCATCGCCTCGCGCCCAAACTACCTTTTCAGCCTCGCCGGATTGCTAGTATTCTTGGCCGGCGTGCTGCTGCGGAACCAAGCGATCCCAGTCAACCAGCGGCGGGGGATGATCGGCCTACTCACCGCCGCCGTCCTGCCGGTGCTCCTCATTGGTTTAGCCCTCATGTTCTACAATTGGGTGCGATACCACCAGATCGCCGAATTTGGCACTGCCTATCAGTTGATTTCATGGGATCAGCGTCACCTGCAGTCATTGGCCTGGGGCCGGCTCGGGCAGGGATTGCACAACACCTTGCTTCAGCAGGTGGATTACAGCACCTACTTCCCTTTTGCCGCCCCCTTGGGTAAGGGAGCGCTGTGCACGACCCCGGTCTTGCTGCTCGTACTGTTGCTGCCGGCGCTTTGGTTTTTCGCCCCGCCGGCAGAACGCCCTTTCTGGCGGGTCGGGGGCACCGCCCTCCTGGTCGCTACGATCGCCAATCTGCTCACGGTCGGCATGCTACTGACGCAGGAATATCGCTACAATGTAGACTACCTTTCGGCGGGAGTATTGCTTGTTGTACTGATCAGCTGGAGCGTAGCGCAAAGTCTCGCCTTCCGGCCCGGCTGGAAGGCTCGGGCCGGCGCGATCGCACTGGGATTGACGATGGGCATCACCCTGCTGCATGGGGTGGCCAACAACGTTAATTTTCTCAACCTACCACAACACACTCCCGCGCTCAGCCGGTGGCTGAATGTCCCCACGCACTGGATTGAGACCGCCGTCGGCTACCGTTATGGCCCCCTCCTGCTGCGCGGCCGGCTGCCCCCCCGGCCGGTGGGCACGGTCCTACCGCTGGTAGTCACCGGCCGCGGCAATGACGTGCTTTACGCGCGCTACGTTGGGCCTGATCAAGTTCAGTTTGGTTTTTTCCACGTCGGGGAGGGTGGGCCGAAAGCTTTGCCTTTGACCCTCGACCTGATGCAAGAACACATTTTTGAAATTGATCTCGGCTCGCTCTATCCGCCGCCCGAGCATCCCTTGTTCGCTGGCCGGTCTGCACGCGAAATAAAGCTGCTCAAGCAACGCGTGCGCGTGACGGTCGACGGCGTGATAATCTTGGATGGTGCCTCCGATTTCTATCCCACACATCCCGGGGAATTGCACATCGGGAAAAACCCGCGCGGGCTGCTCACCGACTTGGCTCAGTTTGACCTGGCCGACTTCAAGCTGGAACGTATGGGCCTGCCAAAGCAATCCGGGCCGGTGGTATATTCGCTCAAGCCCGTGCGGCTGGAAATCACTTTCCCGCCCTTCGTCCACCGCAAGCGGGAGCCACTGATTAGCACCGGGCGCAGCGAGGCGGGTGACTTGTTCTATGTGACCTATGTCGGGCATAACCTGCTCCGTTTCGCGCACGACTCCTGGGGCGGTAGCAATCTCGAATCATGGGATGTCCCTTACGTACCGGGACGGGTTTACTCGCTCGAGGTCGACATGGGCTCTCTCCACCCCCGTCCCGCCGGCACCCGGTTTGAGGGGCCACTCAGGGTTCAGCTTGACGGCGAGGCCATCATGGCCACCACCCGCCCCTTCAATGCCAGCGAGGCGACCGAGCTGGCGTTCGGCTACAATGCCTGTAGGTCCTCGGCGACCTACCCTTCCTTCACTGGGCAGATCCGAAAAATCACCCCCATAGACACCCTGACCGACAAGCCACAGCAATACGGGGCCGTGCGGATGGCCGTGCAATTTCCCGTCGTGAGTAACCCCCGCGCCGAACCCCTGGTCGTGAGCGGCCGGCCCGGAGCTGGCGATTTCATCTATGTAGCTTACGCCGGCGACGGTACACTCCGCCTGGGTTACGATCACTGGGGCATCGGCGGCCCGCTCTCCGAATCGATCCCGGTGAATCAGCAGGACCAGGAAACTCATCTGCTGGAAATTTCCATGGGTAGCCTCTTCCCCGCGGTCGAAAACGACGCGGCCTGGGATAACATCAGCCCCGAGACGCGCCGCCAGCTCAAGGCAACGATCATCATCAAGATGGATGGCCGTACCATGCTTCAGCATCATTCCCTTGCCTACCCTGCCGGACAGAGCGAGATTAACGTGGGTAGCAACCCCGTCGGGGGATCCACCTGCGAGTCGATTTTCACCGGCCGCGTGCTTCTTTCCGAACGGATTCCTCCCCATCTGTCGGTCCCTGCCGGTCCACCCTGATGCCGCATTTGTCCGTCGAAAACCCCGCTTGACTCATTCTCCTCCCCAACGCGTACGCTCCCATCAATATCAGGCATCGCCATCGTCGGCTACGGTTACTGGGGGCCCCAAGCTCGTTCGTAATTTCCTCCTCAACGGCGCGTTCTCACCCGTCCTTATAGCAGAGTAGAGCGCTGCCCCCCCTGGCCCGCGACCAAACTGATTTAGGGTCGAGCGCTTTGCATAGAATGTGATAGTCTTCGATCATAAGCCCTAACCGTGGCATGGTCCACTTTCATTCGCCAGCGAGACCTTGGTCACAGCAATGCGAGCAGAGTGATTTGCGAGAGTTGTTCGATCGCGAACTCACAAATTCAATATAGATCGTTTTGATCATCTCACCGCCCCCCTGGGGAATTGCTCATTAAGTTAACCCGAATCAGACATCGGCCTATTGAGATTCTCGTTACCTATCACTCACGCTCCTTCAAGCAGGAGGGATTCGCATGTTACACGACCAGCCACCTAGTTGATCGCATAGTCAAGGCTCGCCTTGGCCCGCTGGGGAAAGCTTAAATTAACCTATCCAACTAAGCAGCGGCAGCCTAAGCCAGCCCAGGACCCCATTGTAGGCCGGCTCAAACCAGACGTTGCACCGCATCCGATCGCCCGCACTATCCTGACAAAGATAAATCTGATGCGCGCAACCTCTGCCCTCCAGCCAATCGCACGACCGGCACTAACCTGCTTAGCCCTACTCTTAATCCTGTTTTCTCGCCGCCCAGAGATGTTTCTCAATCCGCAACTCTGGGCTGAAGACGGCTTAATCTTTTTTTTGCAGGCGGATGCGGATGGAGCGCAAGCTCTCCTGACTCCCTTTAGCGGATACCACCATTTGTTACTCAGGATTATTGCCGCAGTCGCGGCACCACTCAATGCGGTGGTACTGCCGGCAGGATATTTTTATGCTAGCATGGCTGTCACCATCATGCTGGCTGCCGCCCTATTCTCCCCGCGCATTCAGCTATCTTTCCGCCCAGCCTGCGCCCTCGCGCTAGGCCTGCTCCCACATACTGGCGAAGTATTCGGCAATCTGACCAACCTACAATGGCTCGCCGCCTTAGGTCTCGTATGGCTGCTGCTGGCAAGCGATGCCACTCGGCCTTGGCAGCATATTGGCGACATGCTGACAGTCACCGTGCTAGGCCTAACCGGAGTATTTTCCGTGCTTTTCACCCCACTCTTTCTGTATCGAGCAGGGCAGCGCCGCAGTCTGACTAGCGCAATTATCGCTGGGCTATTGGCCTGCGCCGCTCTCGTACAGGCCTTTACCATTTACCGAATGGGCAGCGATACGCTCTCGAGTGAGACAGCATGGAGCTTTCTTAATACTATTGAAGTGATTGGTCTCCGTCTAATCGGCTCACTCTGCATACCCCTAGATCAAGCGATGAGGCTACCGCTATTCTTTACCATCGGCCTCGGCGCCGTTACCGGGGTGGGCTTAATCTGTGCCGCTTGCTGGCCCGGCCAGCAGCGCGACACCCGCCTACTATTGGTCGCGTGTATAGGGCTAATCATTGCCGGCACATTATTTAGATTTAGTCATGAACCGACTGCTCTAGACGTGATAACCGATGGCGATCGTTATTTTTTTCTGCCTAAGCTCCTCATTGTCTGGCTACTCATCCAAGGCCTTGCGGATACTGGTTGGCGACGCTGGGCCTGCGCGGGCATGTGCCTTGCTGCACTAACGACTAGCCTAAGCAATTGGCGCTACGCGCGATTCCCAGATCGCGACTGGCCCAGCTATGCTCGCCGGATTGAAGCCGGTGAAAATGTGACGGCCATTCCACTCAATCCAGATTGGACATTTTCTCATCCCGGCCGTCATCACCTACCCTAGATTCACCCTCTTCATCAAACTGAGCATCACAATCAAAGAGAATTGAAAGATAGGGCCTTAAGTTGTACTATTGATGATGACTAAAACCATTCTTGTAACCGGCTCCTCCGGCCTCATCGGTTCTGAGGTCTGCGTTTATTTCGCGGGGCAGGGCTACACTGTTCATGGGGTTGATAACAACCAACGCGCCGTGTTTTTCGGCCCACAAGGCGATACGCGCTGGAATCAGAGCCGACTCGCCTCCGAGCTGAAGGGTTTTGTTCACCACGAACTCGATATTCGGGACCGAGCTGGCGTCCTCGCCCTCGTTAAATCGGTACAACCAGCCGTAATCGTCCACACCGCCGCCCAGCCCTCGCACGATCGCGCCGCCGCGATTCCTTTTGACGATTTTGATACGAATGCCGTCGGGACGCTTAACTTTCTCGAAGCCGCCCGCCAAGCCTGTCCCGAGTCGCCGTTTGTGCACATGAGCACGAATAAAGTTTATGGCGATGCCCCCAACCGCATCAAATTAATCGAGCAAGCGACGCGCTGGGATTACGCTGATCCGGCCTACGCACACGGCATTCCGGAAACGTTCACCATCGACCAATCTAAGCACTCCCTCTTTGGCGCTTCCAAGGTTGCCGCTGATGTGATGGTGCAAGAATACGGGCGCTATTTTAATATGCCGACTTGCGCTCTGCGCGGCGGCTGCCTCACCGGACCCAATCACACGGGAGTCGAACTCCACGGGTTCCTTTCTTATCTGGTAAAATGCAATCTCGAGGGTCGCGAATATCGCGTGTTTGGTTATCAAGGCAAACAGGTGCGCGATAATATTCACTCGCTTGATGTCGCTCGCTTTATGGCCGCCTTCGTTGCTAATCCGCGCGCGGGCGAGGTATATAATTTAGGCGGCGGCAAGGCGAACAGCACCTCCATTCTCGAAGCCTTTAAAATAACAGAAAAATTTACGGGTAAGGCCCAAATTCACACCTACGTGGATCAAAATCGCGCCGGGGACCACATCTGCTATTATTCTGATCTCCGCAAGATGCGCACCCACTATCCGCAATGGGACATCACCCAATCGCTAGAAGCTACGATTGGCCAAATTGTGAATGCCTGGAAAGTCCGGAGCCAGACGGCCTAAGCTAATCGAGCCGGGCGCGGCAGAGCACTGATTTCCCGCTTCACCTGCTCCCTCGGGTGTGTTTCCTTGGTGTTTAATGCGTATCTTGATTTCTGGCATCTGCGGCTTCGTCGGGAGCACCGTCGCGCGCGAGCTGCTGGCGGCGGGACATCACGTGACGGGTTTTGACAATTACATCCGCGCCGGCAGCGAGACCAATCGGGAGCCGTTAGAAAAATTAGGGGCAAAAATCATTACAGCTGATCTGCGCTATGCTCGAGAAATCGATGCGTTGCCCGCGGCTGATTTTGTGATAGATGCCGCCGCCAATGCGAGCGTGCTCGCTGGCGTTGATGGGAAAACCAGCAGCCGTGAACTCGTCGACCACAATCTTGTAGGAACGATTAATCTCTTGGAGTACTGCAAAGCAAAACAAGCGGGCTTCATTCTCCTTTCGACGAGCCGAGTTTACTCCATTGCCCCGCTCACCGCCTTGCCCGTAACGCCGGTCCAAGGAGCCTTTCGCCTCGCTCCGAACGCTGGCGCCCTCGTGGCAGGGGTCAGCTCGGCTGGACTTGACGAAACCTTTGCCACCACGGCTCCCATTTCACTCTACGGCGCGACCAAACTTACCTCAGAAGCACTCGCCCTAGAATACGGCGAGGCCTTCGGCTTTCCCGTTTTTATTAATCGCTGCGGCGTGCTCGCGGGAGCTGGCCAATTTGGCCGCGCTGA
>Ga0214919_10001461_pt1 | contig 38700 bp, 34 predicted proteins | sample LL1503_MetaG_FD_177994 | JGI IMG/M metagenome (GOLD analysis project Ga0214919, IMG submission 177994) | Freshwater microbial communities from Lake Lanier, Atlanta, Georgia, United States - LL-1503 | ecosystem: Environmental > Aquatic > Freshwater > Lake | place: USA: Georgia | collected...
AATTTACTAGATAACAAGGACACGATTCTTTATTTAAACCAGTTGCTAAAAGCGCCAGATACGGTCGAATCTTATGGGGCTAACGGGGATTACATTGTTTCTAGCAAAAGCACAAATAATGATAACAATGATGACGATGACAATAATAATAATAATAATAATAATAATAATAATAATAATAATAATAATAATAATAATAATAATAATAATAATAATAATAATAATAATAATAATAATAATAATAATAATAATAATAATAATAATAATAATAATAATAATAATAATAATAATAATAATAATAATAACAACGTAAAAGGAGACTATACTGTTTCGAACACGGATAATAAAGAAAAGGCCGAGTTACAGGAATCATTAGACGAAACGAAAAAACAGCTAGAAGAAAAACAAAGTCAGCTAGAAGAAAAACAAAGAGAGCTAGAAGAAACTAAAAAACATCTAGAAGAAAACCAAAAAGAGTTAAAGGATAAAAAAGAAGAATTAGAAACTAAAAAAAGAGATATAAAAAATAGAGAAGATGCGATACAAAATATAGAAAATTATTGGGATAAAAAAGAGTCTGAATTAAATTCTGAAGCAAAAGCTAATGTAGAAAAGTTAAAATCGGAGGTAGAAAAGTTAAAATCGGAGGTAGAAAAGTTAAATTCGGAAATAGAATATTTAGATTACATATCTGAATTTCGCAATAACCTTAAAAATCTAAAAAGTAAAGACTACGATGAGTTAAAGTCGTCAAATAAAGTTCAGGTAGACGAGTTAAAATCACAGGTAGACGAGTTAAAATCACAAATAAAAGACTTAAATGATTTACATGATGCACTAAGTAAAACCCGAGATAAATTATTAGAGCAAGATTCCAACTCTAAACATGATCTAACCAGTAAAGAGGAAGAATTAACGGAACAAACGGCCTTGTATAATAAATGCAATGAAGAACTCAAGAGAGCAAAGGAGGAAATAAATCAAATGAGAGTAGAGTTAGCGAAAGCAACGGACAATAACGACGAAAAAGTTTCGGCCGCAGAGAGTGAAGTAAAAGAATTAAAGAAACGGTTAGAAGATGAGTTAAAAGCATTGGAACAGGCAAAATCAGATAAAACCCGTTTAGAAAAGGAACTTGAAAATAGTAAGAAACTATTGAAAGAGAACAATGAAGAATTAACCCAACAATTAAAAGAATCGGAAGGAAAAATAGCCAACTTAACAGGTGTCGTAGAGAAAACTAAAAGCGATTTAAAAGAAAAACAGGAAGCCCTACAAACTCTAACACAAGAATCACAAAAAACATCGGAAAAGTCAAATGATATAATAAAGGACCTAACAAGAAAAATAGAGGAAAAAAACAATGAATTAGATACACTAACAAAAGAATGCAAGACATCACGGACCAAAGCAGAAGCGGACTGTGCCAAACGGATACAAATAGCAGAAGAGGAAGCAAATAAAGAACTCGAACAAACAAAAATAGAAGCAGCACACGCGATAAAAGCAGCAGAAGAAAAAGGGAAAACCGAAGCAAACAACGCAAAGGAAGAACTCAACACAGCAAAGGAGGAAATAGAACAACTGAAAAACTCTCTACAAGAAGCAAAGAAAAATACCGAAGAACAAGTTTCTGCCGCACAGGCTAAAGTAAACGAATCAAAAAGACAGTTAGACGAAGCGTCAACCGAATTGGAAGAAGAAAAAAAAATAAAAACCATTTTAGAAACTGAAATTAAAAGTAGTACGGAAAAATCGAGAGAAGATATTGAAAACCTAGATACCAATTTAAAAAAAGCACAAAAGAGAATAGACGAATTACAAATTGTTGTAGAGAAAAATAAAATCGAGTTGGAAACAAACCAGGCAAAATTACAAACTCTAGAAAAAGAATCGAAAAAGACATCAGCTGAGTCAATTGCGAAAATAGAAGAACTAACAATACAAGTAAAAGAAAAAGCAAAGGAATTAGAAACACTGACCAAATCACAAGAGGAGTGTCAGCAAAAGTTACAAGTAACAGAAGATGCAGCAAAAAAAGAGGCAAATAAAGCAAAGGATGAAATAAACCAAATGAAAAACGCACTAGATGCAGCCAACAAAAATTTGACCGAACTGAATACGGCGGCAGATAAAGAGAGAACGGATTGTGGTAACCAGATAAAAGAGGTAAAAGCAGAATTAGCACAGGCAAAAGCACAAGCAGAATTAGTACAAGCAGAATTAGTAAAAGCAAAAGCAGAGGCGGAAGCAAAAGAAAAGAAAAGACAAGAAGAAAAAGAAAGACAAGAAGAAGAAGAAAAGAAAAGACAAGAAGAAGAAGAAGAAAAGAAAAGACAAGAAGAAGAAGAAAAGAAAAGACAAGAAGAAGCAGAAGCAACGAAAAGACAAGAAGAAGCAGAAGCAACGAAAAGACAAGAAGAAGAATTAAAAGCAGCAGAAAAGAAAAGACAAGAAGAAGAAGAAGCAAGAAAAAACACAAAAGAAGCGGCAGAAAGAGAGGCACTAGAAGCGGAAAGAAGGGCAAAAACGCTTGACTCGATAACTAAAAATATGGCATTGATAGACACCAAAATAAAAAGTATAAACGACAAATTAAAAAAATCAGAGGAAGCTAAAGACAATGCAGAAGTGAATGAATCAGAGGAAGCCAAGAAAGCCAGGGAAGTAAGGGGGGTCATAATAAAAACATTTAAAGATCTTCACAGCACGTATGACGAATTTAAAAAAGAAAAAAAATGCATCGATTCGAGCGATTGTAAAGAAATAATGATTAAATATTACTCAACCAAAACTGCTGATATATACAAAGATGAAACATATATAAACGAATTACTTAAAAATGTAACTAATAGCAACGAAGACATAAATGGTGCTGTTCGTATATTCGTTCGAGTAAAAGGAGGAAAGGTAAATAAATCAGAAGCCCTTCAGCCATTAACATATAGCACCGAGGCGAAAGAAGCAGTTGGAAACAAGACGCTGACCCTTACAAATCCTAATACTAGACCTCCAGAAACCAAAGTTTATAGTCCATTTTATGATATTTTTACTATAGACGGTCCCGATGTCAAACCCAACGGCAACGAGGCGATATTTGAAAAAATAAAGGGCACGCTAGAACAAGTAATGGATGGTTATCATATCGCATTATTTGGATACGGTTATTCTGGAAGCGGTAAAACGTATACGTTACTTAATTCGTCTGAGGGCGATATTGGCGTTTTAATAAGGGCTATTGGGTATTATTTAGATCCATCGAATAGAGGTGGTTCAACTGTCACTGTTACAAATATAAAAGAGTTATACAATAGAACCTATACTAAAACGACTACTAATAATGATAACTTTGATAAGAACTCGACCTTAGATGTTATAGATGAACTGTGTTCGAAACCAATAAAGGATATACCAGAATTAACAAAAAACGAAAAAGATATGGTGGATGAATTTTTAAATGCCGAATATATAAAAGGTATTATCAACAAAAAAAGTAGTGAAGAGAAGAAATATGAAGCACCCAATGAATATGAATTACCCATAATTGGTGATAAATTTTTTACGAATTTATTTAAGGTGATAGAACTATACAGGAAATCTCAGGGACGCGTTAAAGCCACAATTAATAATCCAGAGTCATCCAGAGGCCATTTATTTATTACATTAAAAATAACAGGAAAGAATGGGATTGGAGGAAATATAACCGTTTGCGATATGGCCGGGAGGGAAGACCCATTAGAAATCTGGAGTAATACAAGAATTAATTTAAACACTGGAGAGTTGTTAGATAAATATAACATAAACAACAAAGGAATCAAATCAAATTTTGACGATTCAGCGTCTATTAGTGATTTAACAGGCGTTGAATTAGGTTCAGCAATGATACTTGATATAAATAACATTTCGAAGCCAGAAGACCTTCGTAACAGATTGACAGCAAAACAAAAACCAAATATACCAAAAAACTTATTGTTTCAATCCAACAAAATACGATTCGAAAAAGTTAGCGAGAGATTAAAACAAGTGTTTTATACATGTCTGGAAGCGCATTATATAAATGAAACTTTAAATCATATGATTTATTTTTTTGACCAAGAAAAGGGGTTAGAAAACAGGTTTATACCAGAAAAGGATCGGGTTGGCGTGTACGATGTAGGCAGAAAACTTTATAAACCAGCCAATATTATTCAAAGTATTGGCAAAGAGACGTGGAGGGAAAAAATTGGTATGATACCTATGCTTGATAAAATTAAAAAAACAACATCAGGCAAACCGTCGAAATTTTGTTTGTTTGCTTGCGTTCGTCAAGAAGCGACCGATAAATTCAAAGAGGCGTCTATTAAAACACTAGTATATGCTCAGGAATTGGCGAGTACAAAAGTAAAAGGCAAAGAAGAAAAAAAATCAGATGCATCCGTATCGAGTTTCGCAGGACCAAACCTAGCGACCAAACAGAACAAACAAGTACAACAAAGCCGACCAATGAGAAACCAAAAACAAAATAAACGAGGAGGCGCTACGCGAAAACTAGAAGCCAAGAGTACAAATAAAACGCGTCGACGAAAAAGAGAAAATCATACAAAATCAAAGCATACCATAAAAGCAAAAGCAAAAAAAGCAAAATTATATAAAAAAACTAGAAAACATAATAAACAAACATAATTACCCTCTACCTATTTCTCTCCGTCTCAAGTAATGAAAACTGATTTTCTTCTTTATTTTTTCCATTTTAATTTTATACAATCTCTTCCATTTGCGTTGAATAAGTCTCAACCAATGCGTCTTCAAAACCGCAATTTCTTCCATCCCATCCAATACATGTGTTTCAATGATATCTATTTTTATATAGTCATCCTTTCTAATAATTGCGTCGTAATTTTCAATCATGGGATGTTTAATATACTTGTTAGTAAATGCTATTTTCTTATACATCCTAGTTAAATGGTCCAAATCACATTCATAAATATGGTATAATTCTTCTATATTATTAACACGATTAGATGATGCAATAAAATCCCTCGGCTCTACAATACAATTGACAATATAGTGTAAATCAATAGAACTGCTACTCGATGTTGTATTTCCATGTATCCTAGGATGGTATATATCACATATGCCAAGCGTTAGAGGGACTCGGTCGAGCGATACTTGCGAAGCCGATACTTGCGAAGCCGATACTTGCGAAGCCGATACTTGCGAAGCTGATACTTGCGAAGCTGATATAGGCATTTTTATTTAGTATAAGTTGTTATACTCTAATAAATTTCAATTTTATTAAACAATTATATTATTATAATATTAATTATTATATACATATAATTATATAAAATGAAGTTTGACGCTGCGAAAATATTAAACGATAAAAGGGTTTTATATGTTGTACTCTTTTTAGCAATAACTAATCTCGTTGGATATCTAATGTCTAAGAATTACACTGCTATTTTGTTCTTTTTATTAACATGCTTATTCGTTAGATTCTTCAATCAAAATAAAACGATTATTTTTGGATCTGCCTTGATAGCAACAACTTTAGCAATCGGTGGAAAAATGATAAAGGAAAATTTACGAAATAAAAAGAAGGAGGGGTTCGACTCTAAACAAAAAGAGTCTGATATGAAGAACGCTAAAAGAGCAAGATCAACAAAAGAAAAACCAGCAACCAAGTCTGGCATGACTAATATTCACGATGACGACGAGACAGACGCCGGTGGCGACAATGGCAATCAAGAAAAAATCGCAACTGGGAAAAAGTCGCAACTAGACTACGCTGGGACAGTTGAATCCGCATACGATAACCTAGATAAACTTCTTAGCTCAGACGCTTTGAAAAATATGGGGATGGACACACAACGACTGGCCGAAAAACAAAAAAAACTTATGGGAAGTATTAAAAATCTAGAGCCGATGATGAATCAAGCAAATGATTTATTAAAAAGTTTGGACATGTCTGGTATAAATAATATGATGAGCAAAATATCAAACATGAGTATTATTAATGATGGCGTTGGCGGAGAACACAAGAAAAAGGAATAAATACAGCGAATACAAAAAAATAAGATTATATAACTATATATATAAAAAATAAATGTCTACTAGACGCTCTGTTAATTCCAACCGGTGTCCGGTAGGCGTAGTTTGTATTGAAAATACGACACTTTTATTTTCAATCTTTATGCTTGGCTCTATCTCTATCATAGTTTATGTTATTTATTTTATTAACAACCAATACCTATCAATAAAGGATGTGAACCGACATACTATTTATTCAGAAGACACTAGTTCTGGACGCGGACTTTTTCCACGTCCTAATTATTCATTTTCCAATATCGAAAACGACGTTCTTTTAAACCCTTACAAAGAACCAGTAAGAGATGACCGGCGGAATTTGATTAATTTTGATCCAAGAGGATTGCCAATCAATGTAAAAACCCAAGGTAGTTTAGGAGGAAATTCAGAATTTAGACAGGTGGGTATTTTAACGAAAGGAGAGACAATATTACCTCTAATGGGTAGGCCGTTATTTTCCAACCGAGACAAGTGGAATTTTTATACAATGAATGACAAGGCCAATATGATAAAATTGCCTATGAAATTTAATAACAAGGATTGTTTAAGCGAACAGGGGTGCGACAATATTTACAACGGAGATCAGGTATTTGTAGAAGGATACAGCGCATTTTTCAAAGCGACTATTTATGAAAATAATGTTATGCGTTACCTACCTTTTTTTTAATTTTTATATTTTTATTTATATCTTTAAAACAGTTTTTAAAAAGATATAAAAATCTCATGTAATAATATCTATCTAATGTCCGGCCAACCTGTTTCTAACATCCTCACAGAAGACGAAAATCGGTTTGTTATGTTTCCCATTCATCATAATGATATCTGGCAAATGTATAAAAAACAAATCGATTGTTTTTGGAGAGTTGAAGAGGTAGACCTTTCAAAAGATATGACCAGTTGGGAGTCATTAACTGAGCAAGAGCAATATTTCATTAAAATGATCATTGCTTTTTTTGCCGGTTCTGATGGAATCGTAAATGAAAATTTGGCAGCAAGATTTATGAGCGACGTCAAGTGCTCTGAAGCCCGTGCTTTTTACGGGTTCCAAATCGCCATGGAAAATATTCATTCGGAAATGTATTCTCTCCTTATAGACACGTATATAAAAAACAGCGAAGAAAAGGCGAAATTGTTCCAGGCTATTCAGCATTTCCCGTGCATCAAGAAAAAGGCCGATTGGGCTATCAAATGGATTGAAGACAAGCGTTCGTCTTTCGCTACAAGGCTGATTGCTTTTGCGTGCGTAGAAGGAATATTCTTTTCAGGGGCGTTTTGCTCCATTTACTGGCTCAAGAAAAGAGGCAAGATGCCTGGACTTACATTTTCAAACGAGCTTATTTCTAGGGACGAAGCACTTCACACCGAATTCGCGATACTATTATTCCATAAACTCGCCAAAAAACCTAACAAAAAAAAGATTATTGAAATAGTTAAGGAGGCGGTTGAAATCGAGAGAGAATTCATATGTGAAGCATTGCCTTGCCGATTAATTTCCATGAATTCAGGATTGATGAAGCAATATATTGAATTCGTTGCCGACAGACTGTTGGTTCAATTGGGATGCGACAAGATTTACAATGTTACTTGCCCTTTTGATTTTATGGAAATGATTTCGATTGAAGGCAAGACGAATTTCTTCGAAAAACGTGTTGGGGAGTATGCGCTCTCTAATAAAGAGAAGAACGAAACCGATATTTTTGACTTGGGCGAGGCGTTTTAAGTAATTTTACTAATTATTTTTATTTTAATATTTTGATATGATATAATAATGGCTGAAGAAAAAAAAGAGGAGACATCGGACGCAATCGAGGAACTATTACAAAAATATTATGATTTCGGAAGAGGAAAAATAATTGATGATCCAAGTTTTCAAAATCCAAATGTATCACGGTATCTAGCTAGCCATATATTACATAAATATAGTAATACATGCGGCAAATTATATATCTCGTATTGTCCAAAAAAAAAAGAATTTTGCGATAAAGACGAACACTCAAAAATGATTATAAAAATAAAAAAATGTATAAAAAACAGTAAATACAACAATATTTTGGTTAATTTTGATTTTAGCGATCTTGAACAAACTAAAGGCCGCTCTTTAGGACACCGTAATTTGTTTGTAATACACCGATTCTCCAATCAAATAATAAGGTTTGAGCCAAACGGTAGTACTGGGCAACAATTTGATAATACACTTGAAGTAAACGCAGCAGGTACCTTATTTGCAACAGAACTTTCCGACGAGAATACGACGTACACATTTATTAATACTCCAGCTGTTTGCCCGATTGAAGGTGTACAAAAGGCAATGGTCAAAGCACAGTCACGAAGAGATTTAAATGTAACGATACATGAACCCAATACATGCGTTTTATGGTCATTGCTAATATTAGAACTATTTCTTGTGGAAGATAAATTGAATTTTAATGTTTTATTGCGTAAAACGTACAATTATCTTACGAAGAATGGTACTCTTGTAAGACAAATTAGATTCGTAAGGGTTCTCAGGGGGTTTTATTTTACATTAATAGAAGAAATAACTCAAGTTCTAAAACTGAATAAAAACATTAATCCTGTTTTTGGAAATTATTGGGGGTTCCTTATACAGAATAACATGCCTTACAAAATGCTTTTACAAGAAGGAAAAGAAGCGACTGCTCATGAGCGGATACCAGAACAAAAAGACGAATTATTAGTAGATAGTCTCAATAGTAAGAAAAATTTTGTTGTGCTTAACAACCGTCGTAAAAGGAGGAGAACAACCAAAGGTGGATATAAAACACCACGGAGAATAAGAAGAAATCATAAAAAAGTAATTTCAAAAAAAACAAACACTAACACTAGTGAGAGGAAAACTATAAAAAAAAATAATTTTTATAAATAATATCTATTCAATCCAACATCAACCTGTTATAATCAGTAAATCGTTTTTCAATCGTGCTATAATTCGGCCTCTGAGTAATCGTTCTCGGAATCATTATGAACCAATTGTCGGTTTCTTGTAATTTTTGCCAATACGCGTCTATCGCATACAAATGATGAAGATCCGGATTAGCCATTAATTTTGTAATACCTTCTTTAATATTCGCCATCAACTTGTCATAATAATGTTTTTTTACGATATAACCAGTGGTCGTCCACGCCTTTGTAATTTTTAATAAATTGTCATTTATTTTTGTAAAAGGAGGCCGTAAATTACCTGCCAATAACAATACATCATAATCCATATTCGAACTAATAAAGCTTTCGAGCATTTCACCGTATTGTTCCGGTTTTGTAAACATAATGTCGTCTTCAACAATGACGATATACTCCATGTCATTCTTTTTGGCCATCTCTAAAAGTCTGTAATGGCTCATACTACACCCAACTCGTCCGTCTGCTACTTTAATAGCATTGAATCTTTCGTATTTCCAATTTAATTTATATAATTCGGTTTCTACAGCCGTTTTTCTATCTAGTCTTTCAGTTAGATTGATATAATAAACATTAGAAAGATCATAAGCGCTACATTCTGTCCATGTCGGAGGAAATAAATCTTTTGTATTGTTATTCTGCATAATCCTACCGAACCATTTGTTAGGGTAACAAACAATTTTATTTTCATTATTATTCAAATAAGCTCCCCACCAACTGAAACTGCTATTTGCTATAATGTTATGTTTGCCAATGCTCATTAAAAGCATTTGTTCCCAATCGGTTAAATTACTATCAACCTTTGTAAATGTAATTTTAGGAAATCTTTTTTGAAGTTTATTTATCTTATCCATTACATACTTTATATCATTCTCTTCGCAAAAATATACAATCGTCCAATCATCTTTATTCGTTTGAATTATAATATGCTGAATGGCGTTACAGTAATAGGTGTAGCTCATTAAAGGATGGGCATGCTGTTGCTTGACATAGTCCCCGACTCTGAAATGTAACGAAATAAAATCCTCTTTATTGTCGTACATTTTTGCCACGCTCTTTTTATATTCATCAAACTTTAAAAACTCAAAAATCTCTTTTCCATGCTCTTCGAAATATTTATATGATTGAAAGTAACCGTAAAGTTTCGTATTTGTTGAACGCATTGGCAATTCCTCGTATTGAAACCCTCGTTCCATTAGCGTTTGAAATTTATAGACGACGCTTGGGTCAAGCGCCAAGTTATCTTTCAAACTTTTAAATAAAGTGTCCCAATAAACATCCCTTGTAACATATTGGCCAGAGAGACTGGAAACCTTTTTTATTACGAATGGTTGATTACATTTTTTACTGTATGCCATTAATGTGATTATTTGAAACAACTGATTCCCTAATCCACCCATTAATTCCACTGTAAACATTTATTTATTATGTAATTAATAAATGTTAGTTGTGTTTATATCATTATCCAAAAATATTTCAAAACATTCTTTTTTGGTTACTTATTCTCATTATATTTTTCATCATCATTATATTGCTATTACTAGTATGCTGTGGTTTGTTATTTGTACCATTTGTAATTACTCTCGTCGGAGTCGGATTCTTATTCTTCTTCTTATTTTGAAACATAAATAGATTATTTAAAGACCATGACCTTCTGCTATATCCAGCAGGCACCTTCATTTTTCCCTTGTTTAAAACAATATCATAATCGAAAAAATCCTCTTCATCTGGGTTCATTACACAATCGAATTCCTTTATATTGGCCATAAAAATGGTCTGATTATTAGTTTTATTTTCATTATATTTGTCTTCTACTATTTCATATTTTATATTTATAATATCATTCAAACAATCAGGCGTTTCATCTCTATATACAACAACGTCTCGTTTAGAAACCAAACGTATGTTTCCGTCAAAAGGTCTCTCGATTATAGAATCAGAAATGTCATAAAAAACACTCCTGTCTACTTTCAATCCGACTTTTAAACATCTATCGTAAATAGCATTATCCTCCAATCCCCATCCCCAAAAATTCGGAAATCCCTCTGATTTTTCAAAATCGCCTCCCTTTATAGCAAAAATCCCTCCGAGCGCGAATTTAAATCCATAATAATGAGAGACTACGCCTGGCTGTGTCTTATATGGTATTATCCCGATTTTTCCAGGAAACGTATCAACGTCGTGAAAAACAAACGTTATGTCCTTATAGTCATTCATAAACATTTTCTTCATAGCTAAAAACCCGATATTTTTCATAGCGCCACGATTGAATGGTCTAGTATCATGTTGGTGTGCGTAAACAAATAAATAAGGCCCTATATTCTTATCTTCGTCCTTGTTCAATTCGTCTAAATAATCTCTCATATTTTTCTCGAAAAGAACCTTTTGTTCTTTTCTATCCCTGTATGGTATAATAAATATAGTTTTTGGTATATTCATTATATATTATACTATTTTCGTTTATTTTTATATAAACGATTAATTAAGATCTGGCCTGAGAAGCAGCCTGGGCAGCGGCTTGGGCAGCAGAAGCAGCTTGAGACGCGGCTTGGGAGGCGGCCTGAGACGCGGCCTGAGACGCCGAAGCGGAGGCAGATTTAGACGCCCTCTTCATAGCAGCGAAGGCGCGTTTGAGCGATTTCTTAGCGCGTCTAGCGTGAGCTTTGACACTTCTTGGGGTTTTTCCAGTTCGTTTTTTTCCCTTTCCTCCCTTGCGCGATCTGGATCTGTGATGAGGCATTTGTATATATAACCATTATAAAAAAAAATTTCCTAAATTAGAATTTAAACGAAATATATTTTACATTTTACTTTTTTTTTCGGAAACTTTATGTTTTTAGTTATTTAGTTTAAAAGTTCCTAAATAAATATAAACCTTATTTTTTTCTGGAAACCAAATTTTAAAAAAAAACAATAAATTACCATATAATATCCGAATTATGCCACCACATAGCATCTCCCTTTTTTATGCTAAACACACTTTTAAAGAATTTCAATCTGGTTACCGGACAATTTACCCTATACTTGTTCAACGGATGAGGGTTCTGTTTCAATTGAGCCGGTAATGCTCGCTTGTATACTTGTTGCCTTGAATTCGCAGCTAAATAAATATAAAGACTTTCGAAACTGAGTTTTTTAACTAGATCGATATCGTCATTTATATGGTGAAAATCAATAAGATAATCTTCTAATAAAGACAATCCCACGATATCTGCTAAATCTTCCCCGACGCTAATGGACGCGTCGAAAACGATGCCATCTTTTTTTGTGGCGGTTTCGTATTGGTGAATAACATCCTTAACCTTTTGATTGAAAATCTTTCGGTCTTTTTCGGTCCACCAGTCATTTAGATTTCCATTTTCGTCGTATTTGCTTCCAGTATTGTCTAAACAATGCGATAATTCATGTCCAAGAGTATATCCTAGATTCGCTAAATTATATTCAATTCCTCTTTCTTTTAAATCTATAAACGGCGGTTGTAAAATCCCCATTGGGATATGGATAGAGTTTGAAGTGGAAGTATAATAAGCATTCACTAGGTATGCTTGTGACCCGGTAAGTTTGAATTCGATCCAATCTATAGTGGGCATCGATTCTACCATTCCTTTTCCTTCCAGCTTTATATACTGAGCGGTGTCGTAGCTTGACTTCATATGCGCGTTTTTCCACGCGTTATCTTTGGTGTAATTTAATAAAGGGTCCTCTGGTATATTTGAAGGTGTCCCTACGGTGACTTTTATCTTTTCCAATTTTTTCAAAGCGCCTTTTTTGGTGGACGGCGATAGCCATTTATTCAATTCGATTCGCCTCTTGAATATTTTTCTCAAATCGGTGAATAAATTACTAGCATACGTAATATATTGAGGGTTTTCATTGTGTATCATGTATTGGTCATTAAGAAACTTGTTGAAACATAAAGACATTCCGAATGTGGTATAAACATCCGACGTAAACTCAACCGATTGTCCCTTTACAAACTTTCTGTAGAAATCGAAATAAACGGGTCGCCAATCAACTACAAACCGAAGCATTTGTTTCAAATGAATAAATATCCAGTATGTTTTCCACGCCTTTGTATTCCAATTTTTCTTCGTCGTCTCGACCAATCCCTTTAGAGCATTCATATTCGAGACAATTATCTTTTGCGGGACGGTTGAATACCCAAGACACTTTGCGAACTTGCTCCAATTAAATCCAACTTTATTCTCTAAAATCGAAGGAGTTGCGACGTTATAAAAATTAGGGTCTTGTTTAAAATCGGAATAGATCCCCATTGAGTTCAGCATGGCATATTCAACTTGCCAAATGTCATGCGGATTATAGTCCTTATAATTATCAGGCAAACATGTTTTAAATGTATCGCCGATAAATTTAATGTATCGATTCTTAAAAAGTTTCTTGTATTGCTTTGTTTGAGAGTCATCAGTTGGCATATCAAAGTAAAGCATAACATCGTATAGGCCTAATTTGGGAACATTTAAATGACTTACATATTTGGAAACATCTTTTTCGTCGGGCGAAATCGACCAAACGACAGGCGAAGCAAATGATATTATTTCATTTCTACATATCTCTCCAATCAAATCATATAAATCATCCTCTTTACCTGTCATGGTCATATTATTTATTTTATCTTTTATCAGTTTTGCTTCCATTAAACCGGTCTTTTTGGTTGTATGTTTGAATGATCCATATAAATTCCTAATACATTTTGACTTTTTGGTTGTTTTATCTTTTTTCAAAAACGCCTCGGTATATTGGTGCAACTTGTGATAAACCTCGTCTTGTTTAATGCGGAATATATCAATTTGGACATAATACGTTTTATATTTATTCATAGTTTTTAATTCACTTTCTAACCAATTATGATTTATAAACGTATAAAAATCATCCGCTAGGGCTTTTCTTTCTGTCGACTCCATTTTACCAATAAGACGTTGGATATATTTATCTAAATCATCTCCTTCGGTTGGAACGGTGTAAGTTTTGTCTTCTAATCGCCCATAGAGAGAACCTTTATATGTGTCAAACTCTCCGTTCACACAAATATCATTAACTTCATTGTCAGATAATAGCCTTTTTTTAGAGTTTAACTTTTTAGTAACATTCATATTTTTCTTTGCCCTTATCGTCTTTTTATTTTTAAAGTCCAAATTAAAATGTTTTAATAGAGGATGTTTCAAGATGTTTGGATGTATTTTCATCGAAGAAGTGTGATCATTTAAATGCTGCAATAATCTCTCCTTATTCATAACCATGTTATATTATAACATTTTATTATATTTCCTCGTCTTTTTTTGGCATTAAAAAAGTATCATTATAAAATTTAATGGCTGATTTATCTCCTTCATTTATTAAATTGCGTCTACTATCTTCATTCATCGCTACATTCATCCAATCGTTCAAATTAATGAGATTTCCAACGAGACAATTAACCGTGTATTTGCTTTTATATGGTTTAGAACGATTTCCCCCGAAAATCATTCGTTGTAGTTTTCTAAATAAAATATAAACATAATCAGCCATAGTAGAGTCGTTCTTTATTGTTTCGTCTTTGCTTTCCAAACTCGTTTTAAATGCCAATACCTGATCTTCTGTACATTTCTGTTGTTTTACGCATTTATTCAACGGGAAATTATTCATTATCCCTCCGTCTATGTAACAAATCGTATCAATAATAACCGGTTTAAATACAAACGGATAGGACATTGACATACATAACCCATCGCAAACAGATAATTCTTTATGGGTTAAATGAGAAAGGTCGACTAATTCTATGACTTCGTTGTTTACGTTTGAGGTATACATGTGTAATTCTATTCCGGTATAATCATACAATTGCCCAAACGTGATATTTATGTCCAAATCTTTTGCTTTAAAAAGTGGACCAATCAAGGAATAAATAACCTCTTTTCCCAAAAGTCCCTTTTCATAGAAGCAATTCAAAAAGTTGTCCAGAGATAATTTGAATACCTTGTTCCATGGTCTTTTTATTAAATAATCATCAAGTATGCTCCATTCGTATCCAAGTGAAACAATCACTCCTATCAAGGCTCCGATAGACGTTCCATAAATACTTTTTATATTTTTCAATTCCCATATATTCTTTTCGTGTAAACATTTGCATGCTCCGTACGATATTAACCCTGCCGGTCCTCCGCCGCTAAACACGAGATGTTTTATTTCAGGTCTTATTGTACGTTCTATTGCTATCGGCGTATCCAGTGGCGGTGATATATCTAGATCTAGTAAATCAGCCGACATTTTATCCTTTGGAGATTTAACAAAAGACAACTTTATGTTGTTTTTACATCCCAAGACTTATTTTATATGTGTAATTTATTGTGTTTTTTTTTCTAACATAATTTCAAAACCCCTATGGAAACAATATTCACCCTAGGAGACTTGCCTGAAAGCACGTCAAAACTGAACCTTGACGATTTATATGAAAGAAATAAAGAGATAAACTTGAACACATTAGCGACATTTAATAGCGTTCTTAATAGGATCCATTCAAAAATAAAGTTAATGTCCAGGACGCATAAACCAGAACAATTCTGCTGGTACGTCATACCCGAAATGATAATAGGAGTGCCAAATTATAACCACTCAATGTGTACAGCATATATTATTGACCAATTAAATGACAATGGGTTCATTGTCAAATATACAAGCCCGAATTTACTGTTTGTTTCGTGGAAGCATTGGATACCGTCATATGTTCGTCACGAAATCAAAAAAAAAACTGGAATAGTAGTGGACGGATATGGTAATAAAATGATAGATGGTAAAATAGTGACGGACGTAGGTAATTCGGCTCAGAATATAAGTGTCGGAAATAATCAACAGAAGGGCAATAATAGTTCCACAGAAACAAAACGAATATACAAGTCGATCGACACCTATAAGCCGAGTGGAAATTTATATAATAACGACATTTTAAAATCTATACAAGATAAAACAAACGGTTAGATAATTAAACCATTTTTTTTTGTGAGATTTTTTTTAATACTTTGGACGTGTTTTCCTGAAAATATAGTACATGAATATAGAGAACCTGAAAGATGCGATGTAGGTTTGTGTGCCTTGATGGTGCTACCGTATCAAGTGGTACCACAGGTCCAAGTGGATATATAGCAGGAGCAAACTTTAGTGTAACTGAACCCGGAGAGCTAGTAATAGTTTACTACATAAATAAAAAATAAAATTGATTAAAATGACCAATCTTATTTCAAATTATTAAAAGAGAGGAATGATGAAACAAACACACTCATTCTCACAGTTTAAAACATCCACCACTACATTATTAAATCCAAAGAGTAATCAGTCGCAAACGCAAAAAAATCGTTTAAAGACGCCGTCTTTGGACGATAAAAAAAAGATATGGGAAATGTTTAAAGTTGAATATCCAGACTCTAGTAAAGAAGATAATACAAAACCGATTGAGTGCGTCTATAGAGAAAATGGATCTAGAGAATCATGCGATGTATGTAATTCGCATTTACTTACAACCGACGAAGGGTTCTTTGTTTGTTCGAACATATCGTGTGGAATATTATACAAAGACCATCTTGATCAAGGAGCCGAGTGGAGATACTACGGAGCAGACGATAATCAGGCGAGTGATCCAACTAGATGTGGAATGCCTGTAAACAATTTATTGAGAGAATCTTCTTTCGGATGCAAGGTAATATGTTCAGGGAATACGTCATATGAAATGAGAAAAATATCCCGATATACAGAATGGCAATCAATGCCGTATAAGGAAAAATCTCAATATGACGAATTCCAAAAAATAACCATATTGGCAAATCAATCTGGTATCCCGAAACTTATTATAGATGATGCGATGATTTATCATAAGAAAATTTCAGAGGCAAAGACGTTCAGAGGACTTAATAGAGATGGAATTATAGCCGCGTCCATATATATATCTGCCAGGATAAATGATTTTCCTAGAACAGTGAAAGAAATTGCAACCATATTCAACCTTGACAATACCAGCGCAACTCGGGGATGTAAAAACGCAATATCCATAATAAACGAACTAGAAAATAAAATGGAGAACAAGGACAAAACAGTCTTGTTTAACACAACGCCTCTTTCGTTTATTCAACGATACTGCAGTCGACTCAACGTTAACGACGAATTAACTAATTTGTGTCGGTTTATTGCAACGAGGATTCAATCCAATAATATGATTCCGGAAAATACGCCTCATTCTGTTGCCGCTGGGATAGTTTATTTTGTCTCTAGCGAATGTAAGCTAAGCATAAGTAAAAAGGCTGTTCACGTTATAAGCGGAATTAGCGAAGTTACGATTAACAAATGTTTCAAAAAACTAGAAGCTATGAAGGAAAAATTGATTCCGGTAATGATTAGAGAAAAATATTCTGTTTGATTATAGAAATAAATTAAATATGAAGATAATGTGATGATAATAAATGCGTGAAAAATGTAAATAATAAAAATTGCCTAGGACGGAAGGATTTTTATTCACTTTTTCACGAATTTTTTTCAAAAAGTTTTTTGAGTTTTTTGATTTTGGACATTTTAAAAATGTCCTTTTTCGGATTTCTCAAAAAACTTTTTGAAAAAAATTCGTGAAAACGCATTGTGAGCATAATGCTCTTATTTCAGAAAATTGACTGAAAATTTTGTTACTGAAACTTTTTTCATAAAAAATAGAAAAATGATTTAGGGATTTCTCCGGTTCTATGATATAGAACCAATGCTTCAAAAAAATCCCGAAAAAATATCCCCAGAATTTGTATGTGAAATATGTGTCTATAATACTAGAAACAAAAAAGATTATAATAAACATTTAATCACTGCTAAACATAAAAATAACACCATTTTCAACGATTTAGAACGAAATGCGGACAAATCCCCAAAAAAATCCCATGATGTAATCCCCGCTAATATTATGTGCGAATTATGTAAGTATAGCACTAATAGTAAAAAAGATTATAAAAAACATTTACTTACAGATAAGCATGTGAACAAAACAAAAATATTGGAAAAAGAAATGTCTAACCAAAAAGAGAAAAGTTATATATGTAATAAATGCAACAAGATTTATAATAAAAAGAATAGTTTATGGTATCACGAGAAAAAATGTATAGAGAATACAATATCCATAGACGCATCGTCGAATGAATTCAAAGTAATGTCCAATATAATGTTGGAAATAGTGAAGAGTAATAATGATTTACAAAAACAATTATTAGAATTATGTAAAAATAACAATAGCAATAGCAATAATAATAATGTTATCAATTCAAATAACAATAACAAAACCTTTAATATTAATTTCTTTTTAAACGAAGAATGTAAAGATGCAATGAATCTATCAGAATTTATTAATTCGATAGAATTGAAACTATCTGACCTGGAAAATATTGGTAAAGTAGGTTATGTAGAAGGTATTTCAAATATCATAATCAAAGAGTTGAATGATACGCAAATAAATAAACGACCAGTTCATTGTAGTGACGCAAAGAGAGAAATCCTTTATGTCAAAGAAGAAAACAAATGGGAAAAAGAAACAGACGACACCGCAAAAATGGTAAGGGCTGTTAGAGATGTAAATAAAAAAAATTACCAATTATTAGCCAATTGGAAAGATATTCATCCAAATTGCACTGACAGTAATTCAAAGCAAAGCGAGGAGTTTACCACCATAGTAGGTGAGGTGGTAATGGATAACGACGAAACAAATGTGAAAAAAGTTATTAAAAAAGTAGCAAAGCAAGTTGTCATTGGCAAATAATAGAACAATCAATTGACATTACAAAGATGTTTGTAAAAATTGGTTCAGAGTATCCAAACTAGGTTTCGCGTCATATTCAATGATCTGGTTACCCTTCACCATCTTTATAGTAGGATAACCTTCTACTTTGAATTTCTCCGCTGTAGCTGAATCCTTCTCACAGTCTACCTCTATAAAATTGACTTTGATGCCATTAACCGGATTATTTCCCACTTGAGCTTTTAATTCTTCCCAAATAGGTTTAGATTTTTTACAATGAGGGCACCACAAGGTGTAAAAAAAGTACAAATCGGCCGTTTCTGTATCAGGAGCTCTTCCTTCAGTAGAAAACTCCTTGTTATGAACGTATGTCTCATTTAATTTGGGAGAGACGTATTGAATATACGCATAAATACCCGCAATAATGAATACTACGATAACTAAAAGGATCGGAAAGAAATGTTCGTATTTAACTATTTTATCCAATTGGTTTCTAATATCATCCATTTCTTAATTATATATAAACATTATATATTATAGAAAAATATACAACGAATTAAATATAAAGATTGAAACTAGATATATATTATAACGCTTTTTATATTAAATGATATTTAGAAAGCAAGGAAAAATAATAGAAATATGTAGGTCACAATTTAAAACAGATGAATCTTACTATAATGAAATTTACAATTTAAAAAAAGAGAGTGATGATAATAATAAATCAAAAGGAACACCTATTTCAACGTGTCAGTTCATTACAAATCTTTTGCTAAAACAACACGGTTCTAAATAAAATAAAATGTGTGTGTATGTGTGTGCGTGTGTGCTAAAAAAGCATAGTGTATACCACATAAACAATAAATAAAAATAAAACACTAGAAAACACGTAGCTCAATATTATATTATTCCTAACACTTGTATCGGTTTTTGCTGAATTATATAAAATGCCAGTCTCTTTAATATTTTTATAAAAACAATAACATAATAGAGAGGCTGATGTAAATAGCAACAATAGTTTCGTCCAACCGCCACTGGTATTAAAAACAGTAAGTAACAATATAAGAAAGAGAGATATACACATAAGCAAGCACGTTTGTTTTGTGTTCTTCGCAAATAAATGAAAAGGACTATCGTTTTCGACTTCTTCGTTAAATGACCCTTGCATAGAATAATATATTTATGTATATACTTTTTTCTAATGCTATTTTAATAATAACATTATAACATAAATGGCGTTAGAAAAACCCAGAACCCGAACCCGAACAAAAAAAAGAACATTTAAAAAAAAGGATTACATGAGCGGCGATGGGATGTTGACTACTGTATGGGGACCAAGTTTATGGCATTATTTACATACAATGTCATTTAATTATCCTGTAAATCCTACTTCGTCCGATAAGAGGCACTACAGAGACTTTATAAATAATTTGCGTTTTGTATTGCCATGCAAATATTGTAGAGAAAATTTGAAGAAAAATATGATTATTATGCCGTTGACAAACGATGTAATGAAGGATAGAAATTCATTCTCTAGATATATTTATAACCTTCATGAAATGGTAAATAAACTATTGGGTAAAAAATCCGGCTTAACATTTTGCGAAGTGAGAGAAAGATATGAGAATTTTCGGTCGAGATGTACGGAAGATAAGCCTAAAATAGTGGATATTGAAAAATCTCTAAAAAAGAAAAGGACTTTGAAAAAAGAAAAGGGCTGCACGGAGCCATTATATGGTAAAAAATCTAAATGTGTCATTAAAATTGTACCCCAGGATGAAAAGTGTAAAACAATGCAAATTGACAAACTCTGTCTCAAGACTCGAGAATAAAAACGCCAATCCATACACAGGCAAAAACAATCCCACAGACCCATTTAAATAGGCATTTCAGTAAGAAGGGTGCGATATTTCCAGATTATAATATTTGGTAATTATATATGTATAGTGGATATTATTATACATATTTGTTGAATAGATATAACAGAAGATGTGACTGCTATGGTGCAACTGGGCCTACTGGTCCTATTGGAGATAAAGGAGAAAGAGGTCCGCCAGGACCAGACGGACCAAGTGGTATTTATGGTTATTTTGGAAATGTGTTGGGGCAAGTTGGAGTCAACATACCTGAAGGACCAGATAATTCATCCTCATTGTATTATGATATAGATACAGACCCGTTTGGATATAACGGAGTCATAATGAACCCGCATCCATTGACTTCTAATAATAAAATATATTTTACTAGACCTGGTGATTACTACGTGGTATTGAACGGCCATGTACAAAACAATCGAGATATCGGATTGTTTACAGGCTGGATTAATAGACCAGTAGATAAAGGAACTCCCTCGGAGACCATGCCTGTTGACTATACGTCATTTTGCAAGGAGATAGATGGCAATCGTATTGAACATATCAATTGGAGTTGGGTTGTTAAGATAACTCAAGAACAATTGGACGATGACTTGAATTATATTATGATTTTATGTAACAGTAGCAATAATTCTATGGAATGGGTAAAAAAGGAATCTATAGGAACAGGCGTTTCTGGTCCCGTCTCTCCAAACTCTCCGTATTATACATTGTCTCTTCATCAAATCGCAATAGTTCAGAGTGGCGAAACAGGACCTGTCGGCGACAAACCCGAGACTGGTTTACAGGGCAAACCAGACACACCGGTTGAAAAAGGCTTACATGGAGCAACAGGTCCAAAAGGACACTACGCTGGCATGGTCAATAGATCGGTTAATACACGCGGCAAATTAATATTAAAAGACGATATCAGTGGAAATGGAGTACCTGGGATTCCCTTTAAGTCTAGGACATTTAGAGGTCCTTCTGGTTCTAATTCTAGTACAAACGATCAAATTTTTAACTGTATTGGGGACACCGGAATGGGTTGGAAAAACAAAGAGATTCCTTCAAATTATCAAAGTATATTGACATTTACCAACCAGGGAGATTACGTAACCCCGACTGCAAGAACCCTTATACTTATACCAAATCGTACGGTTATATCTACCGCGCCTATTGAAAATGTCGTTAGACCATTTGTTATTTCTCCTACGCGTTATACATTCTTAAACGACTCTTCAGTATCTGGGATAAATATCGATCTTGTAAACAATGTCTTCACTACTATCAAACCTGGAAGATGGCTGTTTGAAGTTCAATTATCGGTAGGCATTACGAATGGAACAGGGCCGAATCTTGCTTTAAACTTTATTGTAAATAATTCGAAAATTAGGACGTCTGGGCCTAATTCTGGGGCAGTCTATTGCGGAACTTCTTCATCGTTTTTGAAAGGAGCTAGAAATAGTTTAAATATGAGATTTTTAACAGATAATTATACGTCGGTAGGTATTAATTTTAAGTTGGAAGTAAATAGGGTATTTGAAGGAGCTTCTGGAGTGGCTGAAAATTATTATTTATTGAACGGATCAAATATAACTATAACAAAGGTTGAATAACAAAAAGCAAAGCGTGGATATAAACAATACATCGGGTCGGCATTCAATGAAGATATGTTTTTAAATGTTCTGTGTTTTTTCGATAGCATTTATTAGTATATTTGCATATTGGTTTATGTAATCGTATGTTTTTAGCCAAAATAGCAATCAATGAATTGCTTATATTAACATGTCCTTTTTTTATAATTTCGCAAGTTAACCAGTCATCTATATTGTATTTTTTCAAAAGATAATATAGATAGTTACTCGTTTTACTCCCGTCGAGTGTATCAAGATATTTTACAATGCCAGTTAACGCGTCCTCATCCATTCTCAAACAAAATCTCTCTATTGTTTTTAATTGCTCTATCGAATAAAACTCAAGGTTGGAGAAGAGATATTTCATAAAGTGTATATAATCCGAATTCGGCATATAGTCCATGTTTAAAAATGCCTTTTTCAATTCGCTTATTAAATCAACAAACCCATCCGAGTCTTTGAATAATCTAATTTCTATAAATGAATACGGTTTCGACGCCGAGGGTTGGTCGCCGATAAAGGATGTCGCAATCGCCATACTTTGTCTTTCTTTTATGATTCGATTTAACCGCCTGTTTGTTTCAATTTATTTTTTTTATATTATATTACTATAAGAATAAAGGATTGTAAATATGAAATTTTTAATATCGCAATCCAATATCATGGGCTATTTTAAAAAGGAATATGTTTTTCTCTTATTAATACTATCATTAATGTTATTTTCTTTTTTAGGGAGTAATATGACAATCCCTAATTTTTTTCATAAGGAAATTACAGTAGAAGGATATTCAGACAAATTAAAGCAGATACAATCACATGAAGATAATATACAATCACTTAATCAGAAGATACAAGAACTTAATCAGAAGATACAAGAACTTAATCAGCGGATAGACGGTGAGCATTCACAAGAGATGAAGATACAAGAGAGTATACAAGAGAAGATACAATTGCAATCACTTATTCTGAAGTGGTATGAAAATAGGATACAAGATATGAAGATACACGGAGATAATCAGGAAAAACAAGAAGAGGCGATACGACAATACGAACGTGGAAAGAAGGATATAGCAGATATGTTATACAATCTGAATAAACTAGCGAAGATGCAAGAACAAACTATAAAAGATCTCAATCAGCTCTTAGAATCATATAAACAGCAGATACAAGCACATAATGAGCAAATAGAGGCACATAATGAGCAAATAGAGGCAAAAGCACAAGCTGCCCAGATAAAAGCAGATCATAAGATACAATCGGAACCCATTGTAAGACCATTGGTTAAAGAAAAGTTCCTACCAGGCGAGATATATATTGGAATTCCTAAATCACAAATACCAATAGGACAAGAGCATTTATATATAAGAAAATCACAAGTTATTCCTCCAGTGTGTCCAGAATGCCCGCCTTCACTAAATGATGATAGCGACAAATGCCCTCCTTGTGCTTCTTGTGAACGATGTCCTGAACCTGCGTTTAGATGTAAAGAAATACCGAGCGATTCTTCAAATCCAAGCGCAAATGCTTATCTACCTAGACCATTATTAACAAACTTTGGAGAGTTTAGTATGTAATTTTATTCGATATTTTATAAAAGATATTGAAGAATTTGTCACAAAAATCATAAAATATTACTTTCAAACATATTTTTTGATTTTGACAAGTAATATAGTTTAGTAATTTCCAATTGTTGACTACGAATTATTTTGTATGCCAAATCAATAATAAAGTCATTATTTGTAGTTTTTAATATTTTTTTACTCATGTCAACCGCAACTTGATGATGCGGTATCATATGTTGTATATACATTGTACTATAAATAATATTTTAATCATATTATATTATAACATATTTATAATACAAATCGGTATTGTAAATAAACTTAATAAATTTTTAATAAGTTTATTTTTGAAAAAAAAAATAGTCTATAGTGGATCTATTCATAGAGAATTAAGGCACATGGAATGAAGCATTCTGTTTTGGAAGTACATAATTGAGTAAGTCACCACCATTAAAAGACCTCCTACATGAAACATAGGGTTTGAAGATAATTTATTGTCCTTCAACAGGGAGTAAACATAAGATGCAACTAAAACGAACATTTGGAAGAACGCGAGAACTGACAGGTAGAAAAAGAGTGAGCAGTAACTTTTTGGCAAGGTTCCAAATAGATAATCAACTAATTCCGTCGTCATTATTTATTATATATAGTATATAATATAATTTCCTAAATAATGACAATGATTATCATAAAATTAATATAAAAACTATTTATATTTGTTTTTTTTGTTTTTTTTTATTTTTTCTCTTGTTAAGAAGAACACGTTTCACATGGTTCATCGCTAATACTAGTACTATTAGTAACAACGTCCAATGTAAATTGCTGCGGATGGTGCTTGGGCTTTCTTCTCAAGTAATAAATCCCAGTCTTTAATCCTTGCTGCCAACCGTAAAAATGCATTGAAGTGAGTGATTTATAATTGGGGTCTTCCATCCACAGATTGAGGCTCTGTGATTGACAAACGAACGCGCCCCTGTCTCTCGCCATATCAATCATGTGTCTCATTGGAATTTCCCAAACTATTTTATATTTATTCCTTATCTTTTCAGGGATGCTGTCTATATGCTGAACACTTCCTTTATTTTTGATAATCATGTCTTTAATAGAATCGTTCCATATTCCGGCGTCAATTAATTCCTTAACCAAGTGACGATTTATCACAACATATTCTCCAGCCAATGTTCTTCTTGTATAAATATTACTTGTGAATGGTTCAAAACATTCATTATTTCCAAGAATTTGAGACGTGCTTGCGGTAGGCATGGGAGCTACTAAAAGCGAGTTTCTTAATCCATATTTTTTAATCTTCTCTTTCAATCCATTCCAGTCGTATCTATCACTTGTTTCGACACCGTCCCACATGTCAAATTGTAGAATTCCTTTGGAGGCTGGGGACCCGAAAAACGATGAATATGCTCCGCAAGCATTTGTTACGTTTTGCCATTCTGCTGGAATAGGCCTATGCTTCTCTACTATCATCCTTTCCAATTCTGTAATCGACTCTGGAAAAATATATTCTCTACTCATCTTATATTCAGGATGAGTTTCGTCCAATCGGAATAAGTCACTGGCTTTATATTTACAAAATAATTCTTTCAAGGCACAACCCCTGTTGTATGATATCTTATTCGATTCGCAAAGCGCCGCGTAATAAATTGTTTCAAAAATCAATTTATTTACCTTTATAGCATCGTCACTGTGATAAGGTATATCCATCATGGCAAACGCATCTGCTAATCCTTGAACACCAAGACCCAATGGACGATGAAATAAATTACTCCTTCTAGTTTTTTCAGTGGGGTAATAATTGACATCTATAACCTTGTCTAGATTGGAAACTACTATTCTAGTAACGGATTCAAGGAGGTCGTAATTAAATGTTTTTTTATCAATGTCTACGAATTTTCCAAGAGAAATACTCGCCAGATTACAAACGGCGGTCTGTGAGCTATCGCTGTATTCTATAATCTCTGTACATAAATTACTTGATTTAATAGTTCCTAGATTTTTCTGATTACTCTTTTCATTCGCGGCGTCTTTATATAATAAATAGGGCGTTCCGGTTTCCATCTGGCTGTCCAATATTTTATACCATAAATCCCTAGCCTTTATCGTCTTAATAGCCATACCCTTTTGACAATACGAATCGTATAACTTGTCAAACTCTTCTCCATAACAATCCGAAAGACCAGGACATCTGTCTGGACAGAATAAAGACCAATCTCCGTTATCCCTCACCTTTTTCATAAATAAGGAAGGAATCCATAAAGCCAAAAATAAATCGCGAGTCCTCAATTCCTCGTCTCCGTGATTTAATTTTAAATCCAAAAAAGATTCAATGTCTCCGTGCCATGGCTCTATATATATCGCAAAGCTCCCGTTTCTTTTGCCGCCGCCTTGGTCTACATATCTGGCCGTCATGTTAAAAACTCTCAACATTGGCACAATGCCGTTTGAAGTTCCGTTAGTAGATCGAATACGTGAACCATTTGCTCTTACATTATGAATATGCATACCTATTCCTCCGGCCCATTTGGATATTTTTGCGCAATCCTTCACCGTATTATATATTCCTTCTATGCTGTCTTCTTCCATACTAATTAAATAACACGAGCTCAATTGAGGGCGAGGAGTCCCTGCGTTATAAAGAGTTGGTGTTGCGTGTGTGAAATATTTTTGAGACATTAGGTTGTACGTTTTCTTCACCGAGGCAATATCGTCCCAGTGAATCCCTATAGATACTCTCAACCACATGTGTTGTATTCTTTCTATAATCTTATTGTTCGATCGAAGCAAATAGGATCTTTCCAATGTTTTGAATCCGAAAAAATCAATTAAAAAATCTCTTTCATGGACAATTGTATTGTCTAACTCGTGTTTATTTGCCTTTATTATTTCCCAAATGCGCGTGTCTAATAACGGAGAATGATTTCCGTGAACGTCCTTGTTTTCGTATAAAATTCGCATAGAATCTGTAAAAGACGCAATGGTATTTTTCTGGTGATTTGAAATGATAATTCGGCTTGCCAGCTCTCCGTAATCTGGATTTTTCGTACATAATGCGGCGCATTGTTCCGCAGTCAATTCGTCTATTTTTGTAGTTTCTATATTATGGAACAATTGGTCGATTACTTTCATAGCGAGAGGAGCATAATGAATCGATGTGAGCTTAGGAGACATGTCTTGACATAATGATTTCAAGCGTTTTAAAATAGTATCGAAAGATACTTCTTCGACTGAACCGTCTCGTTTGATAACACATAGTTGTTGGGACGTTTTTTTATAATCTATGGCATCATCGAGTTTTTCCATTATTGTTATATTTTAATATAATGAAAAGTTTAAATCGTTTTTTAGTTATTCTTGTAAAAGGGTCTCATCTTCAAACATACTACCAAAACCAATTTCATTTACACATTCAATCCGAGAGGATTGTTTTGATCGTTTTTTAGGCGCTCTATTCAAATAAGCACCAGTCTCTCGTTCTTTTATAATCGTCTCCCAAATTGTTTCCAATACATTGAACGCCGCTTTAAACCATAATTTATTCCTAAGAATTAATATACAACTAACCTTTTCTAGTTTCCAATAAATATTTCTGTTCCAGGTCAGATCTACATGTTTTTCCATCATTTCCGCTTCCCATAATTCAAATTCTTTCGGCGTTATGTTTATCTTTGAGTATTCGTAAAACGGTTTTTCATTTTTTATAAAGAACATTATTACTCCTCTAGGTACTGCTTCGCTTGGTACTGCTTCGCTTGGTACTGCTTCGCTTGGTACTGCTTCGCTTGGTACTGCTTCGCTTGGTACTGCTTCGCTTGGTACTGCTTCGCTAGATATAGAAATACATTGCTTATAGTATTCTTCTCCATCATATTCCACAAATTTCGTCTCTATGAAATCGCATTCGTTCAAGTCGCATACTTCCATCTGCATTTGCATTTGGACCCAATATTCCATTTTTGGAATTCCATTTATCTCCCTATTCACTATGTTTTTAATCTCAATCATTCTTCCATATCTGCTAGACTCTAAACAAGTATTAATCCCGTCAGGAGACGCTGCTAAAAATGGAATGGTTTTATGAGGAATACATCCAAAATCGCTTATTTTTGTGGAATATTCAGTTTCGTACCACATTAGTGAAACTGGTTCGTATTTTTGCCCCCAGTGAAGGGTTGATTCGGTAGATACATATGAATTTTGTTGAGCAAGGCATTCCATATTTTTTTTAACACACTTTTCATATATAAGTTGATTCTGACTGCTTTTACTCCCAAACGCCTTCCATATATTGGAAGCTGTAAGATATTTCGACCGAGCATCATACCATTCCTGTGTTCGTTGTTGTGCTTGAGGTATACTTTTTAATAATTCTATTTTTTTCGATAATTGTTCTAATCTGATTTTTGAACCCGATTTATTCATTACGAATGTTTTTTTATAAGAACGCCTTGGACTAATATATCTGTAAAATATAGTCATTGCTCTTTCTACCATATGCTTTATTTCGTTTCTTTTTATCTCGAGCGTTTCCTCTGATATATTGGTGGAACATGGACAAATATTCTTATTATTATTCTTATTCTTTCCCTGCGTTTGATTAATAAATTGTTGTTTTATACAATTACAACTAGGGTCTCCTAGTGCCAGCAAATCATTCATTTGACCCATCATGATCATAGTAACCTCGTCCACTACATTTTCATGAAAATTAGGCTCGTGATACAATAATGGATTCTGTATAATAATATCGTAAACAAGAACTGATACAGAATCAAACAACGACTCGGAATCTTCTTTTGACCATCCAAATACGCCTTTTTTCTTTTCTTGATCTGAATTTATTTTATACAATTGAATAGACTCGTCTATATTGTTTAACGTTTCACATAATCCAGGCAAAATGGTCTCCATTGTGTTTTTTTCGTCGTATTCTTCGGCGGCACTCATTGTTTACGTAATTTTAATCCTTTATTTTTAGATCAATTTTCTTTTTTTTCCCTAATCCTAACGACTTTATAGTAGAGACCCGTTTTTCATTTCTTTTCAAAGTAAATGTTCGGTTCACCGAATTAAATACCAATATAGGAATGGTCTTTATTTTGCCGCTTGGTTTGTCGTATACAAGATCCTTCATACTTTGGAGTTTTTTGTTATCGAAACAATCCGCCAAGTATTGTTTCAATGTCTTTACTTCACTTTCGTTCAAATTATTCTTTTCCTTCAAAGTCGATTCTACAAATTCTTCCATTTTTTTGATTTTAATCGTCTTGTCAAGTTTACTCCAGGGCTTATTTTTAGTTTGCTCCATGTCATTATCCAAGTAAGAGTCTACGTTTTCTGTTTTTGAACAATTTGTATTTTCCATTTTACTACTGTTGCCGTTTAGTAGCATTGTTTTATACTTGATGTTTTTCAATTCTTGACATTCAGTATGTAAAACGGCGGGAGATTCTGTTTTTACCTCTACACAAGAAGCGAATGAAGACATTTATAATATAATATATAAAAACAAGTTTAACTCATTTTACTATATTTATATTTAAGCTCTTTATTGCGATGTTTACTTGATTAATAATATGTCTAGTTATGTAAATGAATGAAAAGATCGAAACAAATAACTACGAAGAAGAGAGAAAAATCATCAAATTAGAATATACATACGCACATCAGTTGGCAATGATTAATCAATTATATTTAAACTACACCAACAATCCAAAAAAGCGACAAACTGATATCTCTTTCTGTATCAAAAAAGAAATAAATAAAAAAATAAATGGATACAAACATCAGGACATAAAAAAGGGGATATATAACGACTCGTTATTGATAAACATGGAGGATATTCTAGAGAAAATGGTGGCGTCTAAATTAAAATGTTTTTATTGCAAGTGTAATGTGAATATTTTATATAAATTCGTTAGAGAAGAAAGTCAGTGGACTCTTGATAGGATTGATAATGATTTATGTCATAGTTCAGATAATACAATTATTTCATGTTTGAAATGTAATCTTAACAGGAGAAATACAAATAAGGAAAAGTTTTTATTTACGAGGAATTTAAAAATTAAAAAACTAGATTACTAATATGGATATGGACCCTAATAAAACAATTATATGGAATAAAGGAGATAAGCCAGAAAGGTCGGCAAAACGAACATTTGTAGAGGTTGAATCAAACCCGCCTGAAATGAAAACGTCTACATATATTACGCCAACTATATATAGAGAAGCTAATAACAAACGACAAGATTCTAGTGACAAGATAAGTGAGAGATATTTAATCGAACAACGTGGTCTGAATCCTTATATATCGAATAGTTCTTACGCAACCGACATTGAAACCCAGCAATCGTTTTTGATTCCAAAGTGTTCGAATGAACATCCAAAAAATAGGAATGAATTTAATTGATCGACAAAGGGTTTAAATATAAGGATCAAATTGTAAATAAATGACATCAACCGCTTCAACCAGTTTTATTACACAGAATAGTTTATTGTTGACAAATTTAATCAATTATTATAAAGAGGATGGGAATCTTGATAAAATATTAAAGATAATAAATGGCGAATCCAAAATTTCCCTTCGAATTGTGGATTGGTTTGTTACGAATTATGCTAAAAAAAACTATACGGTATATACGATAATACAGTCTGATAAAAAAACAAGCCAGAGGTTCAAAGTTTACATGGATTACAAGCTAAAACTTCGAGCGTATTCAAAAAAAAGATTCGATCCGTTTTGTCGCTGGGAAAGAATAGCTATTCCATACAACGAAGGTAACTCGATCCAAACGACTATTGGACAATTGAACTTTTTTAAATGGGTATTAGAAAATGACGTTATAAAATATATTGAAGAAAATTATGCCGATATTGAAAAGGACATGAACACTAGAAACAGCACTTCGAAACGTAAATTGGTTGTTTCGCAAAAAACAAGAAAAAAAAGAGAAGAATTATCTATATCAGCGTCAAAAAGTATTAAAAAAGAGGACGTAGAAATTGTCGTTTCATTTGATTAAAAAAATAAACCATTTAAAACTTGTAAAATGAACTATTTAAACGTAATGGGAAATACGCAATCTAATTCCGTTCGCAAAATAAATTTCGAAGACGTTATAATATCTATTTCTGATCCAAATACGATTATAATCAATACTCTTCCTAATGATACCCAGTCATGTTTGATCGATAAAACAGTTTCATACTTGAGAGAAACAGAATTATTAAACGCGTTTTTATCTTCTTCTAAAACAAACATAAAAATAGTGATATATGGGATGAACTCGTCAGATGAATCTATAGTTGTTAAATATAATCAATTAAAAAAACTCGGTTTTACAAACATTCATGTCTATGTCGGAGGATTATTCGAATGGATGCTTTTGCAAGATATTTACGGCGACGAGATGTTTAAAACAACAAAAAAAGAATTGGATATTTTAAAGTTTAAAGGAACTAGTAAAATGAATTTGTTATTGCTGGAACATATAGATTAATTATTTAATTAACCAATCTACTAATTATATATTCTCTCATTTCTCCTGTCCATTTTTCATAAATATTTTTATTTTCAGGAAGGGAATTGTCTATATTTGCGTCGATTATCATTTTATTCTTATCTGCCTCAAGCCATTTCTCGTGATATTCGTGGCAATTTTCCAAATATTCTAGAGGAATAACTTCGCCTAATCTATCTCTTTTTTTAATTCTTTCATGTGAAACCTTTGGATCGGCTTTAATATATATGACGTTTGGTTCCGGAATCTCAGGTAAGAATTCATCAAACCATTTTTTGTAAATGATGTAATTAACGTCTTCTATTGTTCCTTCGTCGTATAGCATCTTTGCGAATACATTGCAGTCTGTAAACATGCTTCTTTCGGTAATGATAATGTCGTATTTTTCTTTTATAGCTTTTTTCAATAATGTTAATCTTGAAATATATGCCATCATTTGAAATGAAAACGCGTATTTTTTCTGGTCTGCGTAATACTTTGCAAGCATATCAGTTCCATTCTTGTCTTTTATTGAACTCCATATGTCTACAGGTTCTTGTAGAAAACAGACTTTTTTTTTAATCCCACCTACTTCGATAAACGCGTCATTTTGCGACGAATAGGATGATAAATTAATCCTAAGATTTTCCAAAAGCACTGATTTACCTGAGCCAATGTTGCCTTCGATGGAGAACATGATTGTCTTTGTGGTCGTCATTTTTTAAATGCAGATTGATACTCGTAAATTTGTCATTTCAATTTAATTAAAAAATTAAATTGAAACGTAACAAGGTCTTTATCTAGGTAGGATACATAATGTCTGCCAATATGAAGAAAGACGTATCTGAAAAATCGCATTCCACCATGGAATTTAAGCAGACGAAGCTAACGAAAGAAGAATGGGAACAGACGGAAATACCAGTTAAGCCGGAAGATAAGTCCATCATGGAACTCATTAAAGATGGATATCACAATGTTAATATTACAAAAAATGATACGGTATCATTGATGAGATATTTAAAAGTGTATTCTGAAAAAGAGGATCGCAACGGGGTAAAAAACAATATACTGATGGACCAATACATATTTATAGAATATCTTCAGCCCATCTTTTTAGAAATTGTGAAAAAATACAAGGACAAAACGGCAATTCATTACGAGCCACTCGACCCGCCTAAACAAAAAATGAAAAAAGCAGACATTATCAGGTTTGGCAATATGAATAAAAATTTTAGTCAGCAAAAAGATTCTTTGTATGAGTTCATCCTGTTAGATATTCTGGATAAATTGTATTTGGAATACAGTGAAAAAAGAAAAAAATGGCTTGTATATTATTACACATTAATTGTTATTACTAAATATAAAATGAATGATGTGAATTCATTTTGTAAGCAAAAAATAGAAAAAATACTGGAAGAATTGTCTGTAAATGTAAAGATTCTAGATTTGATAGAAATGGGACAAGAAATGATTGAAAAAAATGCCTATCTTTTAAAATTTGCCGACAAAACATTGTACGATCATCAAAAGCGGCTATTCAATGCGTGCAAATCGCCTAATCCAAAGCTAATTCTGTATATTGCGCCAACCGGAACAGGAAAAACTCTCTCACCAATTGGGTTGTCTGAACAACACAAGATCATATTTGTATGTGCTGCTAGACATGTCGGGTTGGCGTTGGCAAAGGCGGCTATTTCAGTAAACAAGAAGATTGCGTTTGCGTTTGGTTGTTGCGACGCAAGTAAAATTAGACTTCACTATTTCGCGGCAAAAGACTATGTAAAGAATAGAAAAAGCGGTGGAATATTCAAAGTGGATAATTCAGTAGGAGATAATGTCGAAATAATGATTACTGATTTAAAATCGTATATCCCGGCAATGTACTATATGCTTTCGTTTAATAAAGCGGAAAATATAATTACATACTGGGACGAGCCCACCATTTCGCTTGACTATGAAGAACACGACATTCATCCTATTATACATGAAAATTGGAGTAAAAATTTAATACCCAATATGGTACTGTCTTCCGCTACTCTGCCGCAAGAGGACGAAATACAGAAAACCCTTTCTGATTTCAGGTCTAAATTTGACAATGCCTCTATTGTTAGCATCAATAGTTACGATTGTAAGAAAACAATTCCAATTATTAACAAGAGCGGGTATATTGAAATGCCTCACTATCTGTTTAAAGATTACGAAACGATAGTCAAGTCGGCAAAGCACTGTGGTAAGAATAAGACGTTATATCGATACATAGATTTGGGGGAGGCTATTCGGTTCATTCTACATATAAACAAGTCACCGCCGCATTTATTAGAAAGATATTGTAAAGGTAGGTATTTAGTTTCGAATTATTTCCAGACGCACGAATCAGTAACGATGAACAATATAAAATCATACTACATAGAACTCCTTGGAAATATCAATAAAGAATATTGGGGGAAAATTTCGGACGATCTTTTTAGAAGTAGACAGAAGAGATACGTTTCCACTATTAATGTCGCAACGACCGACGCATTTACATTGACAGACGGTCCCACTATATTTCTAGCAGACGATGTTAATAAAATCGCTCAATTTTGCTTACAAAGTTCTAATATCCCGGCAGTTGTATTGAATGATATTTCTAGATCAATCGCTTACAATACGACGATCAATGAAAAGATCGATTCTTTACAAAAAGCAATTGAAGATATTCAGATAAAAAAGAATGGCGGGAAACCAGACGATGACGAAAAGTCTGATAAATGTAAAACGCCGGAAGTTAGACGTATCATGGAAAATATTTGCGACTTGAAAACAATGATTAAAGTAGTTACGCTGAACTCGCTATTTGTTCCAAATACGAAAGAACACATGACTAGGCATGTCGGAGGAGTAAAAACGATCAATCGATCTTTTATACCTACGATATGCGACTCTGTAATAGAAAAGCTAATGTTGATAGACGACATTGAAGACAGTTGGAAATTATTGCTCATGATGGGAATCGGAGTGTTTGCTTCACATAAAAGCACGAGATATACTGAAATAATGAAGGATTTGGCCCAATCACAGCACCTGTATTTGATTATTGCCTCGGCAGACTATATTTACGGAACGAATTACCAATTTTGCCACGGCTACATTAGCAAGGATTTGGGATATATGAGTCAAGAAAAGTGTATACAGGCTATGGGACGCGTTGGACGAACTAATCTGCAGTATGATTATAGCATTCGGTTTAGAGAAGACGAATTGATTCGTAAATTATTTTTAGAAGAAACAGATAAGAAAGAAGTTATTAATATGAACTTGTTGTTTACGACAGACTAGGACGCGCAAAGAAAATTAATTATATCTCTAATGATTAAAAAGGAGAAACGTAATGTCGAATGAACTATTAACCATAACTTGTCCTCATCCGGATTGCAGATTGATCGTTATTATAGACCCAAAAGAAATCAATTGTGCTATTTTTAGACACGGTGTTTATAAAAAAAATGGTTGTCAAATCCCACCTCATGCTCCTAAAACATATTGCGACCAAGTGTTTGCGCAAGGATTGATATATGGATGCGGGAAACCGTTTAAACTAGTAAAACTAGATGGAAAAATTGAGGCGGTGGTGTGTGAATATATATAATATTGATATATATTTAAAAATTTTTTAATATATACTCTATAGTAATGGTAAAAAAATCTAGTGGTAAAAATAATTCTAAATCAAGCCTTGTAACTAAACCGATATCAACGCCAGCAGCTAATCCAACATCCTCTCCAACAACAGAACCACGCTCATTCATGTCAAAAGTTAGAGATGGTATCGCTATTGGCATTGGAGCAAATCTTGGCGATAGAATGATGACGAGTATATTTGGTCCGAGAACTATTCAAATTGAAAATAAACCACCTATTATTGACTGTAAAGAAAATAATTCGGAAAACATTAATTGTGATTTGGAAGAATATAAAAGTTTTCCTCAATGTATCAAAACGGCTTCTCTATAATAAATATATTTATGTAATCATGTGGGAAATTAGAGATGGAATCAAATGTCGAATATTTTTTTTTAATTTTATCATTTAGAATTAGTAATTGTTCTTGTAAATCATATTCCCGAGGTAATATCATTTTCAATCCAACTCTTTTTCCGTCTACCATTCGTTTTTCAAACATTAAATGCGGTTTCTCTCTCGTCATTACGATAGAAACGTATTTGGGAAGGTTTGAAATTTCGGTTTCAGGATAAATATCTTTTTCCAAATCATCCGCGATTTTGTTCACTTGTTTTAGCTTTTCTATAATGGAAACCTTGCCTGATTTTGTCCCGATCCATGGTTTATCCAATTTTGGATGTTTTTCTACTTTAAAATATTCTCTCGGTTTTGTATGTTCTTTATCTAACCATTCGTGGTAATATACCACGTATTTTTTCATCATATCTTGTTCAATACCTTCTGGCAACTCTTTTGCGTTTGTTTTTCTAGCACGCTTAGTTCCATATTTAATTCCATTACTATTTTGTTCTTGTTCTTCCCTTGTAGCGATGCGCAAATTATCAAATGTATTGTTTAATGGATCTTGGTCTACGTGGTCTACGCTTACATTTTTAGTTCCCTTTCCGTTGCCGTAACAACCAGTAATTATTTGATGGATATAATATATTTTTTTATGTGAATAATGATGTGTTTGAATGTATCCATTTTTAGATTTATACCAAGTAAGTTTTTTACCAATGTTCTCATTTTTTTCATAATCGTTTATAACTTTATGACTTTTATCACACAACTTTACAATCGTATCTTTTTCGCAATACATTAATAGAAACTCTTTTCCATTTTCAATTTCTTTTACTCTCCAAATTGGATTCTTTTTTTCAATCGAATGAGATGAATAATGCCCTTCTATATATTCAATTACCTCATAATTTTCACTGCGTATAACTTCTTTAATTATTTGATCCATTTTCTACAGGTTTGTTTTTTTTGTTTCTAACTTTACCAAAATTATATAATTCAATTTTATTCATATTGTATAATATGAATGGGGTATTAATACTCATTTATTGTGTAAATGTTATAACCTAACCGTTTATAACATTTATTTTGTTTTGTTTTATTTTACTTTTCTTTTTATTTTCTTTTATTTTTAGAATTAATCTTATAATTATTTTTTTTTTAATTACTGTATGCTAGCGTTGCATCCGTTTTTATTTAAAAAAAACTTGAAAGCTCTCCTTATATTCAGGTATCAACTAAATATAATTCCTCTTTCAAACCTTGTTCCCAAGGGGACGGACTTTATCTTATGCCAATTCATTGAGAACTTATTGTTTCATTCTACAAATCATTATTGACACACCGACATTAAGTCTCTGAACTGCATCCATAGACGAGCTTTCGCGTCGTCATTAGGACTTGGCTGCGGATAATCCCTAAATATTGGATTCTTACCATACCCTTGAGTTTCCCCAAGGTGCGTCTGAGCAGGTTTTTCAACCTCAGAGCGGTACCAATATCTTGACAGGAGTTTCCCGCAATTTGACGGTGTTGCTTGTATGCTATCAAAAAAGGATAGTCATACTGATACAAACTTGCTACAATTTTGGTTGTAGCACTTGGAGGCATAGCATATATTCATCATTGCCATAAAATACATATTTACATACATATTTAATAATGACAAGAGAATATAACTCAGTTTACCTCCCATTCCACTCATAACCCTCAGCACGTTATAGTTAGTGGCATAGACACGGACCTTGGCGGTGTTGGTGCCCTGAACAGTTGCGTTGGAAAGGACGAGCTGAAGAGTAGCATTGTCGATTCTGGAAAAGTTGCAACTTCCACTGGGCTGGTGTTCTTCGGGGCGAAGAGCGAAAGAGTAGACACAAATACCAGTGTCAGGAGCACGAGTGTGGTGCTGGTAAGGCTGGACAAGGTCGAAGTAGGTACCTTCGCGTTCAGTGAAGCGGTCCTGGCCGTTAAGCTGGAGCTTAGCGGTGACAACGGGATTCTGTCCCCAGCAGTGAATGTCGAGGGCAGTTTCGGCAAGAACGAATGTGCCTGCGTCGGAAACGCCAGAGTTGGAACCATTAGCGTTAGCATTGTCAAATCCGAGCTGGCCGCCTGCCACGCCATTGGCCCAAAAGCCGGTAGTATTAACAACAATATCTTCGGCACCAGCGTCCTGGAAGAGACCAGAAGCACCGATGAAGGAACCGGTAGTAGCAGAAACACTTGCCTTGCCTCCGAAAGAGTGGATGGCATTGGGAAGAGCATCGACGGCGTCGGTGTAGTTGAAGGGCTGAGCACCAAGAGTCTTGTAAAGAAGACCTCCGGCATCAAGAGAAGAGCAATAGTCGACGTTGGAATCAGCCTGAACAACAAAGACAAGTTCCTTACAAGGGTGATTGAAGTTGAGCTTGATCTTGTTGGACGAAGAACCGACCGATTCATCACCAGTGAACTGGAGCTGTTCAATGAGGTATTCGTGGGGGTTCTGTGCCATGCGTCTGCGCTCATCGGTGTCAAGGAAGACATAGTCGACATAGAGAGATGCGGCAACAAGAGACTGGTTGTAAGCAGAGGCGACCTTGACGCTGCCAGTAGCACCGTTCAGAGTGGACACTGCCCAGAGACATTCGTCAATAGGTCTCAGATCGAGATTGATCTTGACTTCGTGGTATTGAAGAGCAATGAGAGGGAGAGCAAGTCCAGGATTGCGGCAAAACCAGAACTGGAAGGGGACATACAGGGTTGTTTCGGGGAGGGCGTTTCTGGGAGCGCAAACTTGACGAGGGGCATTGGTGCCGCCGCAAGGACCATCAACATCGACGAAAGAGGGGTCAGTGATATACGTCAGCTGAGTGGTGTTACCAACCATCTTGAAGTATCCACGTTCCTGTTCCTTGGAAAGGGTGAGCTGATTCCAGATGTGCATCCAGTCACCGTATTGGCGATCAATGCGCTGGCCACCAATTTCGGTTTCGACCTGGGCAATGAGCTGTTCGCCGGGGAAATCGAGCCATCTGGCATAAACGCCGCCAGTGCTATTGGCCATAGACTGGTTTATTTCGGGCAGGGTAACCTGAAGGTAGACACGGTAGCAAAGATCACCATTGCGACTGATTGTGCAGGTAACTCTTCGGCCGAAATCGGCTTGGCCGTTGAATGTTTGTTCAATAGATTCCATAGCGAAATTTGTATGTCTGCGGTAAGTGACCTTCCAGAAAGTGATTTGAGGGTTGCCCGTAAGATAGACATCTTGGGCACCATAAGCGACAAGTTGCATTAATCCACCTCCCATTGTTGTTTTATAATATTGCTAAAGAAAAAAAAATAATTTGATTGAATTTAATTAAATTATTATATGATTTTTAAGCAAATAACTATATTATACATTGAAACGGATATTATTTA
>Ga0214919_10001462_pt1 | contig 38683 bp, 62 predicted proteins | sample LL1503_MetaG_FD_177994 | JGI IMG/M metagenome (GOLD analysis project Ga0214919, IMG submission 177994) | Freshwater microbial communities from Lake Lanier, Atlanta, Georgia, United States - LL-1503 | ecosystem: Environmental > Aquatic > Freshwater > Lake | place: USA: Georgia | collected...
CAAATCTCACAAAAGACTATCAAAATTTCTGGTACTCTTGATGCAGTAAACAAAGCTGGTCGTAAATCTGAAAAGGCTTACCAATTAGCTAAAGCATCTAGTGAAATTAAACGTGATATGGAAGCAATTCTTTTATCTAACCAAGCATCTGCTGCAGGTGATTCATCTACAGCTAGAAAACTTGGTGGTTTACAAGCATGGTTAAATACAAGTTATTCAGGTGGCACTTCAGGAACTGCTGGTTCATTAGGCACTACAGCTCGTGTAACTGGTACTGACAGAGCTTTCACTGCTACACTTCTTAACACAGTAATGCAATCTGCTTACACAGCAGGTGGTTCACCAACAATGTTATTAGTAACACCAGCTCAAAAGGTTGTTGCTTCTACATTCACTGGTATTGCAACTCGTTACAGAGATGTACCTGCTAACCAACAAGCTCAAATCATCAACGCTGCGGATGTATACGTTTCTGACTTTGGTATTATCCAAATCGTTCCAGACCGTTTCATTCCTAACAGTGACTCTGATGACACAGCTTTCTTATTAGATACAGAAATGGCTGCAGTAGCTTACTTACGCCCATTCCAAACTAATGAGCTTGCTCAAGTTGGTGACGCTGATTTAACTCAACTTTTAGTAGAATACACACTAGAAGTTAAGAACGAAGCAGCACATGGCATTATCTCTGATTTAACTTAATCAGTTGGGTTAGCCCTCTCACGAGGGCTTTCTCTTTATGATTGCTTATAAATGTAAATGGTTAAATGGTCATATGATGATGAATCGTATGATTAAAATTAGATGTTCAGATAAAAATGAACGTAGATACCAAAAAATAGATAGGCTCATAAAGAGAAATTCAAGATATTGGATAGGATAATATGACAGATAAAGTAATTAACAACGGAATTACCCAAACATCTTTCCATGATAATGGTGATGATTTGGTTATTGCACACTCACAAAACGTAACATCTATTATAGATGCTAACAAAGCAGAATATGCACAGTCAGATGAACATAAACGCTGGAGTGACCATTCTTTTGGTAACAAGGTAGCGTCTATTCCATTAGTAGTATTCCAAGAATTAGAGAAACAAGGTATCACTCGTGGGCTAACTGTCATAGATATGCCACGATTTAAAGCATGGCTAAACAACCCAGACAACAGAGCATTTAGAACCCGAACAGGAAGAATTTAATGGCTATAACAAACTATACAGATTTGCAGTCAACGATTGCAGACTACTTGGCTCGTACAGATTTGACAACACAAATCCCATTATTTATTCAATTAGCAGAAAACAGATTAAGACGTGATTTGCGTATTAGACCTATGCTAAAAGTAGTGACAACAAGTACAACTGCTGGTGACCCAACTGTGGGACTACCTAATGACTTTTTAGAAATGCGTGACTTACATATAGAATCAAGTCCTATTCAAACAATTGTGTATCAAAATCCAAGTAATTTCTTTAGAAACACAAAAGCATCTACAGCGGATAGTGGTGCTCCTAAATTTTATACAGTTATGGGTTCAGAGTTTCAATTTGCACCTATCCCAGACTCTGCATATACACTCAAAATGGTTTATTACGCATCACCTACCTATTTGAGTTCTACAGTATCATCTAATGTGTTTTTAGCTAATTCCCCAGACTTGTTGCTTTATGCAAGTTTAGGTGAAGCAGAACCGTATTTGATGAATGATGCAAGAGTTGCAACATGGGCACAATTATACGATAGAGGTGTCAATTCATTAACAGTATCAGACAGTGCTGGTGAAAATCCATCTGCACCAATGGTAATTTCATTAGCAACACGATAAAGGAAAAATTATGTCAGAAATGAGCAATTATTTAGAGAACGCTTTAATTAACGTAACTCTACGAGCAACAGCTTACACAGCACCTACAACAGTTTATGTAGCATTATTTACAACAGACCCTACAGACGCAGGCACAGGTACAGAAGTAACTGGTGGTTCTTATGCTAGAACATCAGTAACTTTTGGTGCACCTTCTAACGGTGTATCTACTAATTCTGCTGATGTTACATTTCCTACTTGCACAGCAGGTTGGGGAATAGTAACTCATTTAGGACTTTATGATGCTTCTACAGGTGGTAATTTACTTTACCATACTCCATTAGATGCTTCTAAAACAGTAGACACTGGTGATGTATTTAAAATCATTACAAGCAATTTATCAGTTACATTAGCGTAATTGTTTTTAATAACAAAACAATTTAGCATAAAGGAAAAAACATGGCATTAATTGTTAAAGATAGAGTTCAAGAAACCTCTACTACTACAGGCACAGGAGCTTTCACCCTTGATGGTGCACTTACTGGCTTTCAAACATTCTCTAGTGCTGTTGGTAATGGAAATACAACCTATTACGCTATTGTTGGTACAGGCTCTGAATGGGAAGTAGGTCTAGGTACATATACTTCAGTAGGTACAAGTTTAGCTCGTACTACAGTATTAGCATCTAGTAATAGTGGAAGTGCAGTTAATTTTACTGCTGGTACAAAAAATGTATTTGTAACTTATCCTGCTACTAAATCACTTTATACTGATGCTTCTGGAAATGCAATAGCTCTTGGTACTCCAGCTTCAGCTACGCTTACAAATGCTACAGGGCTACCTTTAACTACAGGTGTTACAGGAACTTTACCAGTTGCCAATGGTGGTACAGGCATAACAAGTTTAGGCACAGGGGTTGCTACCTTTTTAGGTACTCCTTCGTCTGCTAATCTAGCATCAGCTGTTACAGATGAAACAGGTTCAGGTTCGCTTGTATTTGCAACATTACCTACATTTGGTTCTACAGGTATTAAATTAAGTGGCTCTACATCAGGAACTACTACAATAGTATCAGGAGCAACAGCAGGTACATCTTCACTAACACTTCCTGTAGCTACAGACACATTAGTAGGTAAAGCAACTACTGACACACTAACAAATAAAACATTAACATCACCAGTTATTGCTACTATTGTTAATACTGGTACTTTAACTTTACCAACATCTACGGATACATTAGTAGGCAAAGCTACAACAGACACACTAACTAATAAAACAGTTAATTTAACATCTAACACTTTAAGTGGCACTACTGCACAATTTAACACAGCTTTATCAGACAATGATTTTGCTACACTTGCAGGATCAGAAACTCTTACTAATAAAACATTAACAACACCAGTCATTTCAAGCATTACGAATACAGGAACTTTAACACTTCCAACATCTACAGATACATTGGTTGGTCGTGCTACTACAGACACACTTACAAACAAAACACTTACATCACCCACACTAACAACACCAGCACTAGGCACTCCAGCATCAGGTACATTAACCAATTGTACTTTCCCTACTTTAAATCAAAATACAACTGGCACAGCTGCTGGATTATCAGCTACATTAGCTGTAGCTTCAGGTGGTACTGGTGCAACTACATTAGCTGGTGCTAATATTGCTGTAACAACTGCTGCTAATTCATTCACAGCTAAACAAACATTTACAGGTGCAACAGCTTCTTTAGCTTCTGCATTTATCAATGCTACTGAAACTTCAACTATCTCTGCTACAGCAGCTACAGGCACTATTAACTATGATGTAACTACACAGTCTGTGTTATACTATACAACAAATGCAAGTGCGAACTGGACTGTAAACTTTAGAGGTTCATCAGGCACATCTTTAGATACAGCAATGTCAACAGGTGAAGCTATCACAGTCGTATTCCTAGTATCACAAGGTGCTACAGCATACTATAACAACGCAGTTACTATTGACGGTTCATCTGTCACACCTAAATATCAAGGTGGTACAGCATGGTCAAGTGGTAATGCTTCAGGTGTAGATGCTTATTCATACACAATTATTAAAACAGGTTCAGCAACATTCTCTGTATTCGCAGCTCAAACACAATTCAAATAGGAATTAACAATGTCATTATTGTCAAGACTAGCCGTACAAGCAGCAAGAGCTTATGGTATTCTATCGTCCGATAAAAACAAAGTAGCAGCATCTTATCTTGTTGTTGCTGGTGGTGGTGGCTCTGGCGGTGGAGGTGGTGGTGCTGGTGGTTATCAAACATCTACATTTTCATTATCTACACTCAATACATATTCTATTGCAGTAGGTGCTGGTGGAGCTGGTGTTGTATGTGTTGGAGGTGGAACTTCAGGTATAGCAGGCTCTAACTCATCTATATCAGGTACTGGTTTATCTACAGTTACTTCAGTAGGTGGTGGTTATGGTGGTGGTGGAGTTAATGGTGGCTCTGGAGGTTCTGGTGGTGGTTCAGGTTCATCAGGTAGTCTTGTTGGTGGTGGAAGTGGCACATCAGGTCAAGGTAATAATGGTGGAGGAAATGGTGGTTTTACTTCATCTCCTTTCCCAGCAGGAGGTGGTGGTGGTGCAGGAGCAGTAGGTGGAACTGCAACATCAACTACACAAGCCGGTAATGGTGGTGTAGGTTTAGCATCTTCTATTTCAGGTTCATCTGTATATTATGCAGGTGGCGGTGGCGGTGGATATTATGCTACTGGAGGAACTGCTACAACAGGTGGTACAGGTGGTGGCGGTGCAGGTAATAGTAATACAGGAAATGCTGTATCAGGTACAGCTAACACAGGTGGCGGTGGCGGTGGTACTGGTCCATCTTATTTAGGTGGCTCTGGCGGTTCAGGCATAGTCATCATATCTTACACATCTGCTACACCCAAATTCGTAGGTGGCACTCTTACTACTTCAGGTGGTAACCAAATACACACATTCACATCTTCAGGCACATTAAGCCCTCTTACACCTGTAACAGCTAGTTATTTAGTCGTAGCTGGTGGTGGTGGTGGTGGCAGACAATACGGTGGTCAAGGTTCAGCAGGTGGTGGTGGAGCTGGTGGTTATTTAACATCATCTACAACTTTATATTCAGGTGCTACTTATGTAGTTACAGTTGGTGCTGGTGGTGCTGGAGGTTCTAGTGCTGGTGCAGCTCCAAGTGGTAGTGACTCTTCATTATCAGGCACAGGCTTAACCACAGTAACTTCTACTGGAGGTGGTGGCGGAGCTGGTTCAAGTAGTTCAGGTGCAAGTGGTGGTTCAGGTGGTGGTGGACAAGGTGAAACTGCCCCTAAAACAGGTGGTAGTGGCACATCAGGTCAAGGTAATGCAGGTGGTGCTGGTGTAAATGCAGGTGGTGGTGGTGGCGGAGCATCTGCTGCTGGTACAAGTGCTGTATTACAAGTAGCTGGTGTTGGTGGTGCAGGAACATCATCTAGCATATCAGGCTCTTCTGTAACATACGCTGGTGGCGGAGGTGGTGGCGGTTATGGTACTCAATCAGGAGGAACTGGTGGTGCTGGAGGCGGTGGAACAGGACAAACAGGAAGTAGCACAACTTTAGCAAGTTCAGGCACAACTAATTTAGGTGGTGGAGGTGGAGGTGCGGCTTATGTTGCAACAGGTAATTACAATGGTGCATCAGGCGGTAGCGGAACAGTTATTATCTCATACGCTGGCTCACAAGTATTTAACGGTGGTCTAGTCACATCATCAGGTGGTAATACTATCCACACATTTAACGCTACAGGTGCTTTAACACCATTAACAAATAACCTAAATAACTCATTAAGATTTAGAGCTAGTGCTTCTGCATCTTTATCAAGAACTCCAACTATTGCTGGCAATCAACAAAAATGGACTTGGTCAGGATGGGTAAAAAGAGGAACATTAGGCGGAACATATAATCAAATATTTGGAACAATTACAGGTGCAACTGATGCTACTTATTTAGCTTTAACTTTTGGTGGAAATAGCGTTGCAGATAACTTAACATTTCAAGGTGCAAATACAGTTTATAGACAATCAACTCAAGTATTTCGTGACCCTTCAGCTTGGTATCATATTGTTTGTTCAATAGATACAACACAAGCAACTGCTGCTAATAGAATTAAATTATATGTAAATGGAAATGAAATAACCACTTTTACTACAAACAACAATCCATCACAAAATGCTAATCTTATTATTAATAGTGTTGTTGCTCATCAAATATTTAAAGAAAATTATTCAAGTATTTATACTGATGGATATTTAACCGATGTAAATTTTGTAGATGGACAACAATTAGAACCATATTACTTTGGTAACAATGACGCTAACGGTGTATGGAAACCAATTTTATATAAAGGCACATACGGAACTAACGGTTTCTACCTAACATTTGGTAATACAACATCTACCACAACATTAGGCTACGATAGTTCAGGTAACGGTAACAATTGGACAACTAACAACATTAGCTTAACAGCAGGCACAACCTATGATGCTATGACTGATGTCCCTACTAATACAAGTGCGACTGTGGCTAATTACCCAACACTTAACCCACTTGTTAGACCATATTCTGCTAATACAGATATTATTAGTGCAGGTAATTTAAAAGCAAGTTCAACTTCTGGTCCTAGTGGTTCACAAGGTGCAACAATGGCGTTTACTTCAGGTAAATACTATTTTGAAGCAACTGCAACCACTGTAAGTGGTGCTAATGTTACATGGATAGGTGTATGTAATAACCTTACTTATTATTCTTTAGGAACATGGACTTCAGCGTTTGTTCGTGACTATGGATATACTTATGCAAGTAATGGTAAGTCATATACTAATGCAACACCTAGTGGAACAACATACGGTGCAACTTATACTAGTGGTGATATTATTGGTGTAGCTATTGATGCAGATGCAGGAACTATGACATTCTATAAAAATGGCACAAGTCAAGGCACAGCATTTACAGGAATGTCTTATACAGGCGGATATGTATTTGGTTGCACAGAAGATAATAGCAATGTTGTTGACTTTAACTTTGGACAAAGACCATTTTCATACACACCACCAAGTGGCTATGTAGCACTAAACACATATAACCTACCTACTCCTACTATATTACAGGGTAATAAGTATATGGATGCAACTCCATTTACAGGAACATCAGGTGCTCAAACTATAGTAAATCAAGGTCAATTTAAACCTGATTTGGTTTGGGTTAAATCAAGAAGTAATGCTCAAGATCATTATTTAATGGACTCTGTTCGTGGTGGCACAAAGTTATTAAGGACAAGTACTACAGGTGCAGACTCTACATCTACATCACCTGCTTTTATAACATCATTTAATTCAAATGGTTTTTCAAGTGATTCAGCTTCACTACTTACAAATGCTTACACTTATGTAGGTTGGCAATGGCAAGCTGGTCAAGGCTCTAGTGCATCTAATACAGATGGAACTGTAACTTCAACAGTAAGTGTTAATACTACAGCAGGTTTCAGTATTGTTAAATATGTAAATCCAGCTTCAGGCAGTTTTACTATTGGTCATGGATTAGGTGTTGCACCTAAAATGATTATAACTAAATCTACTGATACTGTTAGCCCATGGCCAACATGGTTTACAGGATTTACTAATGGCGAATATGTCAACTTAAATACAACTGCCGCTAAAGCATCACAAACTAACTATTGGGGAACAGCAGTTCCAACTTCCACAGTTTTTGGTAATACTGTAGGAACAACATGGAATTCAGGTGTTAATGTTATAGCTTATTGTTTTGCAGAAATAGCAGGGTTTAGTAAGTTTGGTTCTTACACAGGTAATGCTTCTACTGATGGTCCGTTTGTGTATCTTGGATTTAGACCTAAATTTATTATGATTAAATCTTCATCTGGTGTTCAAAGTTGGCATATAATTGATACTGCTCGTTCTACTTATAATTTAGCTGGTGAAGGGTTAGAACCAAATACTTCTGCGGCTGAATATACACCTGCATCTTCTGGTTTTCCAATGGACATATTAAGCAATGGTTTTAAAATTAGATATGCAACCGAACCAAATTTGAGTGGAGGTACATACACCTACATGGCTTATGCCGAGAATCCATTTAAGAATAGTAATGCCCGATAATAGAATTTAACAGGAGAAACACATGGCACATTTCGCACAACTTAACGCAGAAAACCTAGTAACACAAGTGATTGTAGTTGCTAATCAAGACACAGCCGATCAAGACGGTGTAGAGAACGAAGCTATAGGCATTGAGTTCTGCACTAACTTACTTGGTGGTAAATGGGTTCAAACATCTTACAATGGTAACATCCGTAAAAACTACGCTGGGGTTGGTTATAAGTATGACGCTACACTAGATGCTTTCATTCCACCACAACCTTTTGCCTCATGGGTTTTAGATGACAAAGCACAATGGAAAGCACCTATAGACTATCCTACAGAAGAAGGTAGATTTACTTGGAATGAAGCAACATTAACTTGGAAAGAATTAGTTTAAAGGATAAATAATGTTTGGTATAAGTGCATTTTCAAAAAGTCCATTTAGTTCAGTAAGTGCATCAGGCATTGTATATGCAAATATTGTATGTAGTGCTCAAGTAGTAGTTACTACTACAGTAGACTTATTTGATAACATAGCAACTATTACCGCTACTGCTGTTGTTTCTGCTATTGGGAAAATGATATTAGCTGGAAAAGCAAGTATAAATGGAATAGCAACTGTAACAGTTAATGCTAATACAGTATTTGCAGCAAAGGCTTCAATTAACGAAACAACTACTATTACAGCAAAAGCATATAAGCAAGGCGAAGAATGGACAACTGTAACAGCAGGCTCTAACACATGGTTACAACAAGGATAAAAAATGGCAAAGACAAAAATTAGTGAATATGATGCAACCGCAGGAAATAATACTGATATAAACAGTATTAACATAGATGAGGGTTGCTCACCTTCTGGTATCAATAATGCTATTCGTGCATTAATGTCACATCTAAAAGCGTGGCAAGGTGGCACAAGTGGTGATACACTTCCTATAGCATCTGGCGGTACAGGACAGGTTACTGCATCTACTGCAATCAACGCCTTATTGCCTACACAAACAAGTAACTCTAGCAAATATTTAACTACAGACGGTTCTGTAGCATCTTGGGGTTCAGTTGTTACATTTACTTCTGGTATGATTTTAATGTGGTCTGGAACAATTGCTACTATTCCTAGTGGATGGTATTTATGTAATGGTTCTAATAGTACTCCAGATTTACGCAATAGATTTATTATTGGTGCATATTCAGATACATCTAGTGTTGCATATTCAACAGTTACAGGCTCTAATACACAAACTGGTGGTACTAAAGACGCTATTGTAGTAAGCCATACTCATACTGCAACAGTTACAGACCCAACACACGTACATACTTATGGTAATGCACAACGAGTTCAAGTTGGTAATGACAATGGTACAGCTTATGATGGACAAAATGGTGCTTCATTTAATACAACAGCCGCTTCAACAGGAATTTCAGTATCTAATAGTACAGCAGGTTCTAGTGGTACAGACCAGAACTTACCTCCTTACTTTGCATTAGCATTTATTATGAAGGCTTAATATGCCTATACGCAGATTACAATTTACAGAATGGAAGCCAGACCAACCAGCTATTGGTGATAGTCTTAATGACGCTAAAAATGTTGTTCCTGTATTAGCAGGGTATGCTCCATTTCCTAGTGCATCTAATTTATCTAACGCAGCTAGTGAAAGTCTTAATAATGTATTTGTAGGTAAGATTGGTGATACAGTTCAGTTATTTGGTGGTGGTGCTTCTAAACTATTTAAGTTTGATACTGCTAGTCTTGCATTAACAGATGTGTCTAAAACTGGTGCTTATGGTGGAACTATTCGTTGGCAATATGCACAATTTGGTTCTATATTATTAGCAGCTAATTATCATGAACCTATACAGGCATGGAGTTTAGGTGTTTCTAGTACATGGCAAGATTTAGGTACATATGTTAATGGTACTTATACTAGAACAGGTACAACTGTTACAGTTACTACAACTACTGCACATGGTTTAACTACCAGTAGTACATATAAGATTTACTTTAAATCAGGTGGTGCATTATCTGGTAACTATGTTATTACATCTACAAGCTCAACAACATTTACTTTAACTACTGCAGCTAGTGGCACTATTGCTACAAGCAATATGAGTGTATATACATCATCAGCACCTATTGCTAAATATGTAACTGTAGTTCGTGATTTTGTAGTATGTGCAAATATATTAGATACACCTAATAAATTGCAGTGGAGTGATATTGCAAATGAACAAAATTGGAGTTCTGGAAGTGCATCCCAATCAGACTTTCAGCTAATTGCTGACGGTGGAAACATTACTGGTTTAACAGGTGGTGAAATTGGTATTGTATTCCTAGAAAAAGCTATTTACCGTATGCAGTATAGTGGTAGCCCTTACTTCTTTGAATTTAACGCTATATCACGCAATCTTGGATGTATTGAAGGTAACTCTATAGCACAATATGGTGGTATGTCTTACTTCTTATCAGATGATGGATTTTATTCATGTGATGGTAAAACAATTACCCCAATAGGTGTAGAAAAAATAGATAGATATTTCTATTCTACATTTAACCTTGCTAAATCTGACACTATGTCAGCAACAATTGACCCTATTCGTAAACTTGTTATTTGGAACTATCCTACAGTAACAGGCGGCAATGCACTTATTATATATAATTGGCAACTTAATAAATGGTCAAGAGGTGAAACAGATACTACTTATGTAGCTTCTGCTGCATCTACAGGAGTAACACTAGAAGGTATTGGTACTCTATATCCTAGCATTGAAACAGTGCCAGCATCACTAGATGACCGTATCTGGGCTGGTGGTAAGTACGTTCTTGCAGGTGCTAGAGGTGCTTATATCGTTACATTTACAGGTGCTAATACTACTGCAAACATTGTATTATCTGACTTTGAAGATGGTTATAACTCTGTAGTTAAACTTGCTAGACCTATTATTGATAATGGTGCAGCTAGTGTTTCTGTAGCTTCAAGACGTAAACTAGATGATAACATTACATTTACAACTGCTGTTTCTTCTGGTGAAGGTGGTCGTGTACCATTAAGAAATGCAGGCAGATGGCATAGATTAAGCGTAACACCTACAGGAAGTTGGACAACAGCTATTGGTATTGACGTAGACACTGAACCACAAGGAAATAGATAATGGCTCGTAGTGATATGTACAAGGGTTTAAACCCTACTGGTGCAGACCCTCGTGAAATAAGTGAAGTAACTAATGGTGTATTAAATGGTAAAACAAATAATACTGGTAATGTTACTTTAAATGCTAGTAGTGCTACTACAACAACAATTTCTGATGAACGTATAGGTTATAATAGTATTATCATGCTTATGCCTACAACAGCCAATGCAGTTGCATCTTTAACTAATGTTTATGTGAGTGCTAGAGCAAAAGGCAGTGCTACATTGACACACTCTGCTAACACAAATACAGATAAAACATACGGATATATTATAGTAGGATGATTCTTAATTATATTCCTAAAGACCAATTAAGGTCACATTGGAACTATGTTAAACATGGTCTTGAAATAGTTCGTTCTAAAGGTCATCCACGTTGGATAGTAGAAGATGTCTACTGTGACTGTTACGAAAATCGTTCTATGTTATTTATAGCTATTCACAACAAACAACCTTATGGCTTTGTTGTATTGCAACCTATTGGTCAAACAATGCACGTTTGGGCAGCATGGTCTACTATTAATGATGAAGTACTCTTTCAACAAGCATGGCAAGAAATACAACAAATAGCAAAACAAGGCGGTAAAACAGAAGTTACATTCACATCTGGTCGTAAGGGATGGGAACGCAAAGTAAAACAAATGAATTTTAAACCAACAACTTGGACATTCACTCTTTAAGGAAAGCAATATGAAATTATTAAATTTATCTAACTGGCTAACATCATTAGTTGAGTCATTTACATTTTATGGTGGTGGAGGTTCAGGTGGTGGTACATCTACAACTACAACTGGTATTGACCCATCTATTCAACCTTATGTAACTGATATTTTAAGTAAAGGTCAAGAACTTTATAATAGCAATAATCCACAGTATTATGCAGGTCAAACTTATGTTTCACCTTCTGCCCAAACAACACAAGCACTTAATACTGCACAAGGTATTGCTACTGGTGGGAATCCATTACTAAATACTGCTCTTCAACAACAAACAGATGTTGCTGGAGGTGCTTACTTACAAAACAATCCATATTTTAACCAAGCTATGGCTGGTGCTGCACAGGGTGCAACAACATCATATAATGATGCTATTAAAGCTGCACAGTCTGGTGCTTCTGCATCTGGTCGTTATGGTTCTGGTGTATCTGCTGATATTCAAAATCGTGCTGCAACTACATTAGGTCAAACACTTGCTAATAAGTATGGTGATTTAGCTTATGCAAATTATGCTGGTGAACGTGGTATGCAAAATAATGCTGCTCAAAATGCACCTGCGTTAAGTCAGGCACGTTACCAAGATACAAACCAACTTATGAATGTTGGTAAAATTAATGAAGATTATCAAAATCAAGCATTACAAGCAGACATTAACCGTTTTAACTTTGGTCAAAACCTTCCGTACCAAAAACTACAAAACTACGCTAATCTTATTAATCAAGCTCCTGCTGGCACTGTATCTACTACACAATCACAGCAATCTGGTGGAAAGATAGTATGTACAGCTATGAATCAAGCATACGGTTTTGGTTCATTCCGTCAAACTATCTGGTTACAACATTCAGCTACAATGCCTAATGCTAAAACAATTGAAAAAGGTTATCACAAACTATGCCTTCCAATAGTAAATTTTGCGTTTAATGCAAATCCAACATGGACTCGCAATATTGTACGCAAAATTGCAGAACATATTGCTAGACATAGAACTGCTGACTTATGGAAAGAAATGCGTGGTAAAAAACGTGACCCATTAGGTCGTTTATATCGTGCAATTATTGAACCAATGTGTTATTTAGCAGGTAAGGTAGGTAAATAATGAGATTATTTAATTGGATTAATCCTATATGGGTTATTGATAATTTTTTAACAACGCAATTTGATCCAATTACTGCTACAGCAGCAGCTACAGTTGCTGCGGAAGCAGCAGCTCCAACAGCAGCAATGGTAGCACCTAGTATTTTAGCAGGCACAGGCAGTGCTTTAACAGGTGCTGGTATGATGACAGCAGGTGCTGATTTAGTTGCACCGTCATTATTAACTGCTGGAAGTAGTGGTCTTTTAGGTGGGGTAGGTACTGGGTTAGGTGCTATGAGTGGTGCTAATTCTTTATTAAATCTTAATAATGAAGCTAATATTCCTATGTCTGCATATACTACAACACCTATGGGTATAGAATTAACTTCAGCTCCAACAAATCAAACACTAGGCAATGGATTGTCTTATGAAATTAATCCATATACAGTAGCTATGGGTGGCTCTGATTCTGCTATGCAACAATACTCACCATCACTTATGGACAAATTAGCTGCAACAGGATCAAATACATTTGATTGGATGAAAGCAAATCCAATGGCAACTCTTGGTGCTGGTAAAATGTTTGCTGATTTTAAAAACCCACCAAAACCACCAATGGTTCATGCTCCCTCTGCTGGAATAAATAGAGGAAGTGCTAGTAATTATCAACCAATAAATGTTGGTGAAATACCACAACTTAAATACCCGCACTCATTATTATTAGGATACTAACATGGGATTATTAGATCTATTTAGCAACTCATCTGAACCTTCATCTGGTGGAGGATTTTTAAATTCTTTACTTGGAACTAGAGTGCCAGAATTTTTAAAAGCAAATTTAACTGAAGATGAATTAAAGGCATTACAAAATCAATCTAATATTTCAACTGGTGTTGGTGGATTGGAAGGTTATGCGTCACAACTTTATCAAAATAAATCTCCAATACAAAAAATATTAGGCGTTGTTACTGGTGCTTCTACAGGTAGACAATCTCCATATACAACAACACAACAAAACCTTATCACTGGATTACAAGGCACTAAACTAATCCAAGATGTTACAAAAGGTAAAGTTGAAAATCAATTATTAACTGATAAATATTCTGCTGCTCAAAGATATATTTCTTTACATCCAGAACTAAAAGATCAAATGCAAATTGACCCAGAAGGTACTATTAAAATAGTTATGGAAGGCATGACTCCTAAAGCACCTACTAGATCTGAATCAGTATATGACTTTATTAAAGCACTTAATCTTAATCCTAACAATCCAGTAGATGCTGCAAAAATACTTCAATTTCAATTAGGTGGAATGAATTTAAAAGATGCTGTTGATGCTCAAACTAAAATAGCAACTCTTGGTGCTGAATTTCCTCAAGCTGCTGGAAAAATTACAGCACAACCTAAAACTCAACTAGATGTTGTTAGAGAAATTCTTAAATCAACAATTAATAATCAACCACAAACAAATGTATCTTCAGTTAATCCTGCAATAAATCCTGCAATCAACCAACCAGTAAATATTAATGTTCCATCTACAGATATGTTTCCAACATCTCAAGAACAAAATATTTATCAACAAAATACAAATGTTCCAGTACCAACTGTTCCAGTAAAAACTACTCCAGTACAAAAACCAACTCCAGTGTCTTCAGTAACACAACGAGTGCCTAATGTACCACCAACTGAAATTACTATATCTGGTGGTGGAGCTAAACCTATTGTTCCAGAAAATATACAACCTTCAGAAAAATATCAAAATGAAAAACTTACAACAAGAAATACCGATACATCAAAATTAAGAAACAATATTAATAATAATAATTCTATTCGTGAAGATATAGAAGCATTAAAACAACATTCAGGATCAAAAATGTTATTTAGTGCTGGTGGTGGTATTAAAGCTGAATTATCTAGAGAAGGTGGAGCAGCTCAAAGACTATTAAATAAAATAACATCTGCTGGTACAGTTAATGAACTATTAAATATGAAAGAAACTGGTCCTAACGGTGCTACGCCATTTGGTCAATTAAATGGTGGTGAATTACAAATCATGAAAGATAAATTTAGTATATTAAAATCTGGTGCTAATTTTACTGAATCAATGAATGCATTACAAACTATTGGTGATTTATTAGATAAAGCAGAAGGAAGTTCAAGAGATTTATATAAAATAAATTATGGTAATTATGGTGATAAATATATTCCAAATAAATTACAAGTTCAAATTGTATTGCCTACCGATGAAAACACTCCTCCAAGAACAGCAACTCTTGGAAGCGTTATACAAGGTCAATCTTTAAATAATCCAAATATTAAAAAAGATTATTATTATTACATAACACCTGATAAACAATTACATACAGTACTTAAAAGTGATAAAACTCCATACACTAGAGCAGATAATTTAAAGAGACAAAATTAATATGGCTAATTCAGACTTATATTTATCAGATAAATCAATTCCATTAGAAACTAATGTTAAATTAAAACCAATAGAAGTAACAGCTAAAAGATTGCCTAATGAAGATTTACAATTAGGACCTGCTGTACAACAACCAACTACTTTTGATGCAATGAATCTTATTTCTAATCTTGGACCAAGTGGAGTGCAATATATACAAGATATTGCTACACCATTTATTCATCCAATAGATACTGCTCGTGGAATAGGAACATTGACAAGTGGATATGGTCAATTAGCAAAATCATCATTAACAGGACAAGAAGCACCAGACAATGAAAACGTTAACGCTGCAAGAGCAGTTAATCAATTTATGTCTAATAGATATGGCGGAAAACAACAATTTTTAAATACATTAGAAAATGATCCAGTTGGTGTATTAGGGGATGTTTCTAGTTTATTTACTATGGGTGGTGGATTATTAGGCAAAGCTAAACTTGCTAGTGAAGCAAATTTAATATCAAAAACTGGCAAATTATTAGATCCAGTTTCATTATTGCAAAAAGGTGTTGATATTACTGCACCACAAGTTGCCTCTTTCTTATCTCAAAAACCTGCTGAAGCATACAGAGTAGCATATCGTGCAGGTAAAACAGGCGGTCAAGATCTTGCTGACTTTAATGCCGCTATTGGTGATAAATTACCACAATCTGAAATAGTATCTAAATACAAAGAAGCTGAAAAAGCATCTAGAAATATTGCACAAGATGAATATAAAAAATTAAAATTTGGTGATCAATTTGAACAAGGTTGGGCTGACGATAAAACTAAATTAGATTTTGGTTCTATTAAAAATCAATTTAATGATATGAAAAAAGGTATTCAATTAAGAGGGCAATCTACATTAGATTTATTACCTGCTCAACAAGCTCATTTAGATGATTTATCAAATCTTATTGATACATATGCTAAAAAACCATCTTTACATACATCTGAAGGTGTAGATTTATTTAAGAAAACAGTTAATGAAAAATTAAATCGTATAGACAGTCCGTCTGCTGCAGTGTCAAATATTTATGGCAAAACAGCAGAAAATGCATATAAATTAATTTCTAGTGAAAATAGAAGATATGCTCCATCTATGAAAGCATATGAAAATGCTATGAATACATTAGATGAAATTCATAGATCTATAGGAAACAATGAAGTTCCTCCCGCAAGTTTATTAAATAAATTTAATGGTTTATTAAAAGAATCTGGTCCTGCTGAATACAGAATGGATTTAATGAATAAATTAAAAGAAAGAACTGGTATAGATATTATGCCAATGATAGCTGGTCAAGCATTAAAAGATCCATTAGCATCTGGTGCTGCAAAATACATTGCACCTGCTGTGGCTGCTGGTAGTGGTGTAGGTGTACATTTACTTGGTGGCGGTGCACCATTAACTGCTGCAACTATTGCTACAATTATGGCAGGTACATCTCCATATGTATTAGGTCAAGGATCTAAATATGCTGGAAAAGTTGGCAGGTATGCTACTGCTGACAGAGTGCGTGGTGCTGGTGTTTTAGGTAATGTATTAAGTAAAACTACAGATCAACCTTTTTATGGCTTATTACAAGAGCCAGATTTATCACAACAATAGAAAGTTTATTAATGTCTAATGAAATTGACCCATTTGAGTACGGCAAACTAACCGCACAAGTTCAATCTTTACAAGATAAAGTAGATAGCATGGAAACAGATATAAAGTTGCTCCTAGAGCTTGCCAACAAGTCTAAAGGTGGCTTCTGGGCAGGTATGGCTATTGCTTCTGCTATCGGTGGCTTTATTACTTTTGTAACTAATCATTGGCTAGGAAAGTAAAATGAAACAATTACTCATGGCAATAACTTTATTGTTGCTTTGGGTGTTTCTTTATAATTACGCAGAAGCTAAAGAACTTGTAAAAGAAATGAGCATGGCTACAGAAGCAGGTGAAATAGTATTAACTTCTGAAGAATGTATCTTTAAAAAACAAGGTTTACAAGGTTATGACTACGCTGCTTATGCAACTGAAAAAGGTCATCCTAACCATGAAGGTTGTTGGAAGTCTGACAGCTATGAAGGTAAGCACGCAGTCTATATATTTTTCCCAGAAATCAACCAAACAGCAGTATTTGATGCAAAGTTATTTCAACCTAAAGCTAATATATGAGTTTTATTACTGAACAAAATATTGCCAATCTTTATTCTGTTTTAATAGAGTTTCCTATATTTGACGAATATAAACTTCCGCCTGCATCTAAAGTGGATTTTGTAATTGTGCATGATGACAGTATGTGTGGACAATATGAACCACCAGAACAAGGTGAGCCACATATCATTACCATTAGCACAGCACGTCATTCTTATTTGTATCCTGTCCTTATGACATTATGCCATGAAATCATTCATATGTGTGTTTATTTAGATTCACCTAAAACAGAAAAATATACTAGCCATAAAGGTTTATTTTTAAAATTACAAAAACGTGTAGCCAAAATGTATGGCTTTGACCCAAAGGAATTATAATGACTTTAGACGAATTTTTAAAGCAATATAATTTACCACCACAACAAGCTAGTATAGGTAATGAAAATTTAAACGTAAATGCTTATGCTAATCCTACATTTGGTGGCAATGTTAATGCAGCAACAGAACTTCCTATTGGTTTATTAAGTGCTACTATTGGCAAAGAACTAAATAAACCATCTTACAAAGATTATGCTATTACTAAAGATAATTTAAAAGGTGGTTTATTAGATACTAAAGGCAATACTTCACCATATGGCGAATATATAACTAATGATATTAAAGCTCAAATTACAGGTGGTAAAGACCCTAATGTTAGCGGAGCATATTCAACTGATATTGCAGGTGGTAGAGGAACTGTTGGCGGTCAATATGACGCATCTGGGTTATCTGCTCATGCAGACTATGAAAAACAATTAAGAGATAATTTTTTATTAAAATTATTTGGTAATATTAGCCCTTATGATAGGTCAATGGGGTTTCAGATAGGTAAACAATTTTAAGGAGCTTTAATGTTTAATTTAATTAGTTTAATCTTACCTGCTTTAGTCCCAGCATTTGCTGACGGTGCTAGAGGTCTTATAGCCAAGTTTACAGGCGGTGCAGGTGGACAACCACAAAACATTACAGAACGCATAGAGCTTATGAAAGCAGAAGCAGAGAAGTTACAGGCTTTAGCGTCACTAGATAACCCTACTGGCGAACCTTCTAAATGGATAATAGACCTTCGTGCTTCATTCAGATATATCATTATTAGTGCTATCATGGTGTTTACTGCTATTGTAGTATTCAACCCTGATATTGTAGGTGCTGGTGTAGTAGCAGTATTCCTTGATATGACTGGAGCTTGTATGTCTTTTGTTATTGGCGAAAGAATGTACCTGACACTTAAAAAATGATTGTATTAAACATATTAAATTTTATTGGTTTAACTATACTTAAATTTTTAATTGTAGCATTGTTATTTGGTGCTATGGGATTATCTATTATCTTTATGTATGTTATGCAATACTTAACACAAGCCTTACATTATGTAGATAAAAATGTTAATTGAAGTAAAAAGATATGAATTTAATGATACCTATACTGTAGGTAGAATGTATCTCAACAATGTTTATTTCTGTTACACCCTAGAAGACGTAGTTAGAAAGGGAGCTAAAGTAAATGGACAAACAGCTATTCCTGCTGGGACTTACGATGTTATTATTGATGACTCTGCTAGATTTGGCAAACCTATGCCTCATATTTTAAATGTGCCTAATTTTACAGGGGTGCGAATACACTCTGGTAATACATCTAAAGACACAGATGGATGTATTTTGTTAGGTCATACCTATGCAGGTAAAGATTTCATAGGAAATTCTAAACTAGCATACGATGTGTTCTTTAATAAACTTAAAGAAGATAAAACTGCATCTATTACTATTTCATAGTATATAATAGGTAAACTCATAACCAAAGGTTAATATGAAAATATTACTTATTGATATAGAAGTAGCACCAAATACTGCTCATGTCTGGGGTATTTTTGACCAAAACATCTCTATTAACCAATTACTAGAATCATCTTATACCCTTTGCTACGCAGCCAAGTGGTATGGTGAATCTAAAATCATGTTTGACTCTATTCAAAAATCTGGCAAACAAAAGATGCTAGACTCTGTGCATAAACTTCTTGACGAAGCTGATGCCATAGTCCACTACAACGGTTCTAGGTTTGACATACCCATACTACATAAAGAGTTTTTATTAGCAGGTATGAACCCTCCAGCACCTTCTAAACAGATAGATTTACTTCAAGTAGCTCGTAGACAGTTTAGATTTGTTTCTAATAAACTAGATTATGTATCACAGGCTTTAGGACTTGGTGCTAAAACAGCACATGAGGGTCATACGCTATGGTTAAAGTGTATGAATGATGACCGTAAAGCATGGAAGACAATGGAAGAATACAATAAGAATGACGTTATTCTTTTAGAGAAAGTGTATAACCGTTTTAAAGGGTGGATTAAATCACATCCTAATCACAATGCTTATTCTACAAGCATGGTATGCCCAAGTTGCAATTCTAGTAAATTACATAAACGTGGGTTTGCAATTACAGCTACACGACAATATCAACGATACCAATGTTCGGAGTGTGGGTCATGGAGCAAGTCTGTGAAATCAGAAAAGAATTACAACGAATCAGTTACCAGCATATAAGGAAAATAATGAACATTCAGCAATTATGTGAGCATATGGTAGGCAAAATGGTAGTAGAAGCAGAAGCCTACTACGGTGAAAACGTGCTTATTATAATGTTAGACGATGGTAGCCACATAGAAATTAGTGGTGATGACCTATCTGTTTATTCAGAAGTACCAGAATTAGACGATTAAACCCCTTTTAAACGCATTTTAAGGGGTCTACCACGCATTATTTATATAAGTTGATACCTACCTCTATACGCAAATAACAATCCCATTAGAACCTATTTGGCAAGTTGTATGACCCAAAGCCTTTTCTGTTCCCCAAATAGCTAACGCTGCCATCACAATAATAAATACCAAATATATTTTATTCATCATCATTCCTCACTAATTGAGCTTCAACTTCAGGTGGGTTGACTACTTCTTCATTTCTTAAAGTTTCAATCAACTTGTGCCTAAACCATTCTGACTTGGCTAAATCACCTTCAATATCACCCTTAAACGGATAACGTAAGTCATATTTCATCTTTGTGCCTTTTAGATAACCTACAAATTCTTCTTTAGTGAGTCTGCTTTCAATGACATCTATTGTTTCTATACCGCCTTGTACATAGTGCGGTGGTCTATTTACCATATCAACCATAACTATCCCCTTATAAAAAATAAATCAATTAATGCGTAACATCCATAAGCAAACCAAATCATACTACCAATAGCTAACAACCATACTATAACATCTAATATTTTTTGCATTTATAAACCAGTAACAAAGCGACTACTGTCATATTTTTTAACATTGGTTACCTTAATAATATTAGCGGTATCTGGAATAAGAGGTGTAATAGTCACATTGTGCATCTTGGACTTTAAGTCTTTAAACCAAAACATCTCTCTAGGTTCTGATGCCATAAGCCCAGACCATACAAGTTTATTATCTGCGTCAAACTCTTCTACAAGATAAGCTAATGGTTGCATTAATAAAATACCATCCTTCCTATGTGTGTTTTTTTCCTTTTACCAAACCATTCTTTTTTTGGCGGTATCGAGTCATCATGGAAATATAAAGCGTCTGCAACTGGGTTTGTATATTTATGATGAACAATTGTATTAATAACCAAAAGTTTAGTCTCCAAATACGCCCTTTCATCAACTGGATGGTGGGTTTCATCTTGCACAGCAAACTGATTATTAGCGTAAACAACAGAACATACAGAATAACCCCAACGACCACTACGCAACCTATTGCGAATAACATTGATGACCCCTACCTTTTCTTCTAATGAACGAGTATTGACCTCATGATACACCGCAGTAGCATAACATGCAACATCTAACTCTAAATTATGAATATCCATTATGGTTTGTAAGTATTATACACAATAGGATGTACCACTTCTGGCGTTAAAATATCCACAATTTTTTTTCTAATAGAATCTTTATGTATATTAACTATAAAACAACATAGGTCTAATAAATCGCTATTAGTAAATAACCATTTAATAGCGTCTATCCTGCTATCTGCATTAATCTGATGGTCATATTTTGTATTTTTACTTAAGTCAAAATTAGGTCTTTGCCTATATAAAGCATCTTCTACTGCTTTCATAAGAATACATGTCATTAACTTACCTTCTGGGCTATGTGCCAACATACTGTTATCATCGTTATCAATTATATCTTCTAACATATTGCCTCCTGATTTTCCTTAGGGTTATATAATTACTTTCTTATTGACTTTGCCTGTAAAAACCACGAAAATTGTATACACAAGCAAACTGCTTGGACTTTTAAGGACATTATCATGTGGACAAAACCATCAGCAACTGAAATGCGTTTCGGCTTTGAAGTAACTATGTACGTTATGAACAAGTAGTGTGTATAGTGTGTATGGGGATGCTCCTAAAAAGGAACATCCTCATCTACTGCTTCTTGCTTTGGTTTAACATCACCCTCTTTTAACTGTACAGAGCCACTAATAAACTTACCTTTAGCACTCTCTCTAATCCATCCACTAATTCTAAACTCAATCCCATCTACGTTAGCATTGCCTGTGTAGTCTGGTCGTTTTGGATTATCGCCTTTATCATTCTTAAATAAAGTAAACGTATTTGTATTATCATATTCTGCCATTTTATTTCCTTTGTGTTTTATAAAAGTTTGCTACTGTGCTACCTGTAAAGTTATCAGGATGACGTTTAATTAATTGACCAATAACTTTATCTAATCTTTCCATGTACTCTTCTTGCTTTTCTAAAGACAGTTCATCAAATGTTTGTGCATGTAATCCACTAGATGCTTTAATTAATGCTTGTCTTTCTATATCGTTAAACATTACTTAATCTCCTTAAGTTTATTAATTACATTATCTACTTCTTTTAAAAACTCCTGTACTTCTGTTTCTAATTCTTTTTGATATACAGGGTCTGCCTCTATACGTTTTACAAATATCTGTAAATGCTTTGGAAACATTGGGTGGTAACTAACAAAATCACACCACTTACGACCTGTCACCAAAAGTTGAAACTGTACTTGAGGGACGTACTTACTTGGAATGTCTTGTGTCATCAATGTCTCAGTATGCGTACTTCCCATAGGACACTTAATTTCAAGAATACCATCATCACCTACCATACCATCAGGACTAGCACCAGCTTCCAAAGTGGGATGCTTGACAAATCCCACCTCTTCCACTTCCCCATGTTCTTGCACATACCTTTCCCTAGCAAATTGCTCCCTATCTATACCGTCTTGCATTGCTTGGTTAATATAGGACTCTTGCCTTTCTCCAGTCAATCTTTCGCTTACTAACTGAATCTTGTAGTTACGTCTAGACGCAGATTCACCACTCTTAATCTTTGCTAGCACATCAGCCACACGACTGGCTGTAACCAAACCGAGCCTCGCTTGAAACCACTCTTGGGAAAGTTGTTCCATTAGATAAAGTCCTCTGCTTTAGTATCTTTCATCTTAATAACTGCACCTGCACTAGAATCAATAGCGTCATGCTCTACAATCTCAAAAGCATTAGTCCATAAATATCTACGCAAGTAAGTTTGTACTGCACCTAAATTCTGAACCTCATGGCAACCTTTTAAGGCAGCACTTGACATAGGGCATTTAAACTCAATGAATTGTGTAGCATCATTCATATCTGTAATAGTCAATACTGCAATGTCTGTATAAAATGTAACTGTGCCACAGATACCTACCTCATTACAAATCTCTTGAATGGTAGGTAAAAAATCACCTAACTCAAAATACTTGTATCCAGCAAATTTATTATGACCAGATTTCTTCAGGTCTGCTACTTGTAACTTTAATCTTGCTTGCATTAATTTACTGTGTATGCTCATCGTCTTCTCCCCTGTTACATAATTTAACGTCTCTAATACTTCCTTTTGGTGTTGCTCCATCATCACTTGGTCGTAATGTTGTCTTTGGCTCATTTGCTTTCTCCCATTTGTCGTTAGACTCTTTAAGCTCTGCTGTGCATCTGCGTAATTCTTTTACTACGTTTTCTAAAGTAAGCGACATATAAAATATCCCCAAAATATTACTGTAAAATATCCTATCACATAATAAAACTTTTGTGTAAACTTTTTTTGTAGCCTGTCATTAGTAATAATTCTCATAAATCTATCTATATTCATATCTACTCCTACACTAGAACAGTCACTATACTCTTAGTCAATATATATGTCAACAAGTATTTTAATAGGGGGGTATTTATCCGACTTTTATATTAGTTGACATGATTTTATATACATGTTAATATGCCTTTACGTTAAATAAAGGAGATAAAAATGACGTATCAAGAGGCTGTATCATACTTCAAAACAAAATACCAAATGGCAAAAGCATTAGGTTTAACAAGACAAGCTGTGCAGCATTGGTCTAAAAATTTAGATAAGCCAATTCCAGAGTTGCGTGCATATCAAATTAAAGATATTCTTGTTAAGCTAGGAGACAATAATGCGAATAAAGAATTGGGATAAGTTTAATTATTACAATGTTTCTAATCCAAAATATCGTAAAGAGATGACATGGTTTAAAATTTATGGTAGGGATATTTTAAATAATTTAGATTGGTTTTTGTTATCTTCAGAGCAAAAAGCAACTATTTTTGAACTATGGTGTTTAGCTAGTCAAGATGAAGGCAATTTGCCTAGTGTTGATATTATAGCATTTAGGCTTCGTAAAGATAAAGACTATATAATCAATGCTTTAGAAACTTTAAAAGATTGGCTCTGCACTTCGTCTGCCCTTCGTCCGCCCTTTGTCTGCCCTTCGTCCGCCCCAGATAAGATAAGAGAAGATAAGATAATATCTATTGTGCGGTTTGAAGATTTTTGGAAAGAGTATCCAGTCAATAGAAAAGTAGGTAAAAAACCATGTATGGAAAAATGGGGCAGCAAGGGATTGGATAATATTGCTGACAAAATTATGTCTCATGTTAAAACTATGAAACAAACTAAGTCATGGAAAGAAGGATTTAATCCAGCACCATTAACATACATTAATCAAGAAAGATGGGAAGATGATAATACACCTAAACGAAATGTATGGGATAACGCATTATGAACATAGGTGATGTTATAGATTCATTAACAGTTAATCAATCTGTTATTACTAACTACTACCAACAAAAGGAATATGAACATGCAGAATTTAAAGTTAAGGATACGTCTGTGTTTACTGACGATGTCTTGCGATATTTTAATACTGAAATACATAGTGGCAAAACATTGGGATTTATTAAAACGGAAGATTCATTTAGAGTAAGACCAAGCGAGTTAACTGTGTTGACAGGAGTATCTGGTCATGGTAAGTCTATGTGGCTATCACAAGTTATATTGTCTCTTATGGCACAAGGAACTAAATGTTTAGTCTCAAGCCTAGAAATGCGTCCAGTGCTTTCTCTTGCACGAATGATTACTCAAACTTTAGGTTCACCAGAACCAACAGATGAATTTATAACTAAATTTTGTGAACGTGCAAAAGATAAATTATATATTTATGACCAGATGGGCTCAACATCTAGTGAAGATATGATTGCTACATTGTATTGGGGCAAACACATTTTAGGTGTACAAGTATTTGTGATTGACTCATTGATGAAGATGTCAGATATTTCAGAAGATAATTATGAGAAACAAAAGTTGTTTATAGATCGACTTGCTGTTACTTGCAGAGATTTAGAAATTCATGTATTCTTAGTAGCACACACTAGAAAGATGGCAGATGAATCAGAGATTCCAGATGCTACTCACATTCTTGGTTCATCACATATACGAAATTTATGCGATAACATAATTTGTGTTTGGCGTAACAGAAACAAAGAGCGTGAAGTAGAAAACAATGAAAAGACAGAAGATGAATTAAAGAAAATACCAGACGCTATGATTTTTGTTCAGAAGCAGCGTAACTATCAATTTGAAGGTAAGTTTTGTTTTTGGTTTGACCCTAAAGGATTGAAATACAAAGAATCACCTAGATGACCATAAATGATTTTATAAAAGAATGTAAGAAATTATTTGGTGATGATATTGCTTACAAAGCAACTTCCAAAGATGGTGTAGTATTTAAAAATAAATGGAGAGACAGTTATGATACGATGGAGTCTAAATCAACAGAACCTAAACAATTTATTCGAAAAAATAAAAGCACTTGACTTTACTAAACGATGGAAAGTAAACATTAGTGAAGAGAAAACGGTCAGGTCTCTTGAATCCAATGAGAGATTATGGGCGTTGTATAATTCCATAGGTAATTATTTGGGAGAAGACGCTTCTACAATACATGAGCTTATGGGGTATAAGTTTTTAAGAGAACAACGTGAAATATGTGGTAATCCTGTAGAGCTTATTAAATCAACTACAAAATTAGATTCTAAACAAATGGTGGAGTATCAAGAAAACATTGAACGTTGGGCTAGTCAGTTAGGTTGGAGCTTTGAGTAATTACAGAAACAAAAAACTACTTGAATTAGTTCGTGAGTTTCCATGTGCTATGTGTGGAAGAGAAGATGGCACAGTATGTGCTGCACACTCTAATCAACAAAGAGATGGCAAGGGCACAGGAATTAAGGCTCATGATTATCGCATCGCTAGTCTTTGTTATGCTTGCCATGATATGATAGACAATCATAAAGAGTTAAGTAGAGCAGACAAGGTAGAAGCATGGGAGTCTGCTCATCGTAAAACTATAGGATTGTTATTTGATAAGGGGTTAATTAAAATTGGGTAAAGGTTCTACAAGAAGACCGTTGTTAATTTCTGAAACAGAAATAGAAAACAATTGGAACAAAATATTTAAACGAAAAGAAAATAGCCCTGACGTATCACCTCACGCTTATGAATATGAATTAAACAAATCTACAGGGGAAGTAGAAAAGCGTTTTATAGAAGGAACATCTAAACCTAACGAAAGTCAATTTGATGGCGACTAGCCCAACGCAGTTAAGTCTTAAGAAGTTAAGAGCAGAAGGATACCTTGTAGCTATTACAGAAAAATTTAATCACTTTTGTAAAATTCGCCAAGACATGTGGGGTTGGTGTGATCTACTTGCTGTAAAAGAAGATGAAGTGTTAGCAGTGCAAACTACCAGTTATACAAATATTTCTGCAAGAGTTAAAAAAATTGCTGATAGTGATACGATAGGGATAGTAAGAAAAGCTAACATAAAAGTGAACGTGCATGGGTGGCGTAAGGTTGGCAGTCGTTGGGAATGTAAAGTGGTAGATGTATCATAAGGAAAAATATGCAAGCCAAAAGTAGAAGTTATAATGTAAGAGGTCGGTTAATCAATCTAGAAAAGATGCGTAGTCTTATTGTAGAAACCATTGGAGATAGAACATTAACCATTGAAGAGTTATCTAAAGACATGGGCATGGAACGTAGAAAAGTTCAATATGTTTTGCTTAACATGAAAAATTTAGGTATGTTGAATTGCGTTAAAGATGGAAAGTTATTTAAATATTTTAAACCTTATGCTCACCCATTACAAATGATATTTCACCCTATGCCAGACTTTAGCGACAGGATTAAAGGCATTTATATTCATACAGAAGAGGAAGCCAATGCACATAGATAGGCTTAAACAAATTTTAGATGATTGGGCATTGTGGCATAAGACTCCAAGTCATCGTTTAGGATACCCTAGCAAGTCTTTAGGCATGATTTCAGGCGGTGAGTCTACTAGCGATGCTTTTGAGGATATGGTAGGGCAGATGGATATGACTAATGTTAGGACAATAGATGCAATTATAGATAGCTTACCCTCCAAACAAAAAGAAGCAATTTATACAAGGTATTTGAAAACTCGCAAATCTCTCAATTATGAGCATGAATTAGAAATGGGTATAGATAACTTACTAACTATAGCTTCAAGGCGTATAGTCGCTTGACACGAGCATTTAATTATGATATAATCACGTTATTGGATAACTCTCGCCCATAATCTCCGTAGCATCTTTAAGCCCTTGTAAATAAAGGGCTTTTTTTATTGGATAAAATATGAAAAAATCTGCAGCTACAAAGAAAATTGGTAAAGTAATGAAAGAATACGGTGCTGGTAAACTACATTCTGGCTCAAAAATGGGCAAAGTAGTCACTAGCCAAAAACAAGCAGTAGCTATTGCGTTATCTGAAGCTGGAAAATCTAAACCTAAAAAAAAGTAAAATTTTCAAAAAATTAGAAATTTCCTGACTGAATTAAGTCATCCCCTAAAAAGTTTTCAAAAGTTTTTAAATCAATTCTCTGCATTTGTAATTGCAAATGATAATCATTCTCATTTAGGCTTTCGGGCATAATTAGCCCCTTAAGCCGCTTAAGCTTTTTAAAAAATAGATCATTCATAGGCTTTTCGCATAGCATTAGCCCTTATAAATAAATATAATAAAAAAATAAGCCCTATAAATAGGCTTTAAAGCTTTAAAAAATTAATTCATATAGTAAGCCCTTAATAAAAGATAAAAGGGGCTAAAAAGCCCCTTAAAATTGATTTTAACCCTATTAAATAGCTAAAATAGGTATAGTTTTTATAATAAAGCCGCTTGTATCCTTTTTAGCCTTGCCCTTAGCATATAAGCCTAAAATAGTATTTTTAGGGGCTAAAAATGTTAGATCGCTTTCATCACCGTTTAATACTGGTAAACCCATAAAATAAGCGGGTAAATTTTGATCCGAAAAGACAGCCGCTAACCTTAAGCCTTTTTTAATTGCTATCTCATTAAACTTTTTAAATTCTGGTTTATTGGAATAGCTAAAAGTAAGATCATAATTTTTTGGTAAACTGTCACGATAAGGGCTTTTCGTGTAATCATAAAACTGTAGATCGCTAAAAATCTCAAAAATTGTGACATTGTTTAATTGTTTACCCATAAATTCATAATTAAAGCGGATATTTTCAAATTCAATATCGCTTAAGCCATTAAGCCTTATCACTGGTATTAAACCGTTTTTAATAGCTGTCTTTTTTAAAGCATGTATTTCAACGGATAATTGATGCATAAATGCATTAATGTCATTATGAAATAATTTTGTACGCTTAAGCCTTGCATTTTGTACATTATTAAAAATGCCCCTGCCTGCCGTGTTTAAACATGCATTAATACATCCTGCCGCTTTAGCGAAAGGGCAAATATTTTTACCGCCTAAAGTATATGGGGCTAAATACATAATCCCAGTAAGATAACCCTTTTTAAGCCCTTTTATTGTTTTTGTATCCTGATTAATAGATAATAATTTCATAGAATAACCCTTTTTTAGAATTGTAATTGTAAAAGGCAAAATATAGCCCTAAAGCCTTCAATGGTTTAAAGGCTTTAAGATATATTTAAATAGGCTTCCCGCCTAAAGCTTTTTTTATTATTTCGTTAGCTAATTTTTTGGTATGACATAAAAAATACCGTTGATTAATTAAGCCGCTATCCTTATATTTGAATAATTCATTCATAAATAACATTAAGCCTTTATTATCAAAGCGGGCTATTTTTTTAGATTGAAAATCAATAATATACATAATTAATGCCCTTTCGGTAAAATCATGCCAATTTTTGCATTTTCTTCAATTGCAAAATCGGTTGCAAATTTTACTAGATCATTAACAGCCTTTTCGCTAGGGGCATAATAATAAATACAATTCATTATGGATGATAATAAACCCGCTAACATTGTATGATCTGGATTTTCGTTTATTAATGATAATTCTTCTAAAGCATTAAGCCCTGCATTGTAACCAGTATCAAAGTTTTGATTAATCATTTTAAGCCCCTTTAAATGTACTCATGATCAATAATAATATGCCAATAAATAGCATCACCAAATTGATTAGCCTTATCGATAGCATCTATTAAAGTATCAAGCTCAGATGTATCAATACAATCAAGCCTTAATTCAAAGCATGGGATGCCTTTTTTGTCCTTATTAGTATAGCCTTTCATTATTGTATTTGCTAACATATTAAGCCCTTTTATAAAATTGCATTAATTAAAGTATTTAAATCTTTTTGCTTTTTGGTATGAATGACTGGCTGCCATTCATTATTGATAAAAGCTTGATCGATATCATGACTATATATTGATCCAATTTCATTAAATATACCTTTTACATCAGCATAACGTATATTACCTTTTTTGTTATCTATTAAAACAGCCCCAAAGCCATTTTTTAAGATTATTTGAGTACCTTTTTTAAGATCATTAGTATTTAACATTTTTAAGCCCCTATAATTAAGAATAAAAGAATCCAGCAATAAAACGATATAAAACAAAAAGCCAGTACAATAAAATTTTTAAGAGTATTCATAATTATGATTCTTCCCTATTGATTGAAGAAAAATCACCATGCTTATTAGCTAGCATAGAATTATAATCAGCTAGCTCATCATCATATAAATGATCATCATCGGGCTTTATGCTTATGCTGCAGGCATTACCACAAGTGATTATTTGAAGCCTTTTTGTATCATCAATGCTATTTAATGCTTGAATGAGTATTTTATTATTCATTTTAATATGCCCCTTTTTTAAATTGATTTGGTGCTATTGAATCCCATATTTGAAAATTATGATCGTATATCATAGCTAATTTACGTAAAGTATCCTTTTCGCTTGATCCAGTCATATACGCTTGATGATCATCGCTATAATTGTAATACCAATCATGCTTTTCTAATGCTGCTATATATTGCTTTAAGCCTTGCATTGTATTCATTTTAAGCCCCTTTATTAAATGTATTAAGAATTGAGACAGCATCCCTTAAAGGTATATTAAAAACAGCCTTAATGGTTGCAGCGTCTATTAATGTATCCTGCTGCCTTGCATTGTATAAAGTATTCATTATCCAGTCATACTTTAATTGTGATTGATTAGTCATAGTGTTATATCCTTTATATAGTAAGTAAGTATTAATTTATAGTAAATTCAAGTTTACGTCAATAGGTTTATCGGAATTATAAAAAGGGTTTATGTAATTATGCCCTAATGTATAACGGCTATATGATCTTATTTTGCTGCTCTTATTAGTATGCAATGTTTTAAACTTATATTTAATACCTTTATCATCTAATGCTTTTAAATAGGTTGATAGATCGCAATCTTCTTCCAAATATGCGAATAGATCATTCTTAAGTATATGTAAATAAGAATAGGTGCTTATCTTATCGGCAATATTAAGTTTATGTAGCTCGGTTAACGGTACTTTAGCCCATCCGTGACTAGGATCGGTATAAATAGTGATTGATTTCATAATAGCCCCTTAATGTTTAATAGTAAATAAAAGTTTACATGCTTATCTTAGATTATTAATGCATGATGTCAACGGCTAAATTGTAAATGAATTGTAACAGTTTAAAGCTTTAAGCATAAACCATGCCAGCTTTAAGAATACCCATTAAATAAATATGTATACAATATTAAGGATATATGATAGATAAACCAATTGAGAATGAGACTCATTCGCATTTAGATAACGTGCAGCCTGATACTATGCCCGATGCATTAAAGCAGGATGATATAAGCATGAATGCTAGTAACAGTGTAGACGCTGCATTGATCCCTGAGATCATTGATGCTAAGGATAAAGGCGGACGACCCCCGCACCTTCCAGATGCGACCACCCGAAGTAAGGTATTCATGTTATCTACAGTAGGGACACGCCACGAAGATATTGCCACAGTACTAGGCATTAGTGCAGATACCTTGACTAAGTATTACAATGATGAATTAGCTAAAGGTCGTATTGAAGCCAATGCTTCTGTAGCAGAGACCTTATTCAAACAAGCTAAAGAAGGCAACACGACTGCTATGATATTCTGGTTGAAGTCTAGAGCTAAGTGGAAAGAAACATCACAACATGAGATTAGTGGCAACCCTGATGGTAGTCCTGTAGAAGTAAAGATTATTACAGGAATATAAGACCCCCCCACCCTTATTTTTAAAAAAACGAAAAACCCTAGTTATTTAAAACGCCAGTACCCCAAATTTTTATAGGATATAAAATGGAAGAGTTTAAGAACGACACATCACCAGATAAGATTATAAACATATTTGCACTCATGTGCCTGCATGCTGTAACCAATGGTCATATTAACCACTGGCGTGCCAAAACCTTTTCTATACACTCTGCCCTAGGCGAATTCTATTCGGAGCTTGGTGAGCTTATAGATGGATTTGTAGAGGCATATATGGGTAAGTATGGTGTATTAGAAGATTACACAGAGTTTTATAGTCTTCCTAGTAAAGACCCTATTGAAGAATTGATGCAGTTGTCTGACGCTGTGAAAGAAGTTCGTGCTAAACTACCACAAGATTCAGAATTGCAAAACCTAGTAGACGAAATTGCTGACCTTATTGATTCAACACTTTACAAAGTTAGATTCTTAAAATGAAAAACGGATTATACGCAAACATTAACGCTAAACAAAAAAGGATAGCTGAAGGTTCTGGTGAGAAAATGCGTAAGGTAGGTACTAAAGGTGCACCTACTGCTAAAGCATTTAAACAATCAGCAAAAACGGCTAAAAAGAAATGAGTGCTGCTTGGCAAAAGAAAGAAGGCAAGAATCCTAAAGGCGGTCTCAATGCCAAAGGTCGTGCATCTTACAAAGCTGAAACAGGCGGTACTTTAAAAGCACCTGTAAAATCTGGTGACAATCCTAGACGTGCATCATTCCTAGCTCGTATGGGTAACAACGCAGGACCAGAACATAAACCTAACGGTGAGCCAACAAGATTATTACTATCCCTAAAGGCTTGGGGTGCTTCATCTAAAGCAGATGCCAAAGCAAAAGCAAAAACTATTTCAGCAAGGAATAAAAAGAAATGAACTGTCCTATAGCCACACATGATATTTTACTTAATCTCAAACATAGAGATTGGGCATTTAAGAACGTAGGATATGGTCCAGTAAACCCAGACATAGAAGATAAAGTATTTTGGGCTAAACGTGCAGACGAATGGGCTACTACACCAGAGATTGCTAAACAATCACGCTGTGGTAACTGCTCTGCCTTTATACAAACACCAGAAATGATGCAATGTATTGTTGAAGGTGTAGCAGGTGATGAGCCTGTAAACGAATCTTATGCACCAGAAGTCATTGCTTCTGCTGAACTAGGATACTGTGAACTATTTGACTTCAAGTGTGCAGCAGACAGAACTTGCTCTGCATGGCTAGTAGGTGGTCCAATTAAAACATCACTTACATCAACACAAAAGAAAATGCTTATGATGGCTAAATTTGAAAACGGTAACAAAGAACAATATAATACAGGAGATAATAATGAGTAGCATACGATTAGATGACAATAGAAATGTAGTAGACGCTTATGTGCCTAGTACAACACAAATATTTGCAGTAGGTAATACTACAGCCGCTTCAACAGCATTTGGTGCAGGTGTAACTTTAGTAAGAGTAGCTGCTTCACTTGGTCATTGCCATGTATCTTTTGGTACAGCACCTACAGCTTCTATCACAACAAGCATGATGATTCCTACAAACTCTGTAGGTATATTCAAAGTTAATGTCGGTGATAAGATGGCATACATTAAAGATGCTGCTGTAACTTCATCAACATTATCTGTCACGGAACTAGCATAAAAAAATAAACCTTAAGGAGCGATGACCCTATATGGAGTCGCAAAACAAAACATTAGATACAGGTTATAGACCACGAGTACCACAAAAACTTATACACAATGCTGTAAAAGATAATCGCTTTGTGGTAGTGGTAGCACATAGACGTATGGGTAAAACAGTATCAGCCATAAACCAGCTTATACATTCTGCCCTTACATGTACTAAAAAAGACCCACGCTATGCTTATGTAGCTCCAACATACAATCAATCCAAGAGAATTGCATGGGACTACCTTGTAAACTATACTAGACCTCTTGGTGCAAAGGTAAACATTGCTGAACTTCGTGTTGATTTTATGGGTAGACGTATCTCACTATACGGTGCAGATAACCCAGACTCACTTCGTGGTATTTACCTCGATGGTGCAGTAATTGACGAAGTAGGTAACATAAATCCATCTGTCTTCAGTGACATTATCCGACCTGCGTTGACAGACCGACTAGGTTTCTGCGTTGCTATGGGTACTCCCAAAGGCAACAATCACTTTAGAGGGTTGCGAGATAGGGCTGCTGAAGGTGCAGGATGGAAATTACTAGAATTTAAGTCTTCTGATACAAAAATTCTTAACGAACAAGAGTTAGCTGCAGCAAAAGTTGAAATGGGTGAAGATAAATTCAACCAAGAGTTTGAATGTTCATTTAATTCCCCAGTAGAAGGCTCTTATTACTCTAAATTAATAAACGAAATTGAAGAAAAAGCACACATGACCGAGATTCCTCGTGATGATTTGTGCAGAAGTTACACTGCATGGGATTTGGGAATGTCAGATTCTACTGCAATATGGGTAGCACAGCTAACTGGTAAGGAAATTAGACTTATTGACTACATGGAAAATCATGGTCAAGGTTTAGAGTACTATGTTCAATGGTTAAAAGACAATGACTACATGCACTTTGAGCATATCTTGCCACATGACGTAGAAGTTCGTGAATTAGGCACTGGAAAATCTCGTAAGGAGACTTTAGAAGATGCTGGACTTCATATTATTACTTGCCCTCGTCTTAATGTTGCTGATGGCATACAAGCTGCTAGACGAATAATCCCTAGATGCTGGTTTGACCCTAAAACTAAACAAGGTTTAGATGCTCTTCGTAACTATCGTAGGCACTATGACGAGAAAAGAGCAGTCTTCCATGATAGACCATTACATGATTGGTCATCACACGCTAGTGACGCTTTTAGATACCTTGCAACAGGTTTAAACGATGCACCTGCAGAAGAATGGAATAGACCTATTAACGTAAACACAAATTGGATAGTATAACAATGGCAAAAGCAAACAAATCTGGTTATATAATGGATGAAAGCAAACTTAAAGCTATTCTAGAGTCTGAAATCTGGAGTTCATTAGGTTTTATTCAGTCTGAAACCACAGGCGAAAGACAACAAGCATTAGAGTACTACTTACGCAGACCTTATGGTAACGAAGTAGAAGGAAAATCTCAAGTTGTTACTGGTGAAGTAGCAGAAGCTGTTGATGGTGCATTGCCACAACTTATCCGTATCTTTACATCCTCTGAAAACATTGTGCAATTTGACCCTGTTAAAGAAGGCGATGAATATTTAGCCAACCAAGCTACTACATATGTCAATCACGTCTTTTATAAAGACAATGATGGTTTTAGTGTGCTACATAATTGGTTTAAAGACGCACTTCTTGAAAAAGTAGGCGTTGTTAAAGTATATTGGGATGATGAAACAAACATAACCAAAGAAACATACAAAGGTTTAACCGATGATGAGCTTGCACTTATCATGCAAGACCCAGAAGTAGAAATTATTAGCGTAGATTCTAAAGAAAATTTAGATGAAAACTTAAATCCTAATAGTCCTATACCTACACACAATGTTAAATTAAGAAAAACTGTTCGTAATGGTACAGTTCGTGTAGAAAACGTACCACCAGAAGAATTTATTATTTCTAAACGTGCTAGAAACATTCAAGAATCAGGTTTTTGTGCTCATCGTAAGATGATGACACGTTCAGAATTGATTGCAATGGGTTTTGACCCTAAAGTTGTTGAAGGTTTAGCTACTGGAAATGCTTTAGAGTACTCTCCAGAAAGAATTGCTCGTTATACTCGTGGTGAACAACCTACTGACATGATGTCACAAGACCATTCTATGCAATTGTGTGAAGTATATGAGTGTTATATTAAAGTAGATTACAATAATGACGGTGTTGCAGAACTTCGTAAGATTGTATACGCATCTAATGAGATTTTAAGTGATGAGGATTGTGATTACATTCCATTTCACTCTATCTGCCCATTACCAATACCACATAAATTCTTTGGTAACTCATTAGCAGACAGAACAATGGACTTGCAACTTATCAAGTCTACAATTACACGCCAAATGTTAGACAACCTTTACCTAACAAACAACTATCGTGTGGGTGCAGTAGAAGGTCAAGTTAATCTTGATGATTTACTTACATCTACAGCAGGTGGTGTAGTGCGTATTAAGAATCCTAATGCACTTGTACCATTAACTGTGCAATCTAGTGCAGCACAATCATTCCCAATGCTTGAATACTTAGATAATGTTCAAGCTAAACGTACAGGAGTATCAGACCAACAACAAGGTCTTGACCCTAACGCATTACAAAACACTACAGCTACAGCAGTATCAACTATGTCATCTGCAGCTAACGGTAAACTAGAACTTATTGCTCGTATCTTTGCAGAAACAGGTGTTAAATCATTATTCCAATCTATTTTTAGATTGCTTTGCAAATATCAAAAACAAGAAAGAACTATTCGTATTGCTGGAAAATATATTCCATTTAATCCTCGTGAATGGTCAGAACAATATGGTATTGCTATTAATGTAGGGTTAGGTAATGGCTCAAGAACTGACCAACTTGCTACGTTACAAATGATTCTTTCTAAACAAGAACAAATTATTCAAGGTTATGGTGCTTCTAATCCACTTGTTAATCTTAAACAATATCGTGATACTTTAGCTCGTATGATTCATATGGCTGGTTTTAAAGATGCTTCTGGTTTCTTAAATGAAATTACTCCAGAACAATTAGCTCAATTATCTCAACCACAACAAAAAGAACTTGATTCTAATGTACAAGCTACACAAATACTTGCACAGGTTGAAAAAGAGAAAGCTCAATTAAGAGCACAAACCGAAATGGCTAAGTTAGCATTAGAAAAACAACAAATGGAATTAGATAATGCTCGTAAGCAATTAGAATTGCAACAACAAGCATTTAAGATTCAAGCTGATGCAGCAAACAAAGCACAACAAACTAAACAAAATCAAACTAAAACAATAGTTGATGCACTTTCACAAGTAAAAAATATGCAAAAAGGAATGTAATTGAATATACAAAACATTCAAAACATTCTTAAAGATGACGATTTTAAATCAGTCTTACAAATGATGATTGATAGTCATATGCAACAAATTATAAACTCTAATGACTCAGATAAAGAAATTAGAGAGCAGTCCTATTATAAAATAGCTGCTATAAAAGAATTAATCGGTAGTCTTGAAGCCATTGCAGCAGGTCAAGCAATAGCTGAGAACCGATTTAAGATATTGTAGATAATTCTACATTTGGTACACCTCCCATAGAGGTAATATAGGAAAATAAATGAGTGAAAACACCATGACTCCAGAAAATTCTGGAAGTGGCACGCTTACTGTAAGTCAAGCAGCCAATGCGTTTGAAGGTCTAATGGACACCCCAGCTAACTCTTCGGAGCAAAGAGCAGGTGAACTAGAAGCTGAACAAGCACTGGAGCAAGAAGCAGAGCCACAACAAGAAACTGAACAAGTAGAAGAAGTTGTTGAGGATAATGCTGAAGTACAAGAAGATGACAGTCAAGAAGAAGAGCCTTCATATGTAATTAAAGCCGCAGGGGAAGAAAAAGAAGTACCTCTATCTGAATTGATTAAAGGTTATCAGCTTGGTGCTGACTATACAAAAAAAACTACCGAAGTAGCAGAACAACGTAAGCTAGTGGAAGCTGAACGTGGTGCTATTGAGGAAGCCAAGTATGCTCGTGATTCATATGCTCAACGTTTGCAAGCAGTAGACCAGTTTCTAACTTCGCAAATGCCACAAGAGGATTTACAATCCCTTAAAGAAAATGACCCTATAGGATATGCAGTAAAAGTTGCTGAACTTTCTGAAAAGAAAGAACAACTACAGGCTATTAGAGCCGAACAAGGCAGAATTGCTCAAGAGCAACAATCTGACTATGCTCGTGCCATGTCTGATAGAGTTCAACAAGAAGCATCTAAACTAGCACAAGTCCTACCAGAGTTTTCAGACCCAGCCAAAGGCGATAATGTCCGTAAGGAAATTCGCAATTATGGCAAGACGTTAGGATTTACTGAAGAGGAACTCTCACAGGTATATGACTCTCGTCATGTGCTCACTCTACACAAGGCAATGATGTATGACAAACTTCAAAAATCAAAGCCAGCTATTACCAAGAAAGTAAATGAAGCTCCTAGAATGTTAAGAGCAGGTACTTCTGGTGGTAACAAACAAAGTGATGCACAGAAACTAACACAACAAAAAACCCAGTTGCGTAACTCTGGTAAAGTCAGAGATGCCGCAGCTTTATTTGAACAATTATTAGAATAAGGACATTAACAAATGGCAACGTATCAAACCTATACAGCTATCGGTCAAAGAGAAGACCTTTCAGATGTGATTTACAACATTTCTCCAACAGAAACACCATTCTTAAATTCAGTAGGCAAATCAAAAGCTACTGCTGTTTACCATGAATGGCAAACTGACTCATTAGCTGCGGTAAACACATCTAATTATGCAGTTGAAGGTGCAACAGCATCTGACGCTACAATGGGTGTAACAACACGAGTTGGTAACCGTACACAAATCTCACAAAAGACTATCAAAATTTCTGGTACTCTTGATGCAGTAAACAAAGCTGGTCGTAAATCTGAAAAGGCTTACCAATTAGCTAAAGCATCTAGTGAAATTAAACGTGATATGGAAGCAACTTTGTTATCTAACCAAACTGCAGCTAATGGTAACTCTACAACAGCTCGTAATCTTGGTGGTTTACAAGCATGGTTAGCTTCTAACACATCAAACGGTTCTGGTGGTTCAGCAGGTGCTAACGGTACTACAGCTAGAACAACTGGTACTGATAGAGCTTTCACAGCTACATTACTTAACACTGTTATGCAATCAGCGTTCACAAACGGTGGTTCACCAACATTGTTATTAGTAACACCAGCTCAAAAAGTTGTGGCTTCTACATTCTCTGGTATTGCAACTCGTTACAGAGATGTACCAGCTAACCAACAAGCTCAAATCATCAATGCAGCAGATGTATACGTTTCTGACTTTGGTATCATCCAAATTGTTCCAGATCGTTTCATTCCTAACAGTGATTCTGATGACACAGCTTTCTTATTAGATACAGAAATGGCAGCAGTAGCTTACCTA
>Ga0214919_10001463_pt1 | contig 38662 bp, 27 predicted proteins | sample LL1503_MetaG_FD_177994 | JGI IMG/M metagenome (GOLD analysis project Ga0214919, IMG submission 177994) | Freshwater microbial communities from Lake Lanier, Atlanta, Georgia, United States - LL-1503 | ecosystem: Environmental > Aquatic > Freshwater > Lake | place: USA: Georgia | collected...
TGATGCCAAGCGCATGAAACAGGCCTACGGCTCCGGTTGCAGCAGCAGCAGCCCCTAAAGCCTTTAATTCGTCCTCACTGGTATCAAGAGGAAGACCTGAAAACACGGGGATGCGATTACCGACATGTCCTCCAACCCATAAACCAAGTACTGCAAACCAGATATCTCTTGCATCGTTTTGATGCGGAAAATCCTGCAACTCGTAAAGCACTTGACCATACCGATTTTCAGTTAAGTGCAGCCCAGAGTAGGGCGCTCTTCCGGTAAGGGCTGCGCAAAGGTCTAAAAAGTCACCATATCGATTGGTACGTGCACCAAGCACAGAGTTAGCAAAAACAATTGCATTTGATTCTGCCCATGCGATCTGCTGTCCCTTTACAGGACGATGCTTGCCTTGGTAGGGTGCACAGGTGAAAGTAGATTCACATCCCAGCTCAATGTGTGCTTGCATAAGCTTTCGAGCTTGTGACTCCTGCGCCTCACTACCTTGGAAAAGCTCAGGATGGATCAAGTCCATCGACCCTACATTCAAAGTAGTTGGAACTGCGACACGTCCGCCTTTTTCAAGCAAAAATTCAACAAAATCCAGACTCGCTTGGCCGTGGTAGAGGCAGCCATCTATGTGTGCCGATGTGATGTCCAGCAACCGCTCAGCACCCATCAGTTCTGCAGATCTAATTAATATTCGCATGGCCAGAGCTGCAGCCTCGCCGTGAGTGCCATTGACTAATTCCTGATCGCGAACTGACAGTTCAATCATCGGTATTTATAAGAGAAATATTATTGTCATAGTGCGTCCAACGCTTAAACAGTGCGTGTCGAAATCGTGCGTCTTGCGCGTACCGTAAAGCCTCAATATTCTGACGAAAAATAATCATTTGGCAAGTTTTCTTTTTTAAAGTATTTTCATTTAACTTACAACTACTTCGTGCAGTTGGTATTTCCCCAATTCTGAAGACACTCTTAATAACGCAGTGGACATTCCTCGAACTGAAAGCAGCTTAGTTGCTTTCAATACCGCGCCGCTCTGGACAGTTCGGGTGCTCTTGACGTTTGGTCACTCTGGACGAGTAGGGGGTGTCCAGAGTCTGGACGCTATTGTGTGTGTTGAATCAATTTGATACAACTGGAATGGAGCAGGTCAATTTATTCAGCACACGTGAAGATTTTGTAAACGACGCTATCAGATTTTTATCCGACCAGCATAAGAGCTACGCCAGTGACCCCCTCGAATCCACGTCGACAATAAGCCGTCCTCTGCACGAATTGACTGAACACAACGCCACACTAGGCACAACATGCAAGAGATAATCGGCGGCCCACCCTGACCACTTCGCTGAAGCAACGGGCCCAATGTAGGCATACCTGTACCTAGCATTAATATAGCGTCCGCCCTCGAATGTGCGCCTACCCGTTCGAGCTCATCAAGCGTGCCGGCGGCTGACAATGCTGACATAGAGTAGATCGGATGGAATTGCGTTGGATCTGGCTGCGCGGTGGCGATGTCAGTCACCTTGAAGCCGTGGGACTTCCAATAGCCGATGCTGGACTGCGTCAGCGCTTCGGGGTAAGGCGATGATAAAGCTATGTTTTTGGCGCCCATACTATTTAGTGCATCCACCACCGCCGAGGCGGCGGTGACGACTGGCACACCAAAAGAAGACGCTATGCTCGCTATCGTTTCATTTTCGCGTTCACGCCCTGCGAGGTATGAGGCACCGGTGCAGCCAAACGCTAGTGCCGATAAAGGTGCGTTGGCAAACTGAGCACAAGCGTTTTCATAGTTATCGAAATAATCAACTAGCCGTGTTGCGATGGTCTTCTTGTCGCTTATCAGTCGCGCATTGATAGTGGAGTAACCCTTTGGCAGCAGGATGCTGAACTCGGGCTCCACCGTGGTGTTGGCCTGTGGTGTGAGAACGCCGATTAGTCCCCGCGGTCCGTATTCGATGGCCATTTTTATGCTTTATTCTTTAATCTATCTGAATGTTGGCAGCTTTAATGATAGGTCCCCACCGGTCTGATTCTGCTCGCAGGAATGCAGAGAATTCCTTACGACCTGAGCCTATCGGTGTCATGCCTAGTTCGGCCAAGCGGGCTTGTACATCCGGCGCAGCCACTATGCGCGCGATTTCAGTCTCCAATTTATCGGCGATAGCCGCTGGGGTTCGCGCTGGCAAGGAGATACCAAACCACGCCTCGCCCACAATGCCAGAAATAACCTCGTTCATGGTCGGCGCGTCAGGAAACATGGCGGCGCGTTTGCTGCCAGTAACTGCCAGTACACGTAACTTGCCAGCCCTGACCTGTACGGCGGCGGTCGGCAGGCCGTCGAACAGCGCATCAATCTGACCGCCCAGTAGATCTAACGTGGCCGGCCCAGTACCCTTGTATGCGATGTGAGTCATCAGTACACCACCGGTCTGGCGTAGCATTTCACCTGTGAGAAATCCTGCTGAGCCAACGCCTGCTGATGAAAAATTGATTACGCCAGGTTTACTTCGCGCAAGCGACACAAAATCTGAAAAACTTTTGGCTGGGTGGTCGGCTCGAACCACAAAGGCATTCGGGAAGGTTCCGATCAGCACAAGGTGGTTGAAGTCCTCGATCGGCTTATATGGCATGCTGCTGCGCAAAAAAGGGCCGGTGGTTATGGCTGAGCCATTTGTCATTACAAGCGTGTAGCCGTCTGGCGGGGACTTGACTGCTGCGTCGGTGCCAAGTACAGAGCCCGCACCCGGTCGGTTGTCAACTACCACTGTACCCTTTAGCGCTTCGCCTAGTTTTTGAGCCATGAGGCGACCGATGACATCGGTAGCGCCTCCGGGAGCAAAAGGTACGATTAGCTTGATGGAACGCGATGGGTAGTTGTCTTGCGCCTGAGCCATCTGGGTAAAAGCCAATGCGGTGGTGAACAGCAATGCAACTGCACGCAGACCAATGGTGAGGTTTTTCATGTAAAGCTCCTTGTTCAGGATGAGATGGAAGGGGGAGCGATCAAGGCTTGTGAGAGCGGATCGGTGGAAGGGACATCGGAAAAGAGAACCCCGCCGCGCGAACGCATAGCCTTTGGGCTTTCGATCAATTGCACTGTCACGGACTGCGCGGAGACACCTAGACTTTTCACGGCACCGTTCGTCAGTTCAAGCACTAAGCTACGCTTCTGGTCAAGCGATCGGCCTTCGAACATATAAACAAAAATTTCAGGCATATTGACTTCTTTATTTCATTTAGGTTGATTGTAGTAATTGCAATTCATTTCTTTAATGCACCTTCAGTGCAGCTTTCATTTCTAGCAAGATTGTTGTAAACACATAAGCGCCTGTTCAATTTCTGATACTTGCTGCTCTTGCACCATGAGTTATTCCGCCTTTATTTCAATCAAGCAGGCGTCACTGCACTACCGGTGGCGTTACCGCGGTAGGCGGTTTTTCGTGGCCCAGTACTTTTTCCACCAGCGACACTGGCGTTGCGTGCAAAGTGTCTCCTCGCCAGGCCACATGCCCGTCAGGTCGAACCAGCACAAATTGGCGAGCGTACAAAGCCTGCACGGCAGGGTCTTCGATGCGCTGTACCGGTAAAGTCACGCCGCGCTTTGCAAACGCTGCAATCAGAGGTTCTGGCGTCGAAGCATTTGCAGCCGAGATTAAAATCCAATCGCGGCCAAACCAGTCGAGCGTGCTGGGACCAGCGTTGTCCTGACGGTCACTCAGCCACGCATGCGGAGCACGACTGCCTGGCCAAGTGCTTGGAACGACTTGACAAGGATCATCCGGGGGCTCGGGTTGGTCGTCTGACTCAATGACAGGTGAGTCTACATATCGGTAACCCAGATGGGTTCCAGCTGAACTGAACTGGCGGCTCATCCAGCGGATCTTGCGCACAAGTTCAGCGCGCGCTACATCTCCAATCTCCGTGTTATCGTCGATTTCTGCCGGAGTCTCGCTCATAACCAAATCGATCTTGTCAGAGTTGTTAGCTGAAATCACGCTGTTACGAACTGCAATCGGCTTACGTTCAATTTCGTAACTTTGCAGCAGAGTCTCACCGCCAGAGCCATTCAGTACTTGTGCGAGTTTCCATCCGATATCCACTGCGTCACCAATGCCGGTGTTCATTCCAACACCGCCGGTAGGCGCAAACAGGTGCGCTGCATCTCCGGCGAGGAATACCCGTCCACCTGCGTGGCGACGCGGGTCTATCGCGGCTCGCCACTGGTGCGCTACCGATTGGTGGTGATGCCAGTGCTGTACGCCGCGCAACTCAAAAGAAAATGGTTTACCCACGGCCCTAAATAGGACTTCTTTCGGATCCAGATCTTCAGTCGGGCGCTCCTTGTCGAGAAAATAATACTGATAGCTCCACAACTCGCGGCCATCCACTGAAGTGAAGACGCCGAAGCTATCGGGCGAAAAGACAAAATATAGATTAGCTAGGCCCTTGCCGTGCACCTCCAGAAATTCTCGTGATTTAAAGTAAAAACTCACGTTCGCTCGCATCGCACCCCGACCGCCGTAACGAATTCCTAGGCTTCGGCGGACCGAGCTAGAACCCCCGTCACAGGCTACGAGGTACTGCGCGCGCACAGACTGCTCGCGGCCAGTTGTAGTGTCGATAGCATGCGCCACCACACTATCAGCGTGCTGTTCGAAGCTCTGGAATTTCCAGCCCAGCCGAAGATTCACTGGAGATAGACTACGTACGTGTTCCCAAAGAACAGGCTCAAGCGCCTGTTGGCCTATCTGTGTCTTGTAGTAGGGAGACCAGGCCATCTCTCTATGGCGCGCAACCACCAAAGGGGGGCGTTCAATGGTTTCGGTGATCGATGGCGATGCGACACGGTGCAACTCTCGGCCAGCGAGTCGAGTCGAGAATGTAATGAAGTACCGGTTATCTCGAGGAAGGGCCTGATCGTAAATGCGTTCGGTAAGTCCCCAACGCCGGAAGTATTCCATTGAGCGAGCGCCTAGAAGCGTAGCCTTAGGGTGTACTGTAGGTGTGGTGCGTTCTTCAAAAACTGTGGTGCGCACGCCGCGCCATCCAAGTTCTCCAGCCAGCATGGTACCAACAGGACCACCACCAATTACCAGCACATCAGTTTCAATCATCAAGAAAATCCTGATCGGACATAATTAATATCCGCTGATTTTATGTTAAGTACGATTTGACATATTGTCAACATTAAACTTAGAAAAGCTAAGCCAGAAAAAATCTCTTTCAAAACTGATTATTCCTTAAGAATTACTATTCGCTTTCGGAAAGTTCAACTAGTTGATAAGCAGGCCTTTACTTGCAATTAGAAAGAAGATGATTGCTGTTTATGCTCAAATGAAACGAACCGGATTCCTCTAATCTTTTTGTAACTCTTCTCAAGGCTATTTAAATTCTTCCCAACTCACAGGGGCTTAGTTGCATTCGAGATCGACTCGCTCTGGACGGGTAGCGGGTGTCCAGAGTCTGGACGCTTTGACGTGAGTTGAATCAATTCTTTGCCGCGGGTCAAGCCGAGGGTTTTCCTGCTAATCGATGACCGATTCAAGGTGCGATACTTTGCCTCATGGAATTGAAATGTTTATCAGTTCATCTAACGATCCGCACCAACTTTAAAATGGGCTAAAGGAGACAGCAATGAACTCTAGCCTAGCCGCGCAGCGCAGACATCGACTTTGGCAGGCCTGCGAGGCCATCGGCATCCGTACCCTAATTGTGTACGGCAACGCCTGGACCTGCGACTACCTGCGGTATGCATGCGATTTCGCTCCCCTTGAAGGACATGCGCTCGCGATACTGACCTCAAATAGCACCCGACTACTGCTGGAGGTGCGCTCAGAGGCATCGAGCGCTGGCGCCAAGACCAACGGATTGGAAGTTAAGTGGGCAAGCGACTTTCATGCTGAGGCGCAGTCGGCAATCACCGCTGCTGGTGCTGGTTTAGGTTATGCGCCCGCCGCCCATTTGCCGTCAGGACTTGCTCCCACTTTGGCAGGGGCCATTGATTTCACGGACGCTTTTCAGCATCTGTTGATGGTGAAGCTGGAAGGAGAGATTGCCGCGGTGCGCCGCGCCGCGATACTCGCCGACGAAGGCTACGAGGTCTTTCGGTACGCGGCTCGCGAAGGGCGAGCCGAATTCGAAATCGTAGGCGAATTGGAGGAGTTCTTCCGAAGCCGAGGCTGCCCCGACAACTTCATGATCATGGCATCAGGCGGTCAAGAAGTTCGGGCCATGCATCCGCCTAGTGCTCGGCGTCTACGCCTTGGTGACCTGGTCACCACCGAGCTCACACCCTGTGTGGATGGCTACTACGCGCAGATCTGTCGCACCTTGGTGGTTGGGGCCGCTTCGGCTGAGCAACAGCAGGCTTTTGACGTGCACTTGGAGGCTCTTGAGGCTGGCATGGCGTTTGTGCGGCCAGGCGTCAACGCCGGCGAAGTGGCCGCGGTTCAGAACGACATCTTTCGCGCGCACGGGTTGGCCAAATACATCACCAGCGAGTACACGCGTGTGCGCGGCCATGGCCTGGGTCTGTACGTGGACAGCAGGCCAGCAGTCTTGGAAGGCGAGCTTACCTTGCTAGAAGCCGGCATGACCATAATCGTTCACCCCAACGGCTATCACCCAGCTTCCGGATACATGGTCTTGGGCGACGCGGTGGTGCTGCGCGAGGGTGGCAATGAAGTGCTAACGCAGACGCCGCGGCGCCTGTTCACTGTTTAGGGAATCAACCGATGCGAAGAGGATGGATGGACTGGGTTCCCCAAGAAGTGCCCGAGGAATTGTTACGTGGCCGCGTGGTCCAAGTTGCTGCCGCATGCCAGTCCAACGGCGTCGATGCGCTGCTGCTCTACTCGAGCTTCACGAGACCAGCGCAGGTTTGCGCACTGACGCAATTCGTGCCGTTCTGGAGCCAAGCCATGCTGGTGGTCACCGCTCAGGGGCGAACAATGCTCACTATGGCTACCACTGGCCGCACAGTGCAGTGGATTAACAGCACTTCTTGTGTCGACGAAGTGGTTGTAGGTCCGGACATTGGCGCAACGGCCAGCAAGTGGCTGGCTAGCCAGACCAAGGCAAGCGCAATTGCGGTGGCCAGCATGTCTGATGTGCCGCAAGCGGCGCTTGACAGCCTTCGTCACTTTCTGCCGAAGACAGAACTGCGGGAAGCGAACGCTTGGTATGCGCCGCTCGAAGCTGAATTCACTCCTGCCCCGTTGGTTGCAGAGCGCGCACAGCAAATTGCACGCGCTGGCCTTTCACTGGTCACCTCACTTACCTTTCAGGGAGCCCACGATATAGTGGCAGCTATCGACGGCCATTGCCGTTCCTGCGGGGCAGAAGAAGTAGCCGTCATGTTGGCGCCAGATCTTTCCCGCAGCAGCTTATTGCACAGACTCGAAGGCGAGACCTCTCTTGGTGAATGCTTCGCCGTTCAGTTGAGCCTAGCCTACAAAGGATGCTGGCTGCGCATAGGAAGTAGCTATCGACGCGATGCAGCAAAAGTCACAGAGCTGCCAGAATGCGAACTGGCCCGTACTGAAGTGCAACTGGGTATCCTTGGCGCTTCATCAGGTGGCTTGGCAGTAAGGGCTGCGAGCGCGGCGAAAGCTAATCTGGAAGACTGGTCTTTGGAGGCTCGTTGTGGCGGTCTGCCACTGGCAACCATCGCAGGCGCTGGCCATACAACTGCCGAATCGGTGCCTGCGTTCTCTACCCTTTACCTGCAACTTCGCGCTGGCAATATCAGTTTCTTACTGGCGGAGCCGGTGGCTTTTTCATAAACCGCAAAAGACTTATAAGATGTACCAACCCATTCAAGGCCCCTTCAACTGGAAAGCTGCCGACGTCATCGCCGACGACCGCTGGATACACCACTTCACCTCCGCCGAATTGGCCGAGATCGATGCTGGGTTGCGGTACGCGCTAGGCAAAGGAGTAACTCTGCCCACTTTGGTTGTTGAAGACTTTCCGTTGCTCACAGTTTCTAAACGCTTCGCGCAGGGTCGCGAACAGCTTGAAAACGGCATCGGGATGCAGCTGTACCGAGGTATCGACGTTACCCGCTACAGCAAAGACGAACTGCGCCTGATGTACTGGGCCTTTGGTTTGCACTTAGGGACTCCCGTGTCGCAAAGTATGAATGGGGATGTTTTGGGCGACGTACGCAACTTGAATACTGATCTCGATGGGCCGCAGGGCCGTGGCTACACCACAAATCGCAAGCTCAACTGCCACACCGACTCCTGCGACGTGGTCGGACTGTTCGTGCTGCGCACCGCCAAGAGTGGCGGTGTTAGTCGGCTGGCTAGCTCGGTGGCGGTGCACAACGAAATGCTACGCCTTCGTCCAGACTTGCTTGAAGTGATGTACCAGCCGTTCGCATGGAGCTGGCAAGGGCAGGAACCCATTGGCGCCAACCCCTGGTATCCACAACCGATCTTCACGTCCTGGCTCGGCAAGTTCTCATGCCGATTCGTTAGCACGCACATTAAGTCGGCGCAACGTTACGAAGACGCACCACGCATAACGCAGAAACAGCAGGAGGCACTAGAACTGTTCGACCAACTATCTTCTAGCCAAGATCTAAGTTACGCCATGATGTTCGAGCCCGGTGACTTGCAACTGTTAAATAATCACGTGACGTTGCACGCGCGCACCGATTTTGAGGATTTCGACGAGCCAGATCGGAGGCGACACTTGCTGCGCATGTGGATGTCGGTGCCCAACAGTCGCTCCCTGAATCCTCAGCTTGGCTATATCTATCGCAACCTTCAGGGCGGCAGCGTGCGTGGCGGCTTTCCTTCGCGCACGGGCAAGCTCATTCACGAAACGCTTCTGAATCAAAAGATGCTGGACTGAGATGACCTATCAATCGCAAGCCCTCAGTGGCAAACTTATTTTCGCTGGCGACGTTATGCCATCTCGCGCACTCAAGCCCTTCACCGAGCCGGAGTACCTTGCGTTGCTGCAACTCCTGCGCAGTAGCGACGCAGCCATCGCCAATCTTGAGACGGTGGTGAGGTACCCGCAAGAAGGCCACCCCAACTTCACCTTGGGAACGCCCATGACCACACCACCGGCGGTTCTAGACGACCTCAAGTGGATGGGTTTCCAAATGATGTCAATTGCAAACAACCACGCCACGGACTATGGCGTGGCTGGCGTGGAGTCGATGGTGGCGCACTTACGGCAGGCGGGTTTGAAGGCGTCAGGCGCGGGGAGCAACCTGGCTGCGGCGCGTGCGCCGGCCTACCTAGACACGCCATGCGGACGCATTGGTTTGGTGTCGGCTACAGCTTTTTACCGGCCATGGAACACGGCATCTGACCAGCGACCCGATGCCATTGGCCGACCCGGCATCAACCCTCTGGGCTTCTCAACCACGTACGAGTTGGAAAGCACAGAGTTCGACGCCTTGGTGCGTATTAGCCAGCGCTTGGGTTTAACGCAGGAAAAAGTGCGGCATGCCCGGCAGTTTTATAGCGCTAGCGAGCTCGGTGCTATGTCAAACGACCGCTTGTCCGTATTCGGCCAACAGTTCCAACGCGGTAAACAGTCTGCGGTGCACACGAAGGTCAATCGCTTCGATGCTGACGCCAACCTGAAGGCGATTGCCGAGGCGCGGCGCCAGTCCGACTGGCTGGTGTTCTCGTTTCACAACCACGAGTTTGGTGATGCAGGCCGTTTGACGGCTGCGAGCGACGTTGGCCTCTCAGAGCCCGGACGATTCATGGTTGAGTTTGCTCGTGCCGCCATAGACGCTGGCGCCGATGTGGTCACTGGCCATGGACCGCACCTGACGCTGGGCGCAGAGATCTACCGCGACCGGCCGATCTTTTACAGTTTGGGCAATTTCCTGTTTCAAAACGACACGGTGGAGCAGTTCCCCTCCGAGGCTTATCGCCGCTTCGGTCTGGGGCACGATGCAACACCAGCGGACTTTCTAGACGCCCGCACCGACAAAGACACACGCGGCTTTCCAGCCGAGCCAGATTTCTGGCAAGGCTGCGTGGCCAAGGTTGCGTTCGACTCTGGCAAGCTTGCGCGGGTCGAGTTGCATCCGATCGACCTCGGTTTCGGAAGCCGTCGCGCTGAACGAGGTCGGCCACTACTGGCGCATGGCGCCAATGCCGATCGAATTCTCGAGCGGCTCCAGCGTCTGTCGCAGCACCACGAAACCGCAGCCACTCGCGAGGGCGATGCCCTTGTGCTTAAGCTGCGCTGAATTAACCAGTTTTTAAAGTAAGAGACATAGCCATGAACAAGTCAAAGCATTTCGCCTTTACATCCCTTGCAGTGACACTCGTACTCACGTTTGTGCATTCAACAGCGCAGACTCAAGAATATCCGGTCAAGCCGATCAAGATGTTGGTCGGTTTCTCGGCCGGCAGCATCAGCGACAACACAGCTCGTGTGGTTGCCGAACACGCTGAGAGAACGCTCGGCCAACCCATCGTCATTGAGAACGTTCCTGGCGCAGGCGCCACGTTGGCCGCAGCCCGTGCATCCAAGTCGCCCGCCGACGGTTACACAATTTTGTTTGTTGCCATGGGTCACGCGGTAGCGCCGGCGCTTTACAACAAGCTGCCATACGACACCGTCAACGATTTCACAGGTGTGGCGACCGTGGCCGATGCACGTGTGATGCTTGTGACGCAGCCCAAGTACAGCTGGAAGACTGTCCCCGACTTCGTTGCGGACGCTAAAAGGCAACCTGGCAAATATTCCTTTGGCTCTTCAGGAAATGGTACTTTTCTGCATCTGATTGGCGAGTCGCTGGCACAGAGCGCCGGCATGAAACTCCTGCATGTTCCCTACCGCTCAGGTGCAGAAGTAGTGACCGGTGTGATGTCCGGTTCAATAGACCTTGCTTTTTGTACAGTCAACACGTGCGGAAAACATGTCGAGACTGGCAAGTTAAAGTCGCTCGGCTACATTGCCAAGGCCAGGCATGAGCAAGCTCCCGACATTCCAACATTTGCTGAGCAGGGAGTCACGTTCGACGTCGGTTCCTACAATTATTTGCTTGCTCCAGCTGGAACGCCCGCGCCGATCCTGAGGAAGCTACACGCGGCTTTCAATGGCGCGGTTACATCTCCCGCTGTCAAAGCACGCTTCTTGGTCATGGGCTTAGAACCGGTGCCTAGTAACAGCCCGGAGTCCGTCACGGCGTTCATGAAGTCGGAAGTGGATCGCTGGGCGCCTATTGTAAAGAACCTAGGGCTTAAGGTGGATTAAGCCTCTACATTTAAAAAAAATTTCTCAAGGTGTTCAACATCCAGCCTGATAACGTATAAAACGGATTGCCTGCCTATTAGATGCCTGCTATGTTCGAATACTGATCGCGCAGTCGAACCTGAAGCTCAGATCAAGATCCTCTTTTCACGTGAAAATTATTTGTGCTCGTAAGTTCCATTTTTGCGTGCAATTGATTTTCAAGAATGTCACGAATAAGTGTTGTGTTGCCCCAAGTGCCAATATTCGGATTTGCTGCGATAAAAGCTTGTACTTCGGGGGAAAGATAGCACTTCAAAGCGTTTGTGAGTGCTATTGATTCACTGTCATCTAGGCTAAGGTTGTATGAATAGGTTGTCATAGTAATTTATTGATTTTTCTTTCTTGTCGAACTAAAAAAATCATCCGAAATCGCAGGACTTTTTTTGTATTCATATGTAATATGCATGTCCCCTGGCTCGCGGGATGAGCCTCTGATTTGTAAACTATCTTAACTTGACCCCAATAAAAAATCCCCCGACTTTTTAGTCAAGAATTACATACCTACGGTATGGCTGTTTATCAAAACCAAGAATTTGACAGCCTAGCAATTTTCGTGGTTTGCTGAAAAAGGACAAGCGCTTGAGCTTGCCGCTTTAGACAACACAGAAAGGCCCAGCCATGAAAACTCCGCCACCTAACGCACAACTTCGCAGCTACACAGAGTTTGACTTCGACGACAACCCACCCTTCAAAGGTGAACTCACCACAATGTTTGGCCAGCTGGCTATGTGTGTCAATCCCCATGCAGGCTATGGCGCATCCGACAGAACCCTATGGGTCGTAGTAGGAGAGCACATGCGCTTTACCACTCGAGACAACCCACATGGCTACCAATACGGCCTGTGCCTAGAAGTAGACCCAGAAGCTCAAACCGTCACCATGGATTGGTACGCCTCAGAAAATGACTACGAAGAGCGCAAAGTCGATTCCCAAAAAACAATGCACATCAATGAGTTCGGAAGGTTCGACGTTCTCTTCGACAAATACATCTACGACATGACCTCACTAGGCTTAGCCTGGCCCTCAGACCCCGTTAAACCTGACGCCAACCGGCAATACGACGCCGCCAAAGGCGCAGTACTCGGTGCACTCATAGGCGACGCTGCCGGCGGTGTTATGGAATTTATGGGACGCCCACCCACATCCAAAGAAGCTAGAAATGCATTGCAAAACATGCCAGGTGGCGGCGTGTTTAGCTTAGCCCCAGGTCAATTTACCGACGATGGCGAGATGACCGTTACCTTGCTTCAAACCCTGTGCAACACCCAAGCCGCTTACAGGGCCGACCTGGTGGCGCAGGCTTATTGCCAATGGGAAGGCTCGGCACCCTTTGACATTGGCATTGCCACTCGCAGCGCCTTAAGGGTGAATCGCGACAGAAGGCAAGATGCCAAAGGCTTGGCCGCATTGGTGCAAGCGCAAGCCGCCAACAACAACGCAGACAGCAAAGCCAACGGCAGCCTGATGCGGGCCACACCCTTGGGCATAGCCGCATGTGGTTGCACGGTAGAGGAGGCCATAGAAATGGTAGCCGCCGATGCCGCCATGACGCACCCCAACGCCACTTGCATTAGTGCCACCACCGCCTATGTGCTGGCCTTGCGCCACTTGATATTGCATACCGACCAGCCCAACAGGGTAGAAGGCGCCATTCAGGCAGCGGCAGACTACTTGAGCAATGAAGCCCAGGCTGCAAACCCTGGTGCAGTTGAAGTGTCTGAATGGTTAGACGATGCAATGCATGGCCGATTGCCAGCAGCTTTTCCGCAGGCAGGGTTTGTTCGCTATGCGTTTACCTATGCTTTCTACTACCTTGCTCAGGAGAGCAGTTTTGAAGATGCCATCTACCGCACCTTGCTAGAAGGGGGCGACACAGACACCAACGCTTGCATTGTGGGCGGCTTGGTGGGGGCTTATACGGGCTTGGGCTCATTACCGAATTACGCTTTGAGCCGAGTTTTGAAATGCGACACAGCCAAGGGCCAAAAAAGGCGAGAGGCCTACACCGCCAAGCTAGTGGCCAAGAACCTTAAGGTTTTGTGTCAGTATTGTTTAGTTGATTAAGAAAAGGCGCGCAGTTTGTAACAGATCTATTAATTTTGTTATAAAGCCAACATGTCCGACATTGAAAAGAAACCATCCCTGCGCATCAGCCCCAATGTGTATGGACGAACTGAGTTAAAGAACCGTGTTCGATACCTCATTGACCCAAAGGGCGAGGGTACTGAGACAGGCGTGCCCGAAACGGTAGTGCTAACCAGATGGCGTAAGCGGCAATATCCTAACTTCAGCTTCTCTGGGGAGGCGCTGAGTTCCACACTTTGGCGAGCAGTGACCGCAGCCTATGGATATAAAGCTAAAAATATTTGCAAATTAAGTTTAGAAGAGATGCAGGCTATCAAGGATGAGAAAACAGTTTCCATCAAAGCCCTGGGGCATTTAGAACTACCAGCTGCAAAAACATTGAAGGCTTTGTGCAATGTATGTGGGCCAGAAAGAATGCAAGTGCTTATGGACAAGCACAACTCCAATGAGCATCAAGGAAAGTCTGGTGTGCCCGATTTGTTCTTGTATGCCACAAATACTCAAACGGGTAAGACCTCTATTGCGCGTTTTGTAGAGGTTAAGAAGCCGAAAGAAAAAGTGTCAAAAGATCAAAAGGATGAGATAGAGCTTTTGAACTCAATGGGTCTACATGCCAGAGTTATTAGACTGATTGAACTACCAAAAAAATCTTAGATATTTGAGTCCAAGCTAAATCCTTTGTACTCACGCCTCAGCACCAAAATTGCTTGATGATTGTTTCGCAGGCATAAGTGATCCACATTTGCAAAGAGGGTCGTTTGAGCGGCGACGACAAATTGCACAGGGTTCATAGTAGAGCTTCTCTTCAACCTGAATCTGAGGGGGATTCCTTTGAGTTTGAAAATAAAAAGGGTTGAATCTATATAAAACTTCGCCAGGTACGAGTGACAAGTCTTCAGTAGAGGCAATATTTGAACGCATTGTTAAGTTCCCCCGCTGATGGGACTCTTTTTCTGAAGATGAAGAGTCAAACGGGGCTGAGGATATCCATTTGCTTCCTGAGCCAGGAAATGCCAAAGCAAATTCAAGGTCGTAGAACTTGGATTCTGCGTGCCCTTGTTGATTAAGTGACCATGCTGAAACTGTCAATATAAGATCTTGATCAACAGATGCTTCTATTTCTAACCTTTCTCGAAATGGTCCAGCCTTGGAGTCAACCTCAATCAATAAATGGCCTAAAGTTCGTCGGAGGTCACCGGCAGGTACATTTGGACCAGGACGATTCGGACTTACTATTGTGAATTTTCCGTATCCATCCGTTGGATCAACGCAGAAGAGTGGATAGCGTTTTTGCCGTACTTCCCTTTCAACTGGCATCTCGAATCCTGCGCTTAGCAGTGGGAGGTGAGAATTGCGAGCGAGTACAAGTTCTATATTCTTGGCAAGGTGAAGTCTTGCTTCATCATTGGCTACCCATGCAGCTCCTTCGGCAATTGCTGATGCGCTACGTTCGGAAACATGAACGCGTAAAGGTCCAAACAACTCATCAAGTCTATTTTTAACAAGTGGCATGTTCACCATTCCACCGGTCGCAAGGCACAACGCAACCGATGACGGTAAGTAACCAGCTGTTTCGACCATACGCTCAATTCGAGCAACACCTTTACGTACTAAATTTCCCACAATTGCATCAATATCGTCTCTTGCTAATTGCACATCTAGGGCCGTATCACCATCAATGTCATAGTAGTTATCAACAAAGACGTTCCAAGACTCGCTTGAACTTAGACTAATTTTTGCTTCCTCACAAGCATGCAGTAAGCGTTTCCTGGCATCTGGCAACAGCAAAACGTCTTCATTAAAGCGACGGTGTATCAAAGATCTGCGTTCAATTTCATTGCGCAGTTCTTCATCAAAAACGTCACCACCTAATTCTTCGGTTCCATCATTAGCAACTTGTACAAGAAGGCCATCGAGTACGCGGCAAAGTGTTAGATCTAAAGTGCCACCACCCCAATCAAAAACTAACAATAACTTACCGTTATAACGTTTGATCAGGTCATTTCCATTCTCTGCAGTCCTAAGAAAACCATATAAAGCAGCAAGTGGTTCGTGAACGAACTGAACAACGCTCATGCCGGCTTGTAAAAAAGCTTGACGTAATAGGCTTCTACGTTCTCCATTCATATTGACTGGAATTGTGGCCACAACTTTATCCATATTTAGATTGCGGCCATCTCGAGATTGAAGAACAAACCCATGGACGTAATCCAACACATTCCGAACTATTTCGACTGGATCTCGCCGAACACCATCAATGACTAAATCATCTTTACCAAGTAATGACTTAGGCGATCGAACGGTACTGCCTTGCACGCCAAGGCCAGCACCTGATAGGCGGTCTCGCGCTTTGCGCCCGACCTCTACTTTTCCGCCTTCATAACTTACTACTGATGGTATGGGCTGACCATTTTCTAAAAATGTTACAACTCGACCATTTACTATGACCGAAGCAAGACTATTTGTCGTGCCAAAATCAAAACCAAATATAGGCATATCAAGCCTCTCCGCCAAGTTCTTTAAGTTCCGACCGAAGACTTTTGATTACTATTTCTGCTCGTTGAGTCATAACTTGAATTCGAGGAACTTCTCTATTAAGAGCTGAAAGGCCAGTTTCAAGTTGCTCAATACTGACTTGTAAGCTCGAAATTAAGCGTCCACGCATAACCTCAATATCGTGTGATAAATGAATTCTGTCTACCTGATTTGTTTGTTCAAGTGCACCTACAGCGGCAGCTGTTTCACTCCGCAAGATATCCAGTTGTTGTTGTAAATTTATTGATCTAGCAATCTCTAAATTCAAAGATTCACGAAGACTATTCGCTTCACTTCGAAAATTTACAGCCTCTCTGTGAGCGCTATCTGCAGCATCTTGTGCATCAACAACATTTTTTAGATAGCGCTCAGCCACCCAGCCTATAGCTTCAAGTTCGTCTAAATCAGTAATTGCTCTTATTACTTGACTTTCAGTTTCTAATTTTTCTGCTGCTGGCTTCCAAATTACTTGCAATAAAACGGCGACTAATTCATCTATACGAATATTCCGCTCGTAGAACAGCCAAACTGTCATTAGATTGAGAGTATTAATCCTTAATTTATCAATTTCTTCCTGCTCAAGGTGCTCATCCGTTATTCTGAAAGGAGGGCTGTACGTTTTAATTGATTGATACAAACTATAAAGAGAAGGTAATTGTTTGTCATCCTCAAGGACTGTTCGTAAAAGTTCGCCTTTAAAAATCGGATGTTGCTTCAACACCGCATGAAGAAACTCAATTAAAACTTTTTTTGGCAGTGGATACGATTGGATCTTGCTAGCTGTTAACAATAATTGTCGGGGAACTTGAAGCAATCGATCTTGCTTTGCTAAATCCAACAAACGATCGAATGAGGCTTGATCTAATTTATGGTTTGCAGAAAGCGACTTTTCCTGATTAGGTTTAAGTCCGACGCGCTGGCCCTTTCGTGAGTAAGCCTGGAAAATAAAATCCTCCATTGTCAATGGTGGAGTTTTGCGCTTTACCTTGTCCTCGCTATTTGAGTCGCAGTTAGCAGGTAGAAGAGAGATTTCTGTTCCAATTTGTATGTTGACTATTTTTTGATTACTTTGATCATCAACCTTATTTATCGATTGCTGCTCTGTCTCTTTTGCTTTAGGTGGTTGGTTACTGATGCCAGCAAAAGAAGAGTGTAGGTTTGTACTTTCGGTTGCTTGTAAAAGCGAAGAGGTGATATCAACTTTAACGCTAGGTTCGAGTATGCTGACGTTAACTGCCACAGGTTCTGCAGTTCGAACACCTTTTCGTCCTTTGGTCCGGTTAGGAATACCTTTTTCTGATGAATCGTTGGTCATAGTGTCTTTAATCTGCTTGATATAACTTCAAACCAAGTACGTGCAAAACTTTGTGGTGATAACTCACGTGCTAATTTTTTAGCAACGGCTATCAATTCTGGTTCCTCTCGATTTGAAAGCGCCTCAACTGTCAGGAGAAGCCTCTTACTTCGATCGAAACCTGCCGTCATTTTAGCCAAGCTAGCGTAAAGGAATTTAGCTTCCATTTTTAGATAGGCCAAATCTTGGCTGGCATCGCGAAGAATCTCAAAAGTTGCCTGATCGGTTAATAAGTCAGTAATTGCATCGTGATTAGAAGTATCTAATGTCTTTTCAAAATTCCAAGGCTTTCCTTCAAGCAGGCCTGCAAATGTTCGTGCTGCTATTTGTAAATTACCTTTGGGCGCCAAAGCCTCGGCATCAAGAAAATGGTTGAAATGAAATGACACAAGTGCTCGGACACTTCGTGCTATGGGACGATTGATGTCTGTCAATTGTTCAACTGCCTGCGCATAGCGCTTAAGATAACTCTCAACATCTAATCCTGTACCCCACAACTGTTCTTTAGCCATCACCCCATAAAGGTAATGAGCAATGCCGTCGCAATACAACATCCCAGTTGATAATTCTCGACACTCACTTATAAAAACGCCAATGGCTTCTAAGCTAAGTTTTTGTCCCTTAGCCATGCGAAGTAACGCCAATTCAACCCCCTCAAGGTCTAATTCCTTGGCAACTTGAAAATCTAGTGATACTTGCGCACTAGCCCCGCTGTTGGAAAGGCGAATTTTGTGAAATGAGTTAGTTGAATCTGCAAGCTCAAGTCTTAGTGATTCAAACGAGATTGATTGGTCATTCAACCAGATTTGATTTGTGTCTTCAACCATTACATCATTTGGCGATATAGCCGATTGAACTTTCAGTGGTGCCCCGCTGACTGGACGGCCGTGTAACAACAGTGTGGGTTGCCTTAAAGGATGTTGCTCAAATCGATGGCGTCGTAAATTCTCAATATCATCAAAGTTGTGCAGGCATAGGTCACAACTAAATGTAATGGGCGATTGCGCATAATTAGGGATAGCTAACGACTTTGGGTCGTAAACGCCATGCATGCCTGAATGCCAAAAACCCATTGTTAGTTTCGTCCTGTTTATAAATCAATATAGCTTATTAACTTTTGAAGTGCAACGAACTTACAAATTTCTAAATAAATCTGGGATAGAACTTATTCCCTCAGGTTGCACCTTTGTTACTTTTTCTGAGCCGCATAGTGGGCTCATACTTGAGGGTTTTCACTCAATTTATAGTAATTTTGTTGACTAGCTCAAAATTGATTAATTTTATGAGCTATAAACTCTTGCCTGATAAATTGACTGAAGGCCTGAACTTAAAACTACAGTCTTTATTGAACAGATACAGAAAGCAGGTAATTGACCCTTTAAGAGCTGGATCGCAAGTAACTTTGAGATAAACTGAACAAACAATGTCAGACGAACTTTGTATTGAGCTTGTAAATCTTCCTGCTCAACTTTTTGCATGTAAGACTTCTTTGAGATTCGAAAGAGTACATTGATCTCTTTCTTAAGTTTTTAACTAATAATTTGTTAAATAATGGATACAACTTCTAAACAGATCCCGATCTCAACACTCAAGTTAAGGAGTTCCAGGATTAATACTAATCCTAGCTATCAACGGGGAGCTGTTTGGACAACTGAAAAGAAGCAGCTGTTGATCGATTCCATTTTGCGTGGGTATGACATACCCAAAATTTATCTCAGGTTGTTGTCGCCTGGATCTTCTTTTGACTCGGAAGTTGTTGATGGGCAGCAAAGATTGCGTGCTATCTGGGACTTTGTTGATAACAAATATCCTCTTGGCAACGAGTCAGTCGATTTCAATGATATGAACAACCTAGATGGAAAATATTACTCAGACCTCAGTGCGGATCAGCAAGATCGGATTACTGCTTTTAGTCTCACTGTTGCTGAAATTCGTGATGCTAAGGATCCGGAAGTTCATGAGCTATTTTTACGTTTACAAGAAGGAACGTCGTTAAATCCCCCAGAGAAGCGAAATGCAATGCTTGGCAATATGAGAGACTTTGTGCAAGAGATCTCAAAGTATCCAATTTTCACTAAAACAACTGTTTCAAACAATCGCTTTGAGCACGCTGACTACGCAGCGCATATTGTTGCACTAGAGCTAGCAAACGGACCTTGTAATGTTAAGGCGGATGAACTAAAGAAAATGTACAGAAATAACGAAAATTTCGACGTTACTTCTGCGCAGGCCAAGAAAATCAAGAAAGTCCTCAAATATATGGATGAGGCATTTCCTGATGCGTGTCCAGAACTGAGAATTAAGTGGGGGTTTGTTGATCTTTATTGGCTTATTTCACGATGCATGGACCAATACGATATTTCGACCAAGCATAAAAATTTTGGTCAGTTTTATATCGGATTTGAATTGGAAAGAAATGCTGTTTCAGATCCTGCCGACTTATTGACGCCAGGTTGTACAGAGCAACACAAAGATTTGTACAACTATATTGCTGTTTTCCAGAGAGAAGGCGCCAACAGATCAAGCATTGAAAAGAGGGCAGAAGTTTATTTCAACAGGTTTCTAGAAAGCTATCAGGACCTCATTCCTAAAGATTCGAGACGACAATTTAGTGATCATGAGCGGCTTATTGTTTGGCGCAATTCTTTTATGAAGTGCCAGCAGTGCCACAAGAATCTCCCGCTTTTGAGTGATATGCATGCTGATCACATACTCCCTCACTCAAGGGGTGGTTTTACAACTATTTCAAATGCACAATGTCTTTGTTCGACTTGCAATCAATCCAAAGGTAATGCGGTCTAACCTAAGGTTTGTTGAGCTTTTGGTTTAGGACAAATTAAAGACTTTAGCTTTTATGACCCCAAGTACAGCACTTCCAAATGCTAAACCGCTGAAGTCTTTTCAAGTTGAGATAGTAGAAAATATTGATAGCTACTATGTCGCGACATCAGTTGTGCAACTTAAAATTTTAGATCTCGTTGAAGCATGCCATTTTTTGCTAAAACAAGTTGAAGACTTAAAGCTAATAGACTTAAGTCATTTATCCAATGAGTTTGAAAATATCTTTGGAGATAAGCCCACTGATGCTGAAGAATTAACTGAATATTACGACTCCTCTAATGGAGGGATATGTGTGAGTGTTGTTAGTGATCATGAAACACTTTTAAGTGTTCGATTTAAATTTGATTTCGAAGATAGATCCTTAAACTTTTCTTGCCCAGAGATCGATGTCATCGACTTTTATCGCGAACAACTTTCAGATGTTTTGGATAAATTAAATAAATTGTGAAAGCAGTTAGAGTAAATTTAGATTGGAAAGTTTTGCCATGTATCGTTCAATTGGACTTTCGATAGAGGCTAATCTTGTAAATTTTTGCTAGCTCATATTTTCTTATAATGATGACCCTCACAGGGCTTGTGGTCTTGACCCTGCAATCCAGTTCCACCGGAACGTATAGTTAGATAGATGAGCTAGTTATTTAGACAGTGAGCCTACACGTTGTTATCATGTGAAATTGGTGGTTTTTTCACGATTTGACTTTACTTAATAAACGTAATGAGCGAACTCCTACGAGCATTAAAAAACTTGACGGTATACGATCTTGAGCAATTGGCTGGACCAACTATTGTCCGGGCAGTTCAGGGCGCATATCAGACTAACCGTGAAAGAGAACTTGCGCAATTAGTTATTGATCGGTATGGAGTTAATCTTCTTAAAAATAAAGAAATCAGGTGCGCCCTAATCGATGTACTTAGTTTCCAAGAAGCATCTGAAGCTTGCAGGCGAATCGGGCTAAACGACGTAGAAAATTATCCGCATAAGAAATTAAACAACCGATACAGCGGACCATTCGGGCAGGCGAGAGCGGAAGAGTTCATTTCAGTATTCGGTTTATCCGAAGAACTAATTCCACCCGTTGCTACTGATTTGCGAGAATCAAAGGTACAAATTTGCGCAGCTTATAACGAAAAGCTTGTGTCAAAAGGGGTGCTGCACCCGTATCAGAGAAGAGTAAAAGATACTCTTCGAAAAAATTTAGATATGGGCAAGAGGAAGATGATGGCACAGATGCCTACTGGTGCTGGTAAAACTGTGACAGCATTAGAAATCCTTGTTGATTATCTTCGACAACCAGAATTTGATAAATTAATTACTTGGATTGTTGATTCGAATGAACTTGCAGATCAAGCTCTCGAATCCTTTGTTTCATTATGGAAGTTAAGAGGCGATCGTCCGGTAAATGCATATCGGTATTTTTACGATTTTTCTTCAAACTATTTAAATTGTGAACCAGGAATTGTATTTACTAGTTTCCCAAAAGCTTGGGCGGCATTAAACGGGGCTGATTTAGAAAGAAGAGAGAATTTTGTAAGTCTATGTCAAAGAACTTCGTTAGTAATCGTAGATGAAGCTCATACATCGATGGCCGCGACATACGAAACGGTAATATCAAAACTAACAAGTTACGATGCATTCTTGATTGGACTATCCGCCACTCCAGGAAGAAATGACCCGTATCAAACTATCGAATTAGCTCAAATGTACGGCCAACAATTGGTCTCAATAACTGATGATTATAAAAACGAAGTCTCCGATGCTGTTGAATATTTAAGGACGGAGGGATTTTTAGCTAACGTAGTTTTCGAAGATCTTGATAGTGGTACTCTTGTTACAGAAAATGAAGAGGGTCGAATCTGCTCTGAATTAGCTGAAAATTCAATAAGGAATGAACAAATCATTAATCAAATTGAAAGAGCTCTTCGGGAGGATCAATCTACTATCGTTTTCGCATGTACAAAGGACCACGTTTTAGCCCTAACTGCATTGTGTCGAGCCAAAGGTCTTGAATCTGGATTCATTATTGGCGAAGTACCTCAGTCAGAGCGAATTAATTTATTGAATAGATTTAGAGCTGGTTCACTAAAAGTCTTAATTAATCATGAAATTCTTTCTACTGGTGTGGACCTGCCAAATGTAGATAAATTAATTATTACTCGACCAGTCGGTTCTGCAATCCTTTACAGCCAGATTCTTGGTCGAGCTCTGAGGGGGCCGAAGAATGGTGGAAACTCTACAAATTTTGTTGTAAACATTAATGATAATTTGGTGAACTTTCCAAGTGCATCTCATGTTTATAAGTCGTTCAAGAATAACTTTTCTCTCGAATTGAGGTAATAAATTGGCAACGTTTTTCTCATACAACGCTTTGGTTAGCCAGCGTGCAGCTGGGTACAAGAATACAGCCTATGCATTAGCTGAAATTATTGACAATTCATTTGATGCAAATGCTAAAAATGTTCAAGTGATTCTGCTTGAAAAGAATATTTCTGGTCGCCGAAAAGTAGAAGAAATTTTGGTTCTAGATGACGGTGATGGTATGCCTTCCAATGTTTTGCAAGGCGCGTTGCAATTCGGAAATACAACAAATAATGATATCGAAGAAGTTGTAAGAACTAAGCGTAAAGGCAAATTTGGATATGGACTTCCAAATGCATCGCTTAGTCAGTGTACTGATATTAGTGTTTATTCTTGGACTAGAAAAGGAGCTCCAAGTTTTGTTTATTTAAATTTAGATGAGCTTAAAAAAACAGAGTCAATTGAGATACCTCCTGTCGTCGCCCAAGAGCTTCCTAAACACTTTGAATCACTCTTTGATGGCCTACCAAATTCTGGAACCATCGTTTCATGGAAGAATTGTGATCGTCTCTCTCATGTCCGCGGTGAGTCAATCATTAAAAACAGTTCAGATATTCTTGGTCGTTTATACAGGTACTTACTTTCTTCTGGAAAGACCATAACATTCTCAGTTTTTGAGTATTTCCCAGCTAAGCGTTCTTACATTAATCAAAGTAAAGTCAAATTGCGACCTAATGACCCTTTATTTTTGATGGAGGATACTGTAATTTCTTCCTTGCTATGGCAAGAGTCAAGTAAGGGAGGAGCAACTGGTGTAGCTTCTGAATACTATTCCAAGTTCGTTAGTGCTCCGGACAAGTGTCTTCCTACTAACGCGCCTTTAAAAGATAAATGTCATGAATTTTCGTTTCGTTGGCTGGGGAAAGTTTATAACTTTGAAATTAAAACATCTGTAGCCTTACCTGACATTCAAAAACCAGGTGTGCCTCAGGGCGGTGCGACTGATGTTGGATCTTTTTACGGCAAGAAGGAAACTGTAGGTAATATTTCCTTTGTTCGTGCTGATCGTGAAATTGCATCTGGACATTTTGGGGGGTTCTACAACAGAACTGTTCTCCCTCAAAGATTTTGGTCAGTTGAGATTAAATTTGATGCGGATGCTGACGACTTGTTAGGCGTTCATAATAATAAACAAGGCATTGAGTTTACGATTTTGAATAAAGATCAAGAGGAGGAATTTGATGAGCACACAGCTGATTTGTTGCAGGCTAGAAACCAGTGTTGGATTATGTTAACAGCGACAATAGCCTCTGCAGTTAAAGCCGCTTGGGCTTTAGTTCGAAAACAATCTAATGATTGGGATTCACTTCATATGTCTACCGGAGGGACTGTCAAAGCTAAGCCCGGTATTCCAGTCTCAACAGGTATAACTACGACAACAATAAACAAGGTTGAAGGTAAGCGGAAAAATAAATTGCCTGAGGAGAAACTTCTTGCGCTTGAGGAGCGCTTGATCGAGAAGTACCCAGCAATAGCACCAGCAGATGTTCGTTCATCGATTGAAGATTTAGATCGTTCCCTCACAAGGGCTTGTGTTTTATATGCTCCGTCGGAGTCAAAGCAGTTATGGTCCTATACAAAAGTATATGACTTTATCGTTGTTCTTGTTAACACCAATCATGAGTTTTATAGAAAGGTTCTTGCTGAACTCAGAAATAGCGGTCAAGAGGGCGCCTTGACAGCAATGGAACTCTTCTTAAGTAGCTTAGCAATCGAAGAGGAAGACTTCGTTGGAAACGACTCTCACAAGGAAATTATTGAAGTTTTTCGAGAGGCCGTAGGCTCAAAGCTTCATAGATACATGACCAACCTACCGGCAGAAGTAACTATGAGCTACGTTGCACGCTCAATTGATGAAGAAGATGACAACTAATCCACAGCCGATTTCACCTGAGTTGTTGTTCCTTAAATATAAGGGGCTTCCTTCACCTTGGGAATTTATTGCTCAAGCAAAGAGGTTTGGATACAAATGTAAGAAATACGCGAATTGGTCAGATGTCCATGTTTCAGAAAATAGTCGTCAGCTTCTTAAAGATGTAGGCGATTCGTTAATTGATTCAAATGAATTTGATCTTTCGAATTTTAGTGAGCTGTCTAAAATTTGGGAGCGTGTTCAAAGATGGACAAAGGACAAAGAAGATTATTCAATTGAGCCAGATTTATTTCCAGAATTTGAGAAAATTGTCAGACTAATCGATGTAGGTTCAAAAAAACCAGATGTCGTCGATTTGAAAATTGATGAAGTTGGCTACGATTCTGAATCGCTTAGCTTAGATGATCGATGGAACATTTTTCTTGCCATCAGCATTTGTAGTTTTTTCCAATCAAGCAAGCGATATCAATTCCTTTTTGAAGGGAAGGATGAGATTGCTGTATCAAAATTAAAGCCTGTAGAACTTATTGGATTTGTTCGTGAGTTAGTTGTTGGGCTTTACTTGCAAGTTGGATTCGATATATCAGCAAATGATGATCGACAGGTCTTAAGCTTGTTCATTAAAGAAATTGGTTGTGCTGATGAACCTATTAATACCGAAAGAACTTCCGCAGGAAAAGTTAGAAATCTTCCTAAAGTTTATGTGGAGAAGTTTGAAGGAAGCCAGTCGGAGCTAGTTAAGTTTCAATATGCTGATGGAAACGTCATTGTTAAACTAAATAAAAATAATAAGATTTACCATTCAAATTCCACATTTGCAAATCTACTGAAGGAAGAAGAGTATTGGAATTTGATCGGTAATGCATTGCTTTCTCATGCCAACCAAATTGACGAAATTCAAGAGTTTTTTGATACTTTCGCAAAACAATTAAGACTTCGTGGATAAATATGTTTCCATTGAGCGGAAGTTTGATTGATGGAAAGAGTGCTTATTCGTGGCTTGTTAGTAATGCAGCGAATGTCACTGAAAATGCTTCAATTTGTAGTGCATTTTTGAGGTCATCAATAATTGAAGACTTGTCATCTCGATTCCAGCCCAGCACCACCGTTCGTGTATTGGTTAGATGGCAGTTAGGTGACCTGTTGGCTGGAGCTTCGGACTTAGCTGCTTATGAAGTTAGTCGTGCGATTGGATGGAAATTCTATGTTTGTCTAAATTTCCATGGCAAAGTTTTTCATTTGCCCCCACATGGTATCTTAGTAGGTAGCGCAAATGCTACAGAGTCTGGCTTAGGATTGTTATCACATTCAAATTCTGAGGCATGTACTATTGTTGAAGAAAAACAATCAAATCGTATATTTGTAAATAATCTATTTTCACAAGCTGCTGAGATGAATGATGACTTTTTTGAGCAGATAAAAGTTATTTACGATCAATCGCAAAAGAATGATCTTTATGCTTTCGAGTGGCCAAAATCAATTGTTAAGAATTTTCAGATTAAATCAGGAAATTCGAATGATTTGTTTTTATCTGAGTGCTTTCAATCCGACGGAAAAGAGCTTCTTGGCGGGGTTCACGTACTCAGCAACGCAGCTAAATCAGATCTAAGCCTTCTTGGACTTTCTGAAAAAAATATTAGCAATGAATCAATTACTATTCAATTCAAAAAATCTAAGATCTATTCGCTGCTTATAGACTTGGTCGAGAAGCAAGGAGGTGAAGTCTATTTTGGAGCATTATCTGCTGCATTGCACGATTGGCTTGTTGAAGATCCAGCCCCATACCGGCGAGAAGTTAAGGTATTAGTTAAGAATATATACGGTTGGGTTGCAAATTTGAGTGCAGCCTCTACTGGCCTATGTGTTGATAGGCCAAACCACTCTGAAAGAATCAGATTAAGCTATTAAGCTAAATCTAACTAGTTTATTTGTGGCACACCAAACATGCACCGCCACCTTCTTCCTGCAAATATAGATCGTCAATATCTAATGGCTCTGTTACATCGCCTCTCAAGGGGTTAGGAATTCTTTTTGAAAGTTCCCTTTTTTTGCGTGCGTTGAAGTCTGCCTCAATGGCTGCCATGCGTTCTGGCTGTTCTAACTCTACAAGAGACTCTCTTTGTGACCATGTAAATGCTGAGCCATGTTCGAGTGCTGTTTTTTCGTAGGCTTTTGCTGCTTCAAATTCATCAGGGTGTCTTTGTTTAAGATGTACCCATTCAATTTTTTGCTGGAAAAAACAAAAAGTGCAACCACTTCGTGATCGCCAGTCGTAGTATTTTGGTAGGCCCAATCCTGAGCCATCAAGAATCTCAATTACTCCTGGCTTATCGATACCATCTTCTCTGAATGGTAGTTTTACAATTAAGTTGTCATCTTGTGCAATCATGCCATCCCGATGATCTTCATCAGCCCGAATCGCAACATAACTGTAGACCTTTTCTTTGGCTGCAAGCCAGGGTTTGATCCATTGTTTAAATGGATCCAGTTTTAACTTGCGAGTACACCAGCGAGATTGAGGAGAGGGTAAAAAATTACCATTAATTCGCAGGAAATGATCAAAGTCTTTGTCTGGATTTAAATACAGAATCGGTTTCCCAAGGAAACCCTCCAACCGGCCCAAAAATTCATAGACCTCTGGTAATTCTTTACCAGTATCCGTAAAAAAATACTCAATATTTAATTCGGGATGGTGCTGTCTCATATAGACAGCTAATGCTGCACTGTCTTTACCGCCCGAAAGGCCAAGTACATGGTGTTCTGTCATGATCGTTCCAGATTTTTTGAGTTGTTGAATAAAAGTGCACCTGCTTCAGCCAAGGCTGCAAGAGCAATATCCTTAGGTTGGGCCTGAAGGTCGGCAACAAGACGGCTAGCTAGTTTGCTCACTTTTCCGGCATCTCGGTCGTCAATGTCTACTGATGCGACAACTTCTTCTCCTCGTTTTCCTCCAAATACAACCCCCAGAGCCCTTCTCGTTGAAGGTCGTCCTCGCATGGGAGCAAGTGTCTCTGCACGTCGGAAATCATGAGCCCAGTTTGCTAATTGCATTAAAGCTGCATCAATGTCTCGATCAATCCACTGATTTGGGGCTTTGCTCGACCCCAGGCTGATTAAACTTTCAATAGATTGAGGTGAGCCATCAAAATTCTCAAGTCTCACAACAAAAGCTTCCATCATGAACTCACCAGCTATCCCCTTAATGACCTTAGCTCTGTTGTTTAGATTTAAGAAATTAAGGTCAGATTGATCAAGTGCATCCATAACAGCAGCAAGTACTTGTTTCAGTATTGCCGGGTACGAAGATTGAATCTCGTTGATGATTAAGCTAAGCTTTTTCTGGACGTCTTTAGCGTTGTTGGCGTTAAGTAACGTTGGAAGATCTGCAAATAAAACTTTATGAGGATCGTTTGCTTTTAAAAGCATCCCTCGTATAGCTTGGGCGTCAGGTGAAAGGCTTAAAGTTCTCCGTGTCCAATTAGGTAGTGAGACAACAAATCCTACTAATGCACGTGCAACATCAAGTGGCTTGTCTGAAGTCAGTTTGATTTCTGAAGGAAGACTTTCAATTACAGCCTTTAAGAATAATTGTTTATCACTGGACGCAGATACAAATCTAAATTCGATTCTTCTAGGATCGTGAAGCCACTCATCGATCATTGCTTCAGATAGCGAAGAAGTGAAGGCGCCTTCAACATACAGTGCGAGAGTTGATCTGTTTGCTAAAAAGAAGGCCATACCAAGGATGGGGAGCAAACCCGCCCGAACCCCATAGGGTTCTGCTGACCAAAAGTCATATAGCTGTGAAAGCTTAGTTGTCCCACCATCTTTAAATACAAAGTTTTTTGTCGCGTCCCACATTAGGAACAGACGCTCATTTTTAGCTTGATGATTTGGTTCGCCAAATCCGGCAATACCGTGATCATCTAATTTGTGGATACCTGTCGGCTGAAAAATACTAAAGTACAAACCGGCGTCCGCTGAAAAGCCTTCATACCCCAGGTTTGGTGTGTTGTGATGGCTAACCATCCTGTAAAGCAACGCTTTTCGTGCAGTTTTACTATTGCTCGAAGGTTCTTGCCTATTTACCAACTCATTTTGAATGATTGGTGTTTTGCTAAAAATTGAGTCTGCTACAGTTGAAGCAATCCATGAAACTGAACTTGATTTTTTATCATTCAGTACTTCGCCGTTCCAATTCCACTTTGAAAGCGTGAATGCTTCAGCAAGTTCATCTTCTAGTGAAGACCTAATAGTTGTCAGCCTTGCCATTAATTCTTTGCGAGCAACTGAATCACCATCAAGCTCAGTTCGTGTTTTGAATACATGTTCACATGCAACAAGTTCGAGGCTTAGTTCTGCAATTCTTTCAGCATTGTCAGGTACTCCAGCAATTAAGCTTTTATTTTTGTAGTCCGAGGAAAATTTCTTAATCTCAGCGCGTGCTTTGTTGAGGGGGGTAGCTAAATCAGGCAAACACAGTACAAATGTGCCAACACTTCCTGGCATAGGCTTTAAATTTTCAAATTCAAATTGCATCATCTCTAGACGACTAATTTTTCGACTGAACCAGCGCATAGTGCCAGTCTCGTGATAAAGCCGTTTAGCCAGAATTGGCTGCAAATCCGTAAGAGCTGACAGTACTTGTAGATCAGGTGTCCCAATCTCTGTTCTGGCCTGAATTACGGCCGCTTCAATATCAAAATCACTGCCAGCGAAAACGCCGTAAGCGTCTAAATGCTTACGTTCAATTAATATTTTCCAGTTAACAAGATCTTTAAGTGCAGCAGATACCTCAGATGCACCAGCACCCTGAATGCAAACGCTTAATACAGGTAATTCAGGAAGTAGGCCAGAACCACTTCTAAACATTTCAATTAGAGCAACGCATTTCGTCAGTTCGATATGAATGCTTGTACCTTTTGCTGTAGCTCTTTCCACTGCCTCAACTGCAACAGCCCAACGATGGCCATCAGGAGAGGCGAGAATAGCCGTTTCAAAATTGGCGGTAAGGTAATCCCAATATCTCGACGGACCATACATAGAGGTCCAGTTGATCGGACTTCCATCTAAAAATTCAGCAAATCCCAAGGGTTCTCTTGAGGCTAAAAACCCGAAGGTGCTTCGCTCATTTTGGCTAAATCGACGCCGAGAAATCGGACCTAATAAAGAAGCTACGACTGGATGCAAAGGCCAGCATTTATGCAGCGCACTTCCGATTTCTGTAGGTGTACCTGGACGTCTTTGTTTGATAGCCGTAGCAATAGCTTTTGCAAAGGGTTCAGCTCCAAAAAAGTCTACTTTGGGTTGTACTGTTATCGCTTTGCCAATTAGCTCTACCACCTCATCTGTGCCTGCAACAAGAGGAATATCAATGTATCTGCCTTGTACCTTGGCCCAATCATCCCTTGCTTGTCTTCCTAAACGTGCTGCATAAGCATCAAAAGCTTGGTGAAGGATTCCGACAACTACAAGTCTGCCATTTGTTCTACTTGCTGCTTCAGCAAGTTCTTGAAAGAAGTAAACATCATCGCCTTCTAGGGCTGCTGATTCTAAGAACTTACCTAGCTCGTCAATGACAAGTAAAACACCTTGTGGGTGAGCCTCAGCAATGGAAACTAATTCACCAATTACATCTGAGTGACCTTTGTTTTTTCTCTTGCTGAGATTATTTGAGTGAGCCGCAAGTACAGTTCTAAGTTCATCAGTAACGCTACTGCGTTTTCCTACAAGGGGTAAAACAAGCCAACCGTCTTCTTTTGATGAAAAGGCAACATTAATTGGGCTATCTGCTGGTACGTTTAAGATTGATTTTGCTTTTTTTCTTAACGTTGTGCTTGGGCCTACAAGTGAGCAGAGCATCAAGGCCAATGAGGACTTGCCACCTCCGTATGGTCCTGTCCAAGTAAAAGCTCTTTGTCTCGTATCTTTAATTTGCGTTGCCATGCTCTCGAGCAATGCCTTAGCTGTACCCTGGCATACATAACCTGATAACGCATCTTCACGGCCAAAGTCAGTGTCAATTCGAACAGAGCGAAGGAACTGACGGGAAATCGAAACGCCAGTTGAAAGCGAATTAATTGAATCTTGTTGGTCTATATTATTTTTTGCCATAAACCGCTTTGAGTAATTTCATTTTTGTAGCTTGAATGTTGTTCAGGGCCTCGCCAGTACGAGTGACCTGCCTAATTCCAGCCTGTTCGGTCCACTGAATTTTTCCTTCGGTAAGTCTTTCTAGAGCGGTTAGTCTGTCGGCGACTGTGTTTTCGTCAAGTTTGAAAACTCGACCAGGAGATCCATAATCGTGCGCGACTCGATCAAACGCCATGACAGACCCTGCATGCTCGAGCCGTTGCCAATAATCTAGTAAGGCAAAAGCAAAAACGCCGTCTGCGAGTGACCGTTTTGCGCCTCGCCTAAATTCAAAAGATCCCTTGGCATTTTGCTGAATCAAGCCTAGTTCACCAAGAAGCGGTTCGCTCATTTCTTCGGGGGAGTCTCCCCCTGCTTTAGGTACGTAGCTTCGAATGCAGCAATCAACGTCGCGTTTCAAAGTTGCAAGCGAAATTTTTTGCCCATTGTCAAGAGCCATATTTTTAATGCCTTCAACAACAGTGTCTCTATCAAAATTTTGCTGCACAATTTTGTTGAAAACGTAGTACCAAGTAGATGTTTTGTCGGGGGTGCTCGCTAAGAACCAATGCATCAACCATGGGGTAGCAGGATTTTCGCAATAGGGATCTAAGCCTGATTCGCTATCGAAAAGTAAATTACCAATTTCTGTAGTTACGTATGCATTGTGTAGATCATCTTCCTTGATGATTTGACATGCAGATGCCCAAAATCGCATAGAACTAACCATATTTTTACCGACACCAAATCGGGCAATCGCATCTTCATCTGAAAATAGTGTTTTAGAAGCAATTGCATCGCCGTCAGAAAATAGCGTTTTAGAAGTCAATGCAGTAGATCGGGCAACGGCGTCATAGGCTTTGCGAAGCCATAATTGCCTTAGAGGAAAGGTCTCGTGACCTGAAAATTGCAGCTTTTGCGTTCTTTGAATTTGAGCCATAAATCGAATATTACACGTTCAGACTGGAGAAGTCGTCCAGTCTGTAAAAAAAATGATTTAATTCGATTCTATGTTTTTTTATACAGTATTTTCTTTCAATTTGTAATTCCTTGGTATTATTTTCTTCCCATCTAGTTTTTGTATCTCGAAGGCAGCCCTTTGGTTAGAAGGACCAAAGCTCACGTGAAGGGGGCGATCAGATCCATAAAAGTAGAGCCTATCAAATGGTAGGTTCTCAATAATCCAGTCCGCTACCTCCCTCATGTTTTCATCTTCAACAATAAAGTCACAAGCCGCCCCGAGCCTTTCACAAATGAATTTGCCATTTTTCTTCTTTTCATGGCTGGCATGCTGATCAAGCGAAGGCTCAACCCTTTCCTTGATGTGTTTACCAAGTTCGCTTGAACAGAAGCCATAAGTAAGTTTTATGCCGCCAAAGTAGTCTATTAGAGGGTCAAGAATATTTTCAGCAAGCTGGAAGAGGGCGTTATAGCTGTCCGGAGAACTTGGTAAATTGCTGAGGCGCAGTCTTTGTTGAGACTCGCCGCACTGAATTAAATCTCTGAATCTAAAGTTAACTCCACATTTATCATCGAGGTCAGGGATAGTTTGTGTGTATTGAATGCTGTATCCATTGATTTCTAGGCGTCTCATCCTTAGCTCTGAATGAAACTCAGTCCGTGACATTTGCTTTGGCTTGTTGAAATCTAGCCCAACATTTTCCATTTGTTCATCGAAAGATTGCTGTTCAGCAAAAGCATCTTGTTCTTCGCTTAGGTATCTGCTTTTAAAAAATAGATACGGTTTAGGAAATGTTGGCTCTTCATAGTCAAAGACGTCGTAGTCTTGTAACCTAATATTGATCTTGATGCGTTTACTTAAAAGTGGAAGAGGACTCGTTTCAAATTCCTCGTATTTGAGGAAGGTGAGTTTTCCTGACTCGGCGTGAATCTTAACTAATTGAAAATCACTTATCGAGTCATACAAAACAAGCCCACAGCTTATATATGCCCTAAGAATAATAGGTAGCCGATCTGTTAATTCAATGTGTAATTGAAGAGCTCGTCCATCCTCTAAGTAACCAAGGCCGGCCTCAACTGCGTCAATGCAAGCAGATTTGATTTTTTCTGAATCAGCAGCTTCCTTAAGAAGTTGAAACCCAGATAACTGAGCTGTCCTGTAATCACCAAAAAAAGTTTTGATATCTCTTTGCAGTCTTTGCTCGAGTGACTTATAGGGAGCTTTCTTTCCGAACTGTTGCATTGCGAAGAAAAGTCTTAAATCTTCGGTTCTTAAATTTCCAGCCTCAATAAGTAGGGCTTGGTCGTAATGCTGCTGTAATACCTTTTTTGCAGAGCTGAGTGATCCAAGTGTTTCTATAACCTCAGTTAAATTATCTATTTCATCTGCCTCAGGGAATCGTCCAAGGTCTAATGTGCGCTCCCATAAAGTATCGAGACAAGGTCTAGCGATTTCAAATAATTTTTCAGATTTAGATTGGCGTGGTAACTTTGTGTTGCTTAACCCTTGTCGCTCCTGTCGGAGCATCTGTGTAGAAAGCAATCGTGAAGCAACCCATTTCGATCGATACCGACCTACACAAAAACGTTGCTCTAGATCTTTATCTTTAAAAATTATTGCAACCCCAGGGCCAACTAAGAAAGCTTCACGATGGAGAACTTGTTCAAGGTAGTCTTTGAATTCAGTTTGCGAAAAATACTTTTGGAACGTATTTCGGCTTGTTAGAAACCCATCCGCATATGGTCTTCCAGGGACATCGCCAGAGTAGAGCATGACTCCAACTGACATCACGCCTTCGCACAGAGAGAATGCCCCCTGAATTGCTTCAACTCTTTCTGCTGGATCCTCAATTACGTTTACAACAAAACCAAGGTTTACCACCTTCGCAGGGAACTTGAGATTATCTTTTGCGTAGTGCGGGTCCCAGCCAGATGCCACTATTCCGTTACCTTTTAGTACTTCGATATCTGAGCCTCTGCCGCACCCATAGTCGAAAAAGGTCGAGTTCGTCTCAAGCAAACCATGCTTAAGTAATAGTTGAATTGGTGCTGAAAGATTGGTTCTTACTATTGCAGTTAGATGTCTATGAATCGAAGTAAGTTCAGTGAGGCTAACTCGAGTAAATTCAATTTGATTCCCGATTGGGAGGAATTGATTGCCCTGGAGAACATAACCCTTACTTTCAATTCTCTTGAGCCAGTTGAGTTTGAATCCAATTGATTGAGACTCTTCAAACAGGCCAAGTGATTCAGCCAACTGAGTTGTTTGTTCCCAGCTCTTTATCTGAGGGTGGTTTTTATTGACCAATAACTCTTTTCGATGGAGTATGGGAGGGTTCAGTGATGATGAGTATGACCTCTTTGTAGGTGCAGAGTTTGGACTTTCAAAAGTATGAGAAGAAACTAAAGTAGGGAATGGATCTTCTTCAAAGTCTGCATATTCAAGAATTGATAGTCTATGAGTTTTGAGGTTAATCTTAAGAACATTGAAGGGTAAAACTTCTAATTCCGCAAGACAAAGTTGGTACTCTTCAAGTATTGACTTAACTTGAGGATGATCCAAATCTTCCATAGCAGAACGATGGAAGTACAGATCATCGAAGACTTTTTTACCAATATTCAATTTGTAGCCATATACATATTTACCAAATATTAACTGTTTTACCAAAATTTCAAACCTTAATTTGTTGTATTGTTTCAGTACATTGCTAAAAATTAGATTCAAGGAGGACTTATGGAAGTATTGCTTTTTATTGTTGCAGGTATAGTTTTTTGGTGGCTCTTTATCAGAGAGGGCGAGGCTAAACGTGACGACCAGTTTGGTTCTGGTTCCGTAAATTCAGGCAGATCTGGCCAAAGTAAATCTATTTCGAAAAATACTCGATCTTCCAATTTTTCTGCAGTCAATTCATCACCTTCTGAGCTATCAAATCAAGCGATTTTAGAAAAAGCAATTGGAGAACATTTAGATGTGAAATTTCGATATGCAGACAAGTACGGTGAAATCACTACTAGGACAATTACCCCAACCTTGATAACTCCTTATGAGTTCGAGTCTGGGAGTGGTCATACATTGTGTGTCGAGGGATTCTGTCATTTGCGAAAAGCCGAGAGGGTTTTTGCTCTGAAAAGGATTTCTTCTTTGAAGTTAGATTCGTGAGCAGCTTTGTTCAAATTTTATTAATTAAGTGTCAACACGTATGAACTTCACAGTCAATATGCAGTCTCGGGAGGTCCTGAAAACGTGTGTTTTTTTCGTGAATAGAGAAAAACTACTTAGGGAATACGCACACCCAGATAATTTCAAAACCTATGAGATAGTGCCTGGGAAAATAGGCTTAAGGGGAGAGTTTTGGATGGGGGCTGTTGGGCTAGAAGGGGACCTGGGCTTGCTGATTCCCCCGGCAAAGCGGGATGTAGATGGTATGGGATATTCAATTCAACGTGGGGAATGGGATTGGTGGCGATTTCTATCTTGCATTACTTTGCCACGGGGAAATTTCAAGTTAGCCTTCTTGCTCTCGTTCTCCCATGAGACATTTTTTGATGTATCTCATGATGTTGTTTGTTGCCTAGAGTCTGATCAACTGAAAAAAGAGACTCATCTAATTTGTACTGATTTTTCACCCGAAACTACTTCGGTCTCAGTGGCCTGGGGGGCGCTTTGGAATGTGTTCAAAAGAGAACTTTCTGCACAGGAAGCAAGCGATGAGTATCAAATCTTATGGTGAAACTGGATCAATTCCTTGGCAAGATACTGAGGCTTTCGCTAATATTAAGTGAGTTTTAAAGTGAAGAAAATGTTGGAAATCATCTCAAATTTGCAAAGTCGTTCTTTTGAAAATTTTTCTAATTTGTTAGCTGACAGCGAGTTAGTTATTTGTTAATTTCACCCCAATTCGTTTTTTTTCAAAATCAACAGAGTCAATATAGAAATTACAAGAATCACCTTTGAAAAAAGTCTTTCCTTCTGGAATTTTTGTGCGATGTAGCAAAGCTTGAATTCCTAAAGGCTCTAACTGTATAAAGCAACCGTAATCCAGTACGTTGACTACGGTACCTAGAAATAGGTCATTGAGATGAATTTTTGTCAGCTCATCATCGATCGGATTTTTGTCTAATGCTTTCTTAGAAAATACGACACGATTTTTTTCTTTGCTAATCTTCAAAATCTTAGCTTTGAAAATATCACCTGGCTTGAGTAATTGCTTTAGTTCTTCGCGAGATTGGCTTAACCAATTCATCTCAGTTGATGGCAACATTCCAACAATACCGCTGCTTGTTGCGACCATGAAACACATGCTTTTTTCCAGCCAGAATAGGGTTTGTACTTCTACAGCATCGTCTTCTTTGTGTAGATCAATGAATTGCTCCCATTTTTCTTTAGACAAGGGGTAGGCAAAGAAGGTTTTTTCAATCTGTAGCGCTGGAATTCCACCCAGTAAAGCTTGCGTCTTATCTTCTCCAATAAAAATGACCTGAACTTCATTGCCAACTGCAGGCAACTCTTCTCCCCAGTTGTTTAACTTGTGCAGCAGTCCAATAAAGCCTTGTTGTGTTTCGATTATCGCGTAATTCGATGTCCTTCGCGTGCATTTTCCCCAAATTAAATCACCTGGTTTATAGCTATGACATTTAGTTTCTGTGCCAATAAATGACTCTATGTTTTTAATGGAGAGTAATAAACATTTCTTTTCTGAACGGTAACCAATAACTTCAGTATCAACAGTTTGTCCGATCGGACTACATCCATAAAGTGCTGGTTGACTCAAATAGATTTGAACTTCATTAGCTGGTATCACTCCCCGCACACCACTTCCTAGTTGAGCCATAAATTCTTGAAAATATCTGATTTCTAATGTGGCACTTTGAATAGAGCCTACAGGATATTCTTTTTCAATTAATTCCCAATTTGCATCTGAAATATCTTTCGGGTCGAGTGAAAGTGCATAAGCTCCTTCATCAGGAAAGTGTGTAATTTTATGAACCAAAACAGAGACCTCATCGCCTATTTTTGGGGGTATGTAATTCGTAATTAAATTTATACCTCTGTCTATTGATCTACGAGGAATCTGTCCAATCCAGCCATTTCTTAACCCCACGATCAGATGGCCATCCGCTCTTTGTTGGACTACAACGCCATGATGCAATGTATGAGTCTTGAATGGTGGTGATGTTTCTTTGTAATTCAGACCTGCGATGTAACTTGCAGAAATCTTTCGATGCAAACTTGGATTAATCGTTTCATGACCGTGAGAAAGTTCAAGGCTTAAAGCTGGGTCATGTTTATCTTCACTATCTTCCTGTTCGTTTTGCTCCCAGGCCAATGAAATTGTGTCCTCACCAGGGACATGCTCAAATAGCATCCAGGGAAAAGATTTTATGAATTCTTTTGCAAAATCAAAATTCTCTAATCCTTTTGTATTTCGCTGCTTTAATCGTATGAGGTTGGAAATTGGCAGTCCCCATTTCTTGCCCATTTGCTTTGCTTGTATCCACGTCACGACGGTTGTTATCAGCGAACCTGATTGAGCAGTTCCGACAAAAAATCCATTTGTTGAGAGCAGCGGCCAGCATTTGGCTTCTATTTCTGTAGCGCCTTTATGCCAATGAATAGCTTGACCGATACAGCTATAAATTTCATCTAATAGCGAATCTTCTGAACTTTCTTCAAGTCGCTCAAATAGGCGTTGAAGAGCGTGAAGGCTCATCTGAACAGGTGTTGTAAGTTCAAATTTAACAGCGCCTGTTCGCGCATTAATTTCACCATAAAGTAAGCAAAATATCAGCTTATCCTCTGTGTTTGTTGGAAAGGCTAATCTGAAATTGATGTGTCGATTGTTAAGTTGATGAACTTCACCGCGTACCTCTCTTTTAGAAAATAAGCCCTCTAACTTTTTCATCGCCGCACTCAACGTTTTGGCTGGAGATTTACTCAGATGTAGGGATCGCTTGATTTCTTTGACGATACGGTTGAGTTCATCACGATGCGCAGCACCGGAGGCACTCCAATTTTCAATTTGCTTGTATGAAAGATTACGAGCGGTATAGGAATTAACGCCTACCGGGTAAGCGTTGTTAAAAGAACTCTCGAGTTGCTCTTGGAGGGGCATGATTAGGACATACTATCCATTTAAAAGCTCATTCCGTGAACCCAACTGTTTATAAAATGTACCAGTATCAACAATAATTGAAATTAGATGTTTTTTAACGGTACTTGAGGTTTTTTTCGTCATGAACTCACCACGCTACCTCACCAAATCCCGCTTCAAACTAGCCGCAGAGTGCCCCACCAAGCTCTTCTACACCGGCAAGCCGCAGCTTTACCGAAACCTCAAACAAGAAGACAGCTTCCTGGCCATGCTGGCCGATGGGGGCTATCAGGTGGGCGAGTTGGCCAAGTGCTTCTATCCCACTGGCGTTGAAATCTCTTCCCCCAAAAACGCAGAAGCAGAGGCGCAAACCTTAGAGTGGCTCAAGCATGACAAGGTGGTATTGTTTGAGCCGGCCATTCGTTTTGAAAATCTCTTTGTGCGGGCAGACATTCTGGTGAAGGACGGCAATCACTTTCAGCTCATTGAGGTGAAGGCCAAGTCTTACAACTCGTCTAATCCACAAATTGTGGGTGCCAATGGCGATTTGTTAAGTTGCGTGCGTCCGTACATTGAAGACGTGGCCTTTCAGGCGCATGTGCTGCGCAGTGCATTGCAAACGCTGTGTCCTGGGGCGCAGGTGAAGTTTTATTTGATGATGCCCGACAAGTCGGTGAAGGCGGCCGTGAGTGGTCTCAATCAGTTGTTCAAGATAGAGCGTGCCAATGGGCGCGCTAAGGTGACGGTCAGTCCTTTGGCAAAGCAGTTGGCAAGCACGCCTGGCCATCTTCCATTGCTGGCCTTGGTGCCGGTGGATGAGTATGTAGACAAGGTGATGCAGGACGGCGTGAGGTACATGTCTTTCAAGGCACCGCTGCCGCAGCTGGCCACAGAGTGGGCCGAGGCTTACAAGCACGACCGCAAGATAGACCCTATGCCTGGCAAGCACTGTGGCAAGTGTGAATTTAAAACGCGACCGCAGGATGGGCTGTTGAGTGGGTTTGAGGAATGTTGGCAGCAGAAGTTTGGCCTCACGCCTAGTCAGTTGGCAGAAGGTACGGTGCTAGACATTTACAACTTTAGGCGCAAGGACCAGCTCATTAGCGATAGCACGGTATTGCTAAGCAATGCGGGTGGTGCCATTGAGATTGTGGATGCGC
>Ga0214919_10001464_pt1 | contig 38646 bp, 41 predicted proteins | sample LL1503_MetaG_FD_177994 | JGI IMG/M metagenome (GOLD analysis project Ga0214919, IMG submission 177994) | Freshwater microbial communities from Lake Lanier, Atlanta, Georgia, United States - LL-1503 | ecosystem: Environmental > Aquatic > Freshwater > Lake | place: USA: Georgia | collected...
TGAGCGACGTACAAGATGTGATCGAAACAGCCTTGGCGGGTAAATCCACCACCCAGATTTGGGAAGGTGAACGCAAGTTCTCGGTGGCCGTCCGATTGCCTGAAGACCGTCGAAGCATCGCCAACTTAGCAGGCATCTCCATCGCTACGCCAGACGGTGGTTACACCAGCCTTGGCTCAGTCACAGACATTCGAGAAACCAGTGGCGCCATGAACATCGCACGCGAGGCGGGGCGCCGCACCATGGCCATTGGCATCTTCATCAAAGACCGCGACATGGGTTCTGTTGTGGCCGATATGCAAAGTCGGGTTGAGAAGAACATCAAAATTCCAAGCGATTACAAAATCTCATGGTCTGGTGAATTTGAAAACCAAGAGCGCGCCATGAAACGTTTGTCCGTGGTGGTACCCATTTCGCTGCTCTTGATTTTTGTACTCTTGTTCGATGCATTTGGTTCTTTCAAAACCGCCAGCCTCATTTTGATCAACGTGCCCTTGGCTTTGATTGGTGGTTTTGTGGCTCTGTGGATTTTCTCAATCCCCCTCTCCGTTTCTGCTGCCATTGGTTTTATTGCCCTGAGTGGGCAAGCCGTGCTCAACGGCGTCGTCATGCTGACTGTGTTTCAACAACTCCAGTCATCTGGCATGACCGTGGTGGAAGCCGTTTTAGAAGGCTCCATGCAACGCCTTAGAACCGTTCTGATGACCGCCATGTTGGCAGCCCTGGGGTTGTTGCCTATGGCGCTGTCACATGACATTGGCTCTGAAACTCAACGTCCACTGGCCATCGTGGTCATTGGTGGATTGTTCACGGCCACACTTCTCACTTTGATTGCCTTGCCTGCACTGTATGTGGCCTGGTTTGATCGCAAACCTAAAAGCCTCTAATTTCTAAAACTGCCATGCAAAGCCGAAAGACCCAATGACCCGTTATTTTTTGATCGCGATGACTTTCTTATCGTCCTGCTTGTCTGCACAAGCAGACGGCCTCTTGGGGATTGACCATCGCCTCAATTTTGACAACGCTGGCATTTGGTCTCGTAGCAATCAGAAGACCTTGGAGATGGGCTCTGCGCTTGTTGTTTTAGGCGGCGCCTTATGGGAAGGCAACGACACCCGATTAGGAAAAACTTTCTGGAAATCTACCGAATCTATGTTGATGGGAGACGCACTTGCTCAAGCAGGCAAGTTTGTTTTTAGAAGACAACGTCCCATCGATGGCAACGATGCAGGCGCTTGGTTTCAGTCTTCAACGCACAACAAAAGTTTTCCGAGTGGTGAAGTCACTCACATCACCGCCATCGTGACGCCTTTCATTGCGGAATATGGTCACGATCATCCCGCCATTTGGGCATTAGCAGCCTTGCCTTTGTACGATGGCATGGCCCGCATGAAATCTCAAGCGCATTGGCAATCGGACGTGTTGGCGGGTATGGCCATTGGCATTGGCACCGGTCTTTTCGTTGGTAATGAATCGAACAACTGGTTGGTACACGCCTTGCCAGGCGGAATGTCGATTGGCTACAAAAAATCTTTTTGAAACAAATCAAATCATCAAGACAGGCACCATGGAGGCAATCAAGAGCAAAGCCATGGCGCCATTGAAAATTTTGCGTATGCCCTCGCTTTGCAAATAATGCTCTAGCTTGGCACCCAACCAAACCCACAAACCCACACTGGGAAAATTGATAGCGCTGAACATCATGCAAGTGAGCACCACAAATGTGATCGATGCATCGGTGGGCATGTAATTGCTGAAATAGCCAACAGCCATCATCCACGCCTTGGGGTTCACCCACTGAAAAGCCGCTGCACCTAAAAAGCTGATGGGCTGCGTGGCTTCTTCGCCATGGCGTTCTGGAGCACCACTGCGCGCCACACCCCAAGCCAAATAAACTAGATAAGCGAAACCGACCACTTTCATGACTTGGTACACAAAGGGATACGTCTTCAACAAACTTTCTAAGCCAGCCCCCACCAACAGCAACATTACAAAGTGACCCAGTGACACACCCAACCAATGCGGCAGGGTGCGCTTCACACCAAAGTTCACGCCTGATGCCAACAACATCATGTTATTAGGGCCAGGCGTGACTGAAGTGACAAAGGCAAACATGGCCATGGCGGCCAACACTTCAAGGTTGAAATTCACAGTTGCTTACCCTTCGGCCACTGCGTGTGGAACTTGCCAGGCTTGTCCAAACGCTGATAAGTGTGTGCGCCAAAGTAATCACGTTGAGCCTGTAACAAATTGGCAGGCAAGCGCTCTGTTCTGTAGGCATCGTAATAGCTCAAGGCACTCATGAAGGCAGGCACCGCCACACCACTCAAGGCAGCCATGGCCACCACGTCACGGAGGTCTTGTTGGCACTTGGCCATGAGGCGTGCAAAGTGATCGTCGATGAGCAAGTTGGTGAGATCGTGCTTGTTGGCAAACGCTCGGCGAATGTCTTCAAGCAAATGGGCTCGAATAATACAGCCTGCGCGCCAAACCGAAGCCACTTTGTCCATGGGCAATTGCCAATCGTGTTCTTTGTCGCCAGCTTTGAGCAGTGCAAAGCCTTGTGCGTAGGCACAAATTTTCGAGGCTAATAAAGCGCGTTGAATTTTGGGCAAGACTACTTCCAAATTTGGGGCTGCTTGCGGCTTGGGACCTTTCAACAACTGAGAGGCCACCACCCTTTCAGGTTGGAGCGCACTCAGGGTGCGCGCAAAAACTGCATCGGCAATGGTGGGTGCACTGACACCTAAATCCAAGGCCACTTGGCTGGTCCATTTGCCCGTGCCTTTTTGTTCCGCCGTGTCCAAAATCATTTCAACCAAGGCATTACCTGTTTCAGGATCGTTGTGAGACAAGATGTCCGCCGTAATGTCAATCAAATAACTGCTGAGGTCGCCTTGACCCCAATCGCGAAACACTGCGCTCATTTTTATGGGGGTCATGCCTTGGCTCTTCATAAGCGCATAGGCTTCGCAAATCATTTGCATGTCGGCATATTCAATGCCGTTGTGCACCATCTTCACGAAGTGCCCTGCACCGCCTGGCCCCATCCATTCGCAGCAGGCTTGGCCATCATCGGCCTTGGCGGCGATGGCTTGCAAAAACGGACGCACCAAAGGCCACGCTTCTGGCGAACCGCCAGGCATCAAAGCAGGACCGTGCAAAGCACCCTCTTCACCGCCACTGACACCAGCGCCCACATACAAAATGCCAGTGCCTTCGAATGAGTCGATGCGTCTTTGGGTATCGCGGTACAGCGTGTTGCCGCCGTCTATCACCACGTCTCCGGGCGATAACAAAGTTCGCAACTCATTCAACACGGCATCTACGGGAGCTCCAGCAGGCACCATGAGCCACACTCTGCGGGGCAATTGCAAATTGGCCACCAACTCGGCCAAGGAATTGGCAGCGCAAGCTTGAAGGCCATCTGTGCGTTTGGAAAAACTGCTGCACTTCGCTACGTCCAAATCAAAACCGGTGACGCTGAAGCCATTGCGCTCCAAGTTCAGGGCTAAGTTTTCGCCCATAACGCCCAATCCCACTAAACCGATTTGTGTATTTTTCATTTCTTGTTTGAATGATTTTTTAAGGAAGAGAGTGTTTGCAGTATCAATGATGTCAAACGACAGGCGCAAACATCTGCTGCAAAGTGATCAATGCACGCTTGAGTGTTGACCCATGAACTGCCCCCTCACGCTTGACCAAGCGTGATTTGTCCATGGTTCGAATTTGATCTAGCAAAATGAGGCCCGACTTTCCCTTGAAAGTTATAGGAATTCTAAAAGCAGCCGAACGTGATCCCGTGGTCATGGGGGCCACAATGACTGTTCGCAAATGGCTCAACATTTCTGGCGGCGAGATCAAAACACAAGGTCTGATTTTTTGAATTTCGCTCCCTACTGTGGGGTCGAGTTGAACCAGCCAAATTTCGCCGGAAGCAAGCTCGGGAGGCGTTACCACTTCAACTCCTTGTCATCGGCATTACCAAATTCTGGCCACACCAGAGGGTCGTCTTTGTCCATGGCAATGCGTTGACTGTCAATGGCCCAGCCCTCTCGGGGATTGGTTTTAAGGGGTCGAATTTCAATCACGCCGTTTTTAACGCGAAGCTCTGCCACATCTTGCAAACCTGTTTGCTCGAGGATGGGCTTGGGAATGAGAATACCCTTGGAATTGCCCAAGGATCGGATATTGACTTGCATGGTTGGCTCTTTGGTGATGTTACTACAATGTTATCACCTGTGCGATGGAATGAAAAGCTTCAATTTATAAGTTTTGCTTTCATTGGGTTTTAATTGTTGGGGGTGGAGGTGGCGTTTTGGTAGAAGGGTTGAGCAGAGAGGGCGACAAAGCCTACAAAACTGCGGTTGCGCGGATGAATGACGAAGCAGACCGTCTGAAAACTGAAATCACAAACCTACGCCTCAAACTCAGAGGTGAAGCTGAAAAGAAACAGTGGGTCTATTGGGTTGACCACTTTGGTAATGCGATCAATGAAAAGTCAAAACTGACCGACGAACAGCACCAGCTTTATCTGAAAGGTTTGATCGAAAAAATCGAAGCCAAGTTCAACCCCAAGACCCGTGACCACGAACTTGAAATCCACTTCCAACACCCCATCGTAGGGGACGGAATCAAGTGGAAAGACCCAAAGAAAAAGACCTTGGGTTACAAGGTCTTAAACGGCTCAAAAACGACCTCTCTACAGGTGGAAAAGAGGGACGGGCGGGGAAAGTAGATTACCCCCCAGCCACCTTACTCAACGGTCACGCTTTTAGCCAAATTCCGTGGCTTATCAACATCAGTGCCCCTTGCACAAGCCGTGTGATAAGCCAACAACTGCAACGGCACCACGTGAAGAATAGGCGACAACACCCCATAGTTCTCTGGCATCCGAATCACATTGATACCTTCACTGCTAGAGATTTGCGTATCGCCATCGGCCAACACATAAAGCACTCCACCCCGGGCACGCACCTCCTGCATATTGCTTTTAAGCTTCTCTAACAACACATCGTTGGGCGCCACAGTCACCACCGGCATCTCACTGGTCACCAACGCCAAGGGGCCGTGCTTCAGTTCACCCGCGGCATAAGCCTCCGCGTGAATGTAGGTAATCTCCTTCAGCTTCAATGCACCTTCTAATGCAATGGGATAGTGTGTGCCACGGCCCAAGAACAGCGCGTTTTCTTTGGATGCAAATTCTTGCGACCAACTGATGATTTGCGGTTCAAGCGCCAACACCGCTTGCAAAGCCGAAGGCAAGTGACGCATGTCTTTCAAGTGCTTGGCTTCATCTTGTTCACTCAATCGGCCTTTGCTTTGCGCCAACGCCAACGTGAGTAAAAACAAGCCTGCCAGTTGCGTGGTAAAGGCTTTGGTGGAAGCTACGCCAATTTCTGTTCCAGCCCGCGTGACATAAGCCAACTTGCACTCACGCACCATGGCCGATGTGGCCACGTTGCAAATGGTCAGCGTGTGATGCATACCCAAACTTTGCGCATGCCTAAAGGCGGCCAAAGTGTCAGCCGTTTCGCCCGATTGCGTGATGGTAACCACCAAAGTTTTGGGGTCTGGCACTGAATCACGGTAACGGTACTCGCTGGCAATTTCAACTTGGCAAGGAACTTGAGCCACAGACTCCAACCAATATTTGGCCACGCAACCGCTGTAGTAACTGGTGCCGCACGCCAAAATCAAAACCTTGTCGATTTCTTTGAAGACTTTGAATGCGCTTGCTGAATTGTCACCGCCACTCATGCCATCAAACAACTCGGGCACGATGTGTTCAACCCCTTCCAACGTATCCGCAATGGCGCGGGGTTGCTCGAAAATTTCTTTTTGCATGTAGTGGCGATAAGGGCCAAGTTCTGCTGCGCCGCTGTGTGCGCGCACCGTTTTTACAGGGCGCGCCACGCGTTGATGATCGCGATTTTCAATCCAGTACTTACCCAGCTGAATGTCAACCAAGTCACCTTCTTCAAGGTAAACAATTTGATCTGTCACACCCGCCAATGCCATGGCATCGCTGGCCAAAAAGTTTTCTTGGTGTGATGTGCCGACGCCCAAAATGAGCGGTGAGCCAGCGCGAGCGCCCACCACGCGTTGCGGTTCGTCTTTGTGAAACACTGCAATGGCGTAAGCGCCTTTCAGTTCTTTCACGGTGCGCTTCACGGCCTCAAACAAATCGCCGTCGTACACACTGTCGATCCAATGTGAGATCACTTCTGTGTCGGTTTGGCTGGTAAAGACATAAGCCTTTGCTTGCAACAGCGCGCGCAATTCGTCATGGTTCTCAATGATGCCGTTGTGCACCAAGGCAACGCGACCGGGCTTTTCTTTGAGTGCTTCTAAAGTGCCTGGCCCCGAACTGAAATGCGGATGTGCATTGCGCACGGCAGGGGCACCATGAGTGGCCCAACGAGTGTGCGCAATGCCGGTCCCGCTGTCCAAATGATCGGATTCAATTTGGCTCAGCAACTCAGACACGCGCGAAGTGCTGCGCGCGCGTTTGAGCCCGCCCTGACCCCGCTTCAAGCTGGCCTCATGAATGGCCACGCCGCAGGAGTCATAACCCCTGTACTCCAAACGTTGCAAGCCCTGAACCAAGATGGGAACGATGTTTCTGTCTGAAACTGCACCAACAATGCCGCACATGGGTCAATCCTTTAAATTGAATGTGGGGGCATCTTAGGCCTCTCTAAAAGAAATTACTTTGAATTAAATATGAATTTAATGAAATTAAATTTCATGTTAAATATATTTTGGTTTATTATTTCATAATATTTTATTATTTGAAATAATTCATGCCTATCGAACTAAGCTCTTCTTCCGGTCATCTCGACGCCACCGACCTCAAACTTCTCGCCATTTTGCAAGCCGATGCCAGCATCAGCAACATCGCATTGGCCGACAAACTGAGCATTTCCGCCCCCACTTGCCTGCGCAGAACCAAGCGATTGCAACAAGAAGGCTGGATAGAGAAACAAGTGGCCATTTTGTCGTCCGACAAATTAGGTCGCCTGATGGGCCACAGCGTGACGGCCCTGATTGAAATTAGCCTGGACAAGCAAGGCGAGGAATTTCTTCAAGCTTTTGAAACACGCGCCATCAAAGAATCAGCCGTTCAGCAGTGTTGGCGTGTTTCCCCCGGCCCTGACTTTATGTTGGTGGTGCAAGTGGCCAACATGCCAACTTACTTAAGCTTCACGCAAAGACTGCTGACACAAGATGCCAACGTGCGAAATGTCAAAGCCTTTTTTAGCGTGAAGCGCGCCAAGTTTGGCACTGAAATTCCACTGCCTACGGCTTAGGCTTTTTCTCCGGCCGCTTCCAATTGGCAATGCTCACTTGTTTGCCACGCGCCACACTCAATGCACCGGGCTCAGTGTTTTTGGAAATGGTGGAACCCCCACCCACCGTGCCACCTGCGCCAATGGTGACGGGGGCCACCAAAACACAATTACTGCCCACATGCACATCGTTTTCAATGATGGTGCGGTGTTTGTTGGCACCGTCGTAATTGGCAGTGATGCTGCCGGCGCCATAGTTCACGCGCTCGCCCACCGTGGCATCGCCCAAGTAGGCCAAGTGGTTGGCCTTGGCACCTTTGGCAAGGGTGGAATTTTTAACTTCCACAAAGTTGCCAATGTGAACTTCAGGTCCCAGTTGCGCGCCAGGGCGCAGTCTTGCAAAGGGGCCAATCAGTGCGCCCTCGCCCACCGTGACACCTAATTTTTCACCGTCGATGTGCGTGAAGGCATGGATCACGGCGCCTGCTGCAATGCGGGCATTGGCGATGACGCAGTTGGGGCCAATTCGAACGCCTTCGCCTAAATGCACTTGGCCTTCGAATACACAGTTCACATCGATTTCGACATCGGCTTCACAGTTCAAATCACCGCGCACATCTAAGCGCGCAGGATCTGCCAAACGCACGCCTTGCAGCATCAAGTCGTTTGCTTTTTGCAACTGATAAGCACGTTCCAATTGGGCCAACTGTTGAGGGCTGTTCACACCCGTCACTTGCAACTCGTCTTGAATGCGATACGCCACAACTTTCACGCCATCAGCCACCGCCCATTTCACTACATCTGTGAGGTAGTACTCACCTTGAGCATTCTGATTGTCGAGTTGGGCCAGCCATTTTTTGAGCAGGAGTGCCGGCACAGCCATGATGCCGCTGTAGACTTCTTGAATTTGGAGTTGCTCTGGGCTGGCATCTTTTTGCTCCAAGATGGCCAGCACGTTGTTGCCTTGCGCATTGCGCACAATGCGACCGTAGCCTGTGGGCTTGGGCATGTCGAGGGTCAGCAAGGCCAGGCTATCATTTGTTGATCCTGCCTGGCGCACACACGCCATCAAGGCTTTGAGGGTGTCGACCTGCGTCAAGGGTACATCCCCCGACAGCACCACCACCAAGCCATCATCGGCCAGCAAGGGGACCGCTTGCTGCACCGCGTGACCTGTGCCCAACTGGGGTTCTTGTCTGACAAATTTGATGGCCAAGACACCAGACACCGAAGAAACGGCAGCTTCCACCTCGGCTGCACCGTGGCCGGTAATCACAACGGCTGAGCGCGCTTTTAATTGAGCAGCTGTATCAAGCACATGCCCCAACAAGGGTTTGCCTGCCAAACGCTGCAAAACCTTGGGCAGACGGCTCTTCATGCGAGTACCCTTACCCGCTGCCATGACAACCACGTCCACAGGTAGTTCGAGCGAAAATGGGGCTTGATTAACTGAGTTGTCCGACATGGCGAAATTATCCTTTTGGTTCCGAATTATCACGGCTTCTTTGGTGGCTGTGTCAATCACCGTCATTTTGACGGGCTGCAGCGCTCTCAGGTTAGGCTACAACAAGCTGCCCGAAATTGCCTCTTGGTGGTTAGACAGCTACATTGACTTCAGTGATGCACAAGGCCCACAAGCCAAGGTGGCGCTTCAAAAGCTTCAGACTTGGCATCGCAAAGAAGAGCTGCCGGCCATTGCCGAATTGCTGGTACAAGCTCAAACACTGGCCCCCCAAAATATCACCCCTGACCAGGCCTGCAAAATTTGGGAGAGTGCTCAAATTCGCATTGAATCCTTGATTCAGGAAAGCGGCCGCTTGGCTGCGCCAGTGGTCTCTCAATTAAGCGCCAAGCAATTCAAGCATTTAGAAAAAGAATGGGCTTCACGCAATGAAGATTGGAAAAAGCAATGGCTTCAAGGCACGCCAGACACGCGTGTGAAAAAGCGTGTCGACATTGCCGCTGAGCGTTTTAATTCTTTTTATGGCGACTTGAACACAGAGCAACGGCAACTTCTCAAACAGCAATTTTTGCAGTCCGCTTGGACACCAGAGTGGGGCTATCAGCAGCGGCTTAAGCGCCAACAAGATCAGTTGACTGCGCTGCAGGCCATGTCATCCGAAATCACAAAACCTGCCATGCCTTTACCGCAAGTAGAAAAAGCGCTGCAGTCATTGATCATGCAGTCGGTGCGCCCCAAAGACGCAGGTGACATGTCCAAACAGCTTTTGCTTGAGCAACAAGCCTGTGAAAATTTAGCACAACTGCACAACATCATGTCCCCCTCACAACGCTTGAAGGCCCAGCGCAAACTCAAAGACTATGAAACCGATGTTCGCGAACTCATGAAAATTAAATTGGGGTCAGATCAACATTAATTTACTTGCCGCCTTGATTCCTTTGAATCACAGAAAATTAATGTTGATCTGACCCCAATTTAATTTTAATCCTGCAGGGCTTTCCACATTTCGATGTCGCGCTCTGCGGTCCAGATGCGAGGGTTTTTAATACCGGAGGCTTCGTCGTAAGCGCGGGTAACATCAAACGGTAGGCAGTGTTCGTAGATGAACACATGGCCAAACACGGGGTCCATGCTTTTGCGAGTGTGGGCCATGGCGGCTTTCAAATCCATCTTGCCAGCGACCGCTTCTTTGCCAGCTTTGTACAAAGTTTCCACCCAACGCTTGGTGTAGTCCAAGGCCTTGTTCACATTGGCTTGGCCTTTCATGGCTTCACCGCGGCCTGGCACGATGGCCTCGGCTTTCAAAGCACGCAAAGCTTCTAGGGTGGCGGGCCATTCTTCCAGTTGGGCGTCACCGGTGTAAACACCTGCTTCGTATTCCACCAAATCGCCTGAGAACAAAACTTTTTCTTCTTCCACCCATGCGATGGTGTCGCCTCGTGTATGGCCATAGCCAGGGCTCCAAATTTGGACTTTCACGCCGCCCAAATCGATCAACAATTTGCCTGGGACCTCGCCTTGGGTGGCATCGCCGCCGCCAATCACCATGGTGGGCCAAGTCAGGCCTGGAACTTCCTCGGCACCCCGGAACAAACGAGGGAAACGCTCCATCTCGCTCTTCATGTCTTGCGCACCGCGCTCAACGATCAGTTCATAAGTGCCTTGGCTGGCAATCACTTCGGTAGCGCCTTCGGCCACATAAGCACAGGCGCCCAACACACGCACCGCGTGATAGTGGGTGAGCAATACATACTTGATGGGCTTGTCGCTGATGGTGCGAATTTGCTTGATCAAATCACGCGCCATGCCCGGTGTGGCCGTGGCATCACTCACCATGATGAACTTGTCACCAATGATCACGCCCGAATTGGGATCGCCCTCAGCGGTGTACGCCCAGCAGTGCTTGCTGAGTTGTTCAAACTTAATGATCTTGTCTGCCAAGTCAGCTTGTGAAGCAAATGCTTTTGTAGGTTGGTTCATATTCTCTCCGGTGAAAAATTATTTTAATTGGGGTCAGAGCAACATTAATTCAAGCCCTTTTCTAAGAGGGCAATGACTTCTTCGGCGAAGGCCACATAAGAGATGGGGCCACCAGGACGAAGCCAAGTGAAGGTCCAGTTGATCATACCGAATAACATCATGGTGATGGCAGTTTGATTGGAAGGGTTTAAACGGCCGGGATAAGCGCGGCGCAATGCGCGGGTGACGGCGGCGACCACATCGCGTTGGCGATTCAAAATCAATTCGCGTGGGGAAATGGCGGGCGTTGCCAAATTGGCATCCGCTTCATCGCTCAAAAACTGCGTGTCATTCAACAATGCCACGTGCCGTGTGGCCGAAGTTTCATACTCCTGCAAAAAAGCGCGAATCAGTTCGTGCAAGGCAGCGCGATCGTCTAAATTGCGGCGCTGTGCGGTGGCCTCTGTAAGTGCAATGAGCGACAACAAACGCTGCGTATAACGGTCCATCAAGTCAAACAAAATGGCTTCTTTGCTGTCGTAGTAGTGATACAAACGTGCCTTGGAAGTGCCACACGCTGTCGCAATTTCACTCATGCTGGCCGCAGGGTAGCTGCGATCGGCAAAACACTGCGCTGCAATGTCCAAAATGGCGTCACGCTTGCTGTCGTGCGTAGCGGATTTAGGTCTGGCCATAACTTCTCAAAAGATCAAACATCAGCCCACTGGCCAAACCACGCCGTTGTCATTCAAGATGGCATCAAGGGGTACATCGTGGGGCTCGGGGTCTAAATCGTCCACATAAGCCTGCGTGAATCCCAAGCCCACGGTAAAAGGTTTGGGCTCAATCGCCGCCAAAGTACGATCGTAAAATCCGCCGCCGTAACCCAAACGGAAGCCCCCGGCGCCGTAGCCCACGCAAGGGACAAACAACAAAGTGGGCAAAACGACCTCGGTGTCTTTCGGTTTGGGAATGCCATAAGCATCCTCCTCCATGGGGCAACCAGGGTACCAAGCATGAAAGGTGAGGGTTTTGTGAACTTTGTCCACCACTGGCAAACCAATGCGACGCAACTGAGATTCACCCGTCAACTCGCCATCTTCTTTCCATCGGTGCAGCGCAGGCAAAGGATCAAACTCACCCTTGATGGGCCAATAGGCCCCAATCACCAACTCGGGTCGGCCAAACAACCAAATCCGCATCACACGTTGTAAAGCATCGATCCGCTCTTGGCGGTCGGTCATATTGAGGCGTGCCGCCAACAACTCTTGGCGAATTTGTTTTTTGGCATCTGATTTGTCCATAATCAACCCATGCAATTGACACAGATTTTGACATCGCTTGGGGCCTCCGTCCTCATTTTCTCGTTCACAAGCCACGCGACAGGCCAAACAAGCCTGCAAAACAGGGCAGATGACGTGATTTTGGAGATGAACCAGGCTTTCAAAAAGAACGACAAAGCCCAGCTTTCCCGCCTTTTACCCAAGGCCAAAGGCCACGCCTTAGAACCCTGGGCCGCTTATTGGGAGCTTCGGGTGCGGCTAGACCAAGCCAGCGATTCCGAAATTCAACAATTTTTCTCGGTCTACGCGGGCACCTATGCCGAAGACCGCTTGCGAAACGACTGGTTGCTGCAATTGGGTCGGCAACGTGACTGGGCCACCTTTGCGCAAGAGTACCCTCGCTTTCGCATGAATGACGACAGGGAAGTGCGATGCTACGCATTGGCAAACAGTGCTTCTCTTCAAAAACCTGAAACTGTGAGCGAATTGAAACGGCTTTGGTATTCCCTCAGAGAGACCGAGGATGGGTGTACTTACACCGCAGAAAAACTTCACGACCTGAAAAAAATTGACGCGCTGGATGTGTGGCGCAAAGCTCGCCTTGCCATGGACAATAACCGCCCCCGCGCAGCGCAACTGGCACTCAACATTGAGTCGGAAGAATTGGGCAAGCAAACCATCTTGATCCATGCCGACCCGCAAAAGTATTTAGACAAACGCATTTTGGCCATCACCAAAAAGCGCAAAGAACTTGCTGTCTTGGCGCTCATTCGAATTGCCAACACTGACCCCGACAAAGCCGCCCAGTTGTTAGAAAAAAAATGGGGACTGATGCTTACCAAAGAAGAGCACAACTGGACTTGGGCAGTGATTGGCAAGCAAGCTGCACAAAAACTCCAAGACAACGCCAACGTCTATTTCAGCAAGGTCTCTCGCAACCAAGATTTGAGCGACGATCTCCTGAGTTGGAAAATCAGAGCAGCTCTCAGGCAAGGCGACTGGAAAGCCGTGATCCCAGCGGTTGAAGCCATGGAAGACGCCAAGAATGATGCGGCTTGGATTTATTGGAAAGCCCGTGCGCAATTGGCCACCGCCACGACCGATGCACAAAAATCAGAAGCCCAGAGCGCTTTGAAAAATATCGCCAGTGTCAAAGGTTTCTACGAACAACTGGCCCTGGAAGAATCAGGCCAATCTATTGTGGCACCCGCCAAGCCCTTGCCGCTGAGCGCACAAGAAAAAACACTTGCTGCACAAAACGCTGGTCTGCAACGCGCTTTAACAGCACTCAGCCTCGGCCTTCGCTCCGAGGGCAATCGAGAGTGGAACTACTCGACCAATTTACACACGCCCGGTGGCATGAGCGAGCGCGAGTTGTTGGCGGCTGCCGATTTGGCGTGCAGCAAACAAGTTTGGGATCGCTGCATCAACACCAGCGATCGCACCAAAACACAAATTGATTTTGACCAACGCTTTCCGATGCCCCTCAAAGACACCGTCTTGAGAAAAGCCAAAGAGGTTCAACTCGATCCAGCGTATGTCTATGGCTTGATCAGGCAAGAAAGTCGCTTCATCATGGACGCTAAGTCTGTGGTGGGTGCTTCAGGCCTGATGCAAGTGATGCCTGCTACGGCCAAATGGACTGCTAAAAAAATTGGCTTGACTCACTTTCAAGTGAATCAACTCAACGATCACGAGATCAATGTCGCCATTGGCACCGGCTACCTGAAATTTGTTCTCGATGATTTTGACGGCTCCATGCCCTTGGCTGCTGCAGCCTACAACGCTGGCCCTAGCAGATCGCGTGCATGGCGCAAAGGCCCCGTATTAGAGGCCGCGATTTGGGCAGAAAATATTCCCTTCAACGAGACCCGCGACTACGTGAAAAAAGTGCTGTCCAACACCACCAACTACGCGGCCATCATTTCAGGACAACCCCAATCCTTGAAAGCTCGTTTGGGGACTGTTGGGCCCCGAAGTGCGCAAGCTTCTGCAGAAAACGCAGATCTGCCCTAAGGGGTTTCGCTCCGGTGAATCAAAGCGCCTAACCTAGCAGCTTGTCTAGATTGCTGGTGATTTTTTCTTCAATCTTGTCTTTAAAAGAAGCCATCAAGAAACCCAACTCCAGCTTCATGGTGAGTTGGGTGGCTGACACACACAAGTAACCTGAAGCACCCGCCCGCTCGAAATTCAATCGGTCTTGAACATCCCCTTCGGCATTGGTTTCATTGGCCACATAAGTGCAGTCCATGCCCCAATCTGACTCGGCTTCTGAGTGCCACTGCGCTGCCACAGCACGGGCTTTTTCAAGGCCTAGGTTGTGAGATCTTTGAATCAAAATATCTGTCATGGTTTCAAGCTTTCTTCACAAGTGAGACTTCCACTTGGCAATCATAGAACACGGGCGCACGGCCTAAATCGGTGAGCAACTGGCTTGTCACTTCGTTCACATTGGTGCCATTCAACCCCATCTTTCGCCACCAGATGCCCAAGCCGTTGACCACCCCGGCGCGAGCTCTGCGGCTGACGTCGGCTTTGCAATGGTATTCACCGCGATCGTTGAAGACTTTCACAGTGTCACCTGTCGAAATATTGCGCTCTTTGGCATCGATCTCATTGATTTCAAGCAAAGGCTCTTTTTCGATGGCACGCAAACTCGCCACATTGACAAAAGATGAATTGAGAAAATTTCGAGCTGGCGGTGAAATCATGGCCAAAGGATAGGGTTGACCTGCCTCAGGCACTTCGTAATTGGGCACATGATTAGGCAAGGGGTCTAAGCCTTGGGCAGCCAAACGCTCGCTCACAAACTCACATTTTCCAGAAGGCGTTGGGAAACCGCCTTCCGCAAACGGGGCTTCCGGCATTGGCATCGACACATAGCCCTGTGTCCACAGAGTTTCGAAATCCACCTCGGCGCCTACTGCCGTTCGACACAAACTCAAATCGTCTTCCGAAAAACAAGGCTCGGTGTAAGCCATGGCTTGGGCCAGCAGCCTGAAAATTTCTGTGTTGGGTTTGGCTTGTCCCACGGGCGCAATGGCCGGTTTGTTGAGCAATAAATCGGTATGGCCATAACTGCCCTGCACATCCCAATGCTCCAACTGCGTGGTGGCTGGCAAGACGTAATCGGCATAGTCTGCCGTGTCGGTTTGAAAATGTTCAAGAACCACCGTGAAAAGGTCTTCCCGCGCAAAACCCTGAGCCACCTTGCTTGAGTTGGGCGCAATGGCCATGGGGTTGCTGTTGTAGACCAACAAGGCTTTGACTTGCGGCCCCCAAGCATCACTGCCCGGATGGTTCAGATCATTGCCCACGGTGGTCATGTTCAACAAGCGAGGACGACGTGCCTCCAACAAATCGGGTCGGTGCAACGCCAATTTGTTGGGTTTGAAAACGCTAGAGCTGCTCATCAACAAACCACCCGCTCTGTCGCGCCAAGCGCCTGTCAATGCGGGCAAGCAAGCGATGGTTCGCACCGCATTGCCGCCACCTTTCACGCGCTGCATGCCATAGTTCAACCGAATGGCCGCTTTGGCCGTGGTACCCCAATCGTGGGCCAATTCACGAATGAGCGATTCATCAATGCCACAAACTTCGGCGGCTCTCTGCAGCGTCCACGTCATGGCGCGTTCTTTGAGCGCCTCCCAGCCTAGGGTATAGCGATTGATGTAATCGGAGTCGAGCCAGTCGTGAACCACCAACTCGCGCATGACTGCAAAAGCAAGGGCGGCATCGGTCCCAGGGCGAATGGGCAAATGCAGATGACACTTTTCAGCAGTTTCGCTGTGTCGTGGGTCGATGCAAATGAGTTTGGCGCCATGGCGCTTGGCCTCTTGCGCGCGTCGCCAAAAATGAACATTGCTCGAGATTGGGTTGCTGCCCCATATGACGATGAGTTTGCTTTCGGAAAAAAATTCTGCGCGCATGCCCATCTTGCCGCCCAGCGTGTAAGTCAGCCCCTCACCCCCTGCAGAGGCGCAAATGGTGCGATCCAACAAGGAAGCACCCATCTTGTGAAAGAAACGCGAGGCCATGGATTCTCCTTGCACCCAACCCATGGTGCCGGCATAGCTGTAAGGCAAAACAGCTTCTGGGTTGTCCGCCACGATGCTTTTAAGTTGGGCTGCAATGTCTGCAATGGCCTGTTCCCAAGTGACAGGCTCAAATTGCCCAGACCCTTTGGGGCCCACGCGTTTCAAGGGTTGCGTCAAACGTTCCGGGCTGTAGGTTCGCTCGGTATACCGAGAAACTTTGGTGCACAGCACCCCTTGCGTGTGAAGGTGCTCGGGATTGCCTTGTACTTGGGTGGCGCGCCCGTCTTCGACAGTGGTAAGCAAAGCACACGTGTCAGGGCAGTCATGCGGGCACAAACCTTTGACAACAGCATTTTTTTCAAGGGCGATGGGGATCATGGTCTCATTCTAAAAGGGGATGGGTCGGGATAACCCTGAAATCAAATGCCCCCCTACCTGCAAGGGGTTGTAGCGCAATTTCATGAGTCTCGGTAGACTGTGGTCATGAAATTGATCGACGCCATCCTCACTGAAGCCGCCAGCATTGCGGCCATTCGAAAAGACATTCATGCTCACCCCGAACTGTGCTTCCAAGAAGTGCGCACAGCCGATGTGGTGGCCAAGCAACTGACCGACTGGGGCATTCCTGTGCACCGCGGCATGGGCACCACGGGGGTGATTGGCATTGTGCATGGCCGCGATGGCGGTGCTTGTGGCAGAGGCATTGGTCTGAGGGCTGACATTGACGCCTTGCCAATGCAAGAATTCAACACCTTTGCCCATGCTAGCAAACACGCGGGCAAGATGCATGCATGTGGCCACGACGGGCACACCGCCATGCTGTTGGCCGCTGCCAAACATTTCTCGAAAAACCGAAACTTTGACGGCACGGTTTATTTGATTTTCCAACCCGCTGAAGAAGGCGGTGGTGGAGCGCGTGAAATGATCAAAGACGGCATGTTCGAGAAGTTTCCCATGCAAGCCGTCTATGGCATGCACAACTGGCCAGGCGCCAAGGTTGGCACTTTTGCCGTCAGCCCAGGTCCCGTCATGGCGTCTAGCAACGAATTCAAAATCACCATCCATGGCAAAGGCAGCCATGCAGCTTTGCCTCACAACGGCGTGGACCCTGTGCCGGTGGCTTGCCAATTGGTCCAAGCCTTCCAAACCATCATCACACGCAACAAAAAGCCCGTGGATGCCGGTGTCATTTCAGTCACCATGATTCATGCAGGAGAGGCCACCAACGTGGTGCCCGATTACTGCGTGATTCAAGGTACCGTTCGCACCTTCAGCATCGAGGTTCTGGACCTCATTGAGTCGCGCATGAAGCAAATCACAGACCACCTGTGTGCTGCATTCGACGCCAAACCCGAATTTCATTTCAACCGCAACTATCCGCCGACCATCAACAGCGCCGCTGAAGCCGAGTTTGCGCGGAAAGTCATGGCAGGTATTGTGGGCAGCGACAACGTCACACAGCAAGAACCCACCATGGGTGCTGAAGACTTTTCATTCATGTTGCAAGCCAAACCTGGCGCTTATTGCTTCATTGCCAATGGCGACGGCGCCCACCGCGAAATGGGCCATGGCGGTGGCCCTTGCATGTTGCACAACCCCAGCTACGATTTCAATGACGACTTGATTCCGTTGGGCGGCACCTACTGGGTTGAATTGGCCACTCAATGGCTGGCCAACCCCACTCAAAAATAACGTCAATTCCGCGGTGCGTATCATGTCCCTTTGAGCGCATTCCGCTAAAGGTTCATGATGTCCAATAAGTCACGCGTTTTAATCTTGGGCGGCACAGGTTTTGTAGGCCGCCATGTTTGCGAAAAGCTCACCCGCCTTGGGGCCAGAATGACTGTCGTCACGCGCCGTGCTTCTCAGGCCACAGCCATTCAAAATCTTCCAAATGTCACTGTCATCGAGGGCGATGTGTTCAACCTCGACTTGTTAACGAAAACCATGTCGCAGCACGATGTGGTCATCAACTTGATTGCGATCTTGCACGGTACCGAAGCTGCGTTTGACAAGGCGCATGTGCAGTTGCCTCAAATCATTGCGCAAGCCTGTGGCCAAAGCGGCGTCAAGCGTTTGATTCACATCAGCGCCTTGGGCGCCAGCGCAGAAGGCCCTTCGCTTTACCAACGCAGCAAAGCCAAGGGAGAAGCCATCCTTCAACAAGCCAGCCTGCAACTGACAGTGCTTCAACCCAGCGTCATCTTTGGTGCAGACGACAAGTTTTTGAACTTGTTTGCCCAGCTTCAAAAGATCGCGCCCTTTGTGCCATTGGCCGGCGCCAGCACCCGCTTTCAACCCGTGTGGGTAGAGGATGTGGCTTTGGCTGTGGCGCACTGCGTCAATCACGCCGACACAGCAGGACAAACTTATGAGCTTTGCGGACCTGATATTTGGACCCTTCAAGCCTTGGTTCAAAAATCAGGGCAATGGGCAGGCGTTCGCGGCGGTCAAGGTCGTTGGGTCTTTGGCATTCCCAACAGCATCGCTTCGCTGCAAGCCTTGCTGATGGAATTGGCACCGGGTCAACCCCTCATGAGTCGCGACAACCTTCGCTCCATGCAAGTGGACAATATTGCGTCAGGGAAAGCATTGGGCCTGAAAGACATGCATATTCAAGCCAGCGGTGTCAGCAGCATTGCGCCTGGCTACTTGGGCCACCAAGAGGCTTGCACTCAACTGAATGCGTTTCGCGCCAAAGGACGTCCATGAAACTCTTCATTGCCAATAAAAACTACTCTTCATGGTCCATGCGCCCTTGGGTCATGCTCAAGCAAGCAGGCATTGCCTTTGAAGAAATCATGGTGCGCTTTGATGGTTTTGACGCGAAGTCTAAGTTCAAGCAAACTTTGAAAGACATCAGCCCCGCAGGCAAAGTGCCCGTGCTGGTCGATGGTGATTTAGCCGTTTGGGATACGCTGTCGATTGCAGAGTACGCTGCCGAGAAATTTGCCGACAAGCAACTCTGGCCCAGCAAAGTAGCGGACCGTGCAAGAGCGCGCAGTATCTGCGCCGAAATGCACAGCGGCTTCACGGGCATTCGGAGTGCGTGCCCCATGAACATTGACGCTTATTTGCCAGAAATAGGTGCTTTGGCGCTGCGAGACAAAGAAGCTTTGCGCCATGATTTAAAACGCATTGACCATCTGTTCTCGTCGCTCCTTCAAGAGCACAAAGGACCCATGTTGTTTGGTGAATTCAGCATTCCAGACGCCTATTTTTCACCCGTGGTCATGCGCATGAAAACCTATGCATTGCCCGTGAGTTCAGACACACAGGCCTACATCGATCGTTTGTGCGCCATGCCTGGTGTGAAAGCCTGGATCGATGGCGCATTGGCCGAAAAAGACTTCATCGATTTTGAAGAACCTTTTCGCACCAAGCCTTGAATGCCTAGCTTGCAAATCTTCAGCGTCGGCGGTGCTTTGCGCGATGCCCTGTTAAACCAATCGGTCAAAGACAAAGACTGGGTGGTGGTTGGGGGCACGCCAGAAGAAATGACACAACTTGGCTATGTCACAGTAGGCAAAGACTTTCCTGTTTTTTTGCATCCCACATCGCGTGAAGAATATGCACTGGCCCGCACCGAACGCAAAACTGCGCCAGGCTACAAAGGCTTTGTGGTGCATGCTTCTTCCGAAGTTTCTTTGGAAGAAGATTTAGCCAGACGCGACCTGACCATCAACGCCATGGCCTTGCCAGAAGAGCATGCCACAACATTTTTTAAAACCCCGCATTCAGAGATTGACGCTTTCTTTCAACAGCACGCCATCGACCCCTTCCATGGCCTGCAAGACCTCAACAACAAAGTACTTCGCCACGTGACGCTGGCCTTTCGCGAAGACCCTGTGCGCATCTTGCGCGTGGCCCGCTTTGCAGCCCGCTTTCCAGATTTTCAAATTGCCCCAGAAACCATGCGACTCATGCAAGACATGGTGCAAGCAGGTGAAGTTGAACATCTGGTTCCCGAGCGTGTGTGGCAAGAATTGGCCAAAGGTTTGATGACCCCCAAGCCTTCGCGCATGTTTGAAGTGCTCAAAGAATGTGGTGCACTCAAAGTCTTGTTGCCGGAAGTGAATCGTTTGTGGGGCGTGCCACAACGCGCTGAATACCACCCAGAAATTGACACGGGTGTGCACCTCATGATGGTGCTAGACATGAGCGCACAACTCAAGGCTTCGCTGCCAGTGCGCGTAGCTTGCCTCATGCACGACCTGGGCAAAGGCACTACGCCCAAAGAAGAATGGCCTCGGCACCTTGCCCACGAACAACGCAGCGCCAAATTGCGCCAACAAGTATGTGAGCGACTGCGCATTCCCGTTGAATGCAAAGAGTTGTCTGAAGTGGTGGCGCGTGAACATGGCAATATTCACCGAAGCCAAGAATTGAATGCTGCTGCGCTCATGCGCTTGCTAGAAAGGTGCGATGCCATTCGCAAACCTGAGCGCTTGCCAGACATCTTATTGGCCTGTGAGTCCGATGCACGGGGTCGCAAAGGTTTTGAAAATGTGACTTACCAACCAGCCTCGCGTTTACAAGAAGTACTCAAGGCCGCCTTGTCTGTAGTCACTGCCGGCATTGCCGAGGAGGCGCAAAAACAGGGCCTCGCGGGCCCTGCTGTTGGCGAAAAAATACATGAAGCCAGAGTGGCTGCCATTGCTCGGTTAAAAGCTTAGGCGCACCACTTTTGCATCCTTCAAATTAACGTGAAGGCGTGCGAGGCGTGCGAGGCGCTGCCGGGGGGCGGCCTGCCAAGTGGCGGAAGCTGATACGGCCTTTGGTCAGGTCGTAAGGTGACAACTCAAGTGTGACACGGTCGCCCGCCAAAATGCGAATGTGGTTCTTGCGCATCTTGCCTGCAGAGTAAGCGATCAATTGGTGCCCGTTGTCCAAGGTCACACGAAAACGTGTGTCGGGTAAAACCTCGTTCACAACGCCCATCTGTTCGATCAAGTCTTCTTTCGCCATTTTTTCCTTTCAGGTTCTCTCGGGGGTTCAGTGGGCCTGCGTGGTTGAACGCACCCAATCTAAACCTTGTGCCAGTGCAAAGCTGGCTGCAGCATCGCGGGTGGCGAAATCGTTGGTAAAACACATCACCCTGTCGGTACTGGCACTGCCACGCCCGCTGGCCACTGACACCTGTGCCGCAAAGCGGCCACAGGGCAATGCACGCGGACAAGCGGCAATGCGGTATTTTCCCACGGTGACGGGGGTATTTTCAAAAGTAATCGTATGAATCATCTAATAAGCTAAAAAATTGGTGTGTACAGAGCAACACATTAGAGACTTGCCTGCGCAGCCTTGCGCTTGCAATTGAGTCTAAATGACTTGGTACTGAGCACTGAAAAAAGGGGAAAGCGTGAAAACAAACCTGCCCGTATTTGGGGGTGCGCCGCTCTTCTGGAAGGTGCTGAACTTCAAAAATTCAGGCCGCTTGCAGGGACCGCGCTTGTTGTGACCGCCCATCAATTTAACTTAAGCGGTTGGGCACAAGCCCGAACTTTAACACAAATGTTTTATAACTGGTCTTACTTTTTATAAGAATTTGGCAATCACACTCAAAACAAAGCTGAAAAGCAAGGTACTGGCCAGCGGAATGAACCATTCCCGGCCGAACAACTTGAAATGAAAGTCGCCCGGCAATTTGCCCAAACCCATTTTTTCAAGCCAAGGGCGAAACCAGCTGATGAGCAGAAGGCCTAGGAAAGTGACGATGAGCCAGCGGAGCATGTGTGAGAGTCTTGTTAAAGCCGATGACTGCGGTCACCCACCGCAAAACCTTGGGCCTGCCAATGCGGATGGGTGGCAAAGCCCAGAACCTTGAACAATTCACCCATTTCATGTTCAGTGATCAGTTTCATGGCCTGAGCCCGCTCGACCAAACTAGATTCAGCCATTTTTTCGGCGAGACCCAGGTTCAACAAAAATCGAGCTTGGCTGGTGTAACCCAAGACCTGCAGCCCTGCATTTTGTCCCGCCAAGGCCATGCCTGTGAAATTCACGTGAGCCGTTATATCTTTCAAGCCCACGGCGTCCAACGGATTGGCATCGGCCTTGTGCGCCTGATGACACATCAGGGTGCCCATGTGGCGCTCAGGGTGGAAAAACTCTGACTCTGGAAAGCCATAATCCAAGAAAAACGCAGCGCCGCCCTTCTCGCTGGCCAACAGGCGGTCAGCCAAGCTGGCCACGAAAGCCTCGCCTTGGGGCTGAACTTCAGTCAGGTAGTCGTGCTCGCCCACAGGCTCAAGGGGCGGACGCAAATCGGTGCGCCGGTCCTCCCAAGCCAAACCTTCGGGGGTGTTCGCTTTCACCACCCCTCGCTCATGCCACACCCCTTGAATGCGGTGAAGCAATTTCACAGGCATGGCATCCAGAACTTCATTGCCCACCACCACGCCTTGCAGACTTTCAGGCCAATGGTTCAGCCAATTCACCTGATCGCCAAACTCGGCCAAGCGCAACTGTTGCCGTGCCTTCAAGGTACCGGACAAATCCATGATGTTGTATTGCTTCACCTGGCAGCCCAATTGTTTCAGTTCATTCAACAATTGGCAGGCCAAAGCCCCACTGCCCGCACCAAATTCCCATACTTCTTCGGTGTCCGTGGCTTTCAAAGCCTCGGCCACTTGTTTGGCAAGGGCCGCGCCAAACAATGGTGAAAGCTCAGGGGCCGTCACAAAATCGCTGCCCGATTGGGGCATGGTGCCAAACTTGGGCTGCTGATTGGCGTAATAACCCAAACCCGGTTCGTACAAAGCCAAGGCCATGAACTGATCAAACGGCAAGCAGCCTTGGGCCTCCGAAATGGCCTTGTGCACCCGCGCCAGCATGGCGGTCGTTAAACTATGAGCTTCTGTCATCTCCCCAGATTGTCCCCGAATGTCGGCGCCCTTTTCTTCTGCTTCTCCAACTGCCCCCCGCACGGCCCTGGTCACAGGCGCAGGTAAGCGCTTGGGCCGCGAAATTGCACTGGGCCTGGCCAAAGCGGGCTGGCGTGTGGCTGTGCATTACTTAAGCTCTGAGTCTGAAGCGCTGAAAACTGCCCAAGACTGTTTGGCACTGGGCCCCTCATCGCAGGAAATGGCGCCAAATCACTTTATTTTCCAAGCCGACTTGGCCGACGAGGCTGCAGCCCGAAGCTTGTTGCCCAAGGTGATCGCCCAAATGGGACACGTCGATGCCGTGGTTAACAGCGCTGCATTGTTTGAACATGACGATGTTCACAGCTTCAGTTACAGCAACATGGCGCAGCACTGGGCCAGCAACACGGGCGCTGCCATTGTGTTGGCGCAGGCTTTGTACCAACACTGCCAATCACGCGGTAGCCAAGCGGCTGAGGCCGTGGTGATTAACATGCTCGATCAAAAGTTGTGGAACCCCAATCCCGATTTTTTAAGTTACACACTTTCCAAAGCTGCTTTAGAAGCCGCCAACACACTGCTGGCGCAAGCTCTGGCACCCTGGGTTCGCGTGGTGGGTGTAGCCCCTGGCCTCACGCTCACCAGCCACATGTTGGACAACGATAAATTTCAGGCACTCCACAAGCTCAGTCCCTTGGGTCGCTCTTCCTCTGTCGAAGAGGTGGTGAGCACTGTGGTGTTTGCCATGCACAACCGCGCCATGACCGGTACCACCTTGTTGGTCGATGGCGGACAGCACTTGATGAAATTTGAGCGCGATTTTTCATTGATGTGAGCCCCATGACTGCCTCGCCTAAACTCCCTTCGCCCACCTCTGGCAATCAAACGCTCACACTGACTGGATTGCGCTTTGATGCCAACCTGGGCATTTTGGAACACGAAAAAAACGCCCCTCAACCCATTCAAGTGGACGCCGAGCTCAACCTCGGCCCCCAGCCTCTGATGCCCCGAGACGACGACATCAGCAACGTGCTCGATTACCGCAAGGTGCGTAAAATCATCATCGATGAGTGCACTGCAGAGCATGTCAATTTGCTCGAGAGCCTCATTGGCAAACTCTCGCACCGCCTCATGCAGTTGCATGGTGTCAAAGGCGTGCGCGTGAAGATTGCCAAATTAGAAATTTTTGAAGATTGCGAAGTTGCCATTCGCATGGAAACAGGACAATGGTGAACCCATGAATGCACCCACACAGAATGCCTGGCTAGAAGCCGTGGCCGATGAAGTTGAAGACCAGGCCGCGCAAAAAGCCAAGGTCCTCAAAATTGAACGCGAGACCCACAAGTTAGAAAAACGCTTGTGCCGTCAGGTGGGTCAGGCCATCAGCGAATTCAACATGATTGAAGAAGGCGACCGCATCATGGTCTGCATGTCGGGCGGCAAGGACAGCTACGGCATGCTCGATATTTTGTTGAAAATGAAAGCGCGCGCGCCGGTTGACTTCGAACTCATCGCCGTTAACTTAGATCAAAAGCAGCCCGGTTTTCCTGCCGAAATCTTGCCCGCCTATTTGAAAAATATGGGCATTCCGTTTCACATTGAAACGCAAGACACCTACTCTATCGTGAAGGAAAAAATTCCAGAAGGCAAAACCATGTGCAGTTTGTGCAGTCGTTTGCGACGTGGTATTTTGTACAAAGTCGCTGGGCAATTGAAGTGCAACAAATTGGCCTTGGGCCACCATCGCGATGACATGCTGCAAACTTTCTTCCTCAACATGTTCTTTGGCGGCAAACTCAAAGGCATGCCACCCAAACTCTTAAGTGACAATGGTGAGTTCATGGTCATTCGCCCCTTGGCGCACGTGGCCGAAACAGATCTTGCACGCTGGGCTGAGCATCGCCAGTTCCCCATCATTCCTTGCACCTTGTGCGGCAGTCAAGAGAATTTGCAGCGCGTCCAAATTGGCAACATGCTTCGCGAATGGCAAAAGAAATTCCCGGGTCGCATTGAAAACATGTTTTCAGCTTTGCAAAACGTCGTGCCTTCGCATTTGATGGATGCTCAATTGCACGATTTTAAAAATCTCAAAATCACGGGCCTCGCCAGTGAAGAAGGCGACAAAGCCTTTGACGAAGAGAGTTTTGAGGCGCCCAATGTGATGGCCAGCTTGCAAGGCGTGCAAGTGGTACAGCTTTGATCTGAAAGCGCAACACATGTCTCATCCATTGAAGTCATGGACCTTGGCCTTGGCCACTGCCTGCTTGGCACTGCTCAGCGGTTGCAACAGCATGCGCATCATTGAGAGTCAAGTTCAAACCAGCGTGCAATGGCCTGCATCTGTTGTTCCTTCTGCTTCCTCCGTCCTCAACCTGTATCGCTTAGAACGACTGCCCGCCGATGTGAACAACCTTCAGGCGGGATGGGCTGAAGTTGAACTCGAAGCAGCGATGAAGCCGTTTGGATGGACTCGAAACGACATTGATGCCCACTACATTGTTTGGATCGGTGTGCGCGCCGCAGAATTCATCGCAGACCCATGGGGTCGCCCTGTGCGCGGGCCAGGGACCAGCCAAGTTCATCTCAGCATTGGCTCCGGCTACAGGCCGCACGGCATGGGTGTGGGATGGGGCTTTGGCATGCGCCAAGGTTTTCCGCCACCTGCGGGCTATGCGCAAGAGGTGAGTATCATCATTCGCGATCTCAAAAGCAGCCAAGTGGTGTATCAAACCAAGGCCACCCATGATGGCCCTTGGGCCGATCACCAGACTATTTTGCGCGTCATGATCACAGCGGCACTGCAAGGCTTTCCAAATCCCAGTGTGTTGAACCGCCGCGTTGACACCGCCATCGCTCGTTAAATGCAAGCCACTCGAATTGTTGCCATCCGGCATGGCGAAACCGCCTGGAATGTGGACACCCGCATTCAAGGCCAACTCGATATTCCCCTGAATGCCAAAGGCGAGTGGCAAGCGGCCCAGTTGGCTGAAGCCTTGGCCAAGCAAGAGCCCTTGCATGCGGTTTACACCAGCGACCTCCAACGCGCCCATCAAACAGCCACCGCTGTGGCTGTGCGCCAGCAACTGGAAGTGGTCTGCCACCCTGGCTTGCGCGAGCGAGGATTTGGCGCCTTTGAGGGCAAAACATTTGCTGAAATTGCAAACGACTTGCCAGAAGACTCCCTGAGGTGGCGGACGCGCGACCCGGTCTGGACACCGCCGCAGGGGGGAGAGTCTTTGCTCGTCATGGAAAAACGCGTGCGTCTCACGCTTGATGAATTGGCGTCCAAACACATCGGTCAACACATTGCGCTGTTTGCGCATGGTGGCGTGATGGATTTGCTCTACCGCATTGCCACCCACCAAGGTTTGCAGGCGCCTCGCACTTGGACGCTCACCAACACCGCAATCAACAGACTGCTCTGGACGCCCGACAGCGTGTCTTTGGTGGGGTGGGCTGATACATCGCATTTGAACGAAGCAACGCGCGACGAGATTTAAACAAAGGCATCCCGTCCTTTGCCGCTTTGTTTGACCTCAATCTTGCGAAAAACTCTGCGGTGGCGTCACACCCAAATGACGATAGGCCGCCAAGGTGGCCGTTCTGCCTCGCGGTGTGCGCTGCAAAAACCCTTGTTGAATCAAATACGGCTCGATCACATCTTCAATGGTGTCGCGCTCTTCGCCGATGCTGGCCGCTATGTTGTCTAGGCCCACTGGGCCGCCATCGAAGCGGTGTATGACGGCTTCCAACAATTTTCTGTCCATCAAATCAAAACCTTCGGGATCGACATCGAGCATGGTCAACGCACGTTTGGCAATGTCGTGTGTGATCTGGCCGGCGCCTTTCACATCGGCATAGTCACGGACCCTTCTGAGCAAGCGATTGGCAATGCGCGGCGTACCGCGCGAGCGCTTGGCAATTTCTTCACCACCAGCTGCATCCATAGGGACTTTGAGCAATGAGGCACTGCGCGTCACAATGCGGCCCAATTCTTCGGCCGTGTAAAACTCAAGGCGCGAAACAATGCCAAACCTGTCGCGCAGGGGATTGGTGAGCATGCCCGCGCGAGTGGTAGCACCCACCAAGGTGAAGGGTTGCAAATCGAGCTTGATGCTGCGGGCTGCAGGACCTTCACCAATCATGATGTCGATTTGATAATCCTCTAATGCAGGATACAAAATTTCTTCGACCACAGGTGACAGGCGGTGAATCTCATCGATGAACAAGACGTCATTTTTTTCTAAGTTGGTGAGCAGCGCAGCCAGATCTTTTGGCTTTTCAAGCACGGGGCCACTGGTTTGGCGCAAGTTAACGCCAAGTTCCGCAGCAATGATGTGGCTCAGTGTGGTCTTGCCCAAACCGGGCGGGCCAAACAGGAGCACATGGTCCAAAGGTTCACCGCGCATTTTGGCGGCGCCGATGAAAATTTCTAACTGCTCACGCACTTTGGCTTGGCCCACATAGTCGTCCAGCAATTTGGGACGCAGCGCGCGCTCAATGGCTTCCTCCTGAGGCGTCTCAGGTTTTGCGTCCACCATGCGCGCGGGCGGTGGCGTGCCAAAGTCGTCGGTTTGAATGCTCATGCTTTATTTCGATTTATTTGGCCAAGGCCTTGAGCGCCATTTTGATGCCATCACTCACACCAATGTCGGTTGGCAAAGATTGAAGCGCCAGCGCAGCTTCTTTGTCGGAGTATCCCAAAGCCACCAAGGCCTGCAGAATGTCGTTGGCGTGATCATGAGAAGTACCTGATGGCATTCCGATGTCGGCACCCAGTTTGCCTTTCAGCTCCAAGAGTAAACGCTCCGCCGTTTTTTTGCCAATGCCAGGCACCTTCACCAAACGACCCGCCTCTTGTTGCGTGATGGCCTGCGCTAAATCGGCCACGCCCATGCCGGACAACACACTCAAAGCCGTGCGAGGACCCACGCCAGAAATTTTAATGAGTTGCCTAAATGCCGCACGTTCTTCCACCGTGGCGAAGCCATACAGAAGCTGCGCATCTTCGCGCACCACAAAATGCGTGAGCAACTTGACCCTCTCGCCCAAGGCCGGCAGGTTGTAAAACGTGCTCATGGGCACGCTCACCTCATAGCCCACGCCATGGCAATCCACCAACACCTCAGGTGGGTTTTTGTCGATCAAAGTGCCTGTTAACTGACCAATCATGGCGTGCCGTTCTTCTTCATCAGATAAGTGCCTATCATTATGGGTATGGACAATGCCCCGTTGAGGCTTTTGCCTATTTGCCACTGAGGATTATCAGCTTGATTGTCAGACACAACTTCACGCCGCACAACAATACCCGCATGACGCATCTTTGCGGGCCCATGGACGCCCATTTGCGCACCATTGAGGCCGGCTTGCAGGTCAAAATTGCCCATCGGCACGAACAATTCAAAATTGATGGCCCCAAGGCCCGTGCCAACCAAGCGCTGGAGCTGCTTCAGGCCATGTACGAAATGGCGGACCGACCCATCAAGGCAGACGCCCTTCAGCTCATGATGACGGGCGACCCCGAGGTGGCCAAGAACCCCGATGCGGCCACTCTTTTAACGCGCCGCGCAGACCTTAAAGCGCGCACCCCCGTGCAAGCCCAGTACATCGACAACATGGCCACGCACGACATTACGTTTGGCATTGGGCCTGCGGGTACTGGCAAAACTTATTTGGCGGTGGCCTGTGCGGTAGATGCTTTGGAGCGGGCAAGCGTGCAGCGCATTGTGCTCACTCGCCCTGCCGTGGAAGCCGGTGAGCGCTTGGGTTTCTTGCCTGGCGATTTGTCGCAAAAGGTCGACCCTTATTTGCGCCCCTTGTATGACGCCCTCTACGAACTCATGGGTCACGACAAAGTGCAGAAAGCCTTTGAGCGCAACGCCATTGAAGTGGCGCCCTTGGCCTTCATGCGCGGCCGCACCTTGAACAATGCGTTTGTGATTTTGGACGAAGCTCAAAACACCACGCCAGAGCAAATGAAAATGTTCCTCACGCGCATTGGCTTTGGTGCCAAGGCGGTGGTCACGGGTGATGTGAGTCAGATTGATTTGCCTAAAGGGCAGCTGAGTGGGTTGATTGATGCAGAGCGTGTTTTAAGGCGGGTTAAGGGTATTGCCATGACGAGGTTTACCAGTGCCGATGTGGTGCGTCATCCTTTGGTAGCGCGCATTGTGGATGCTTATGATGCGCAAAGAACGACGGTACGCAGTCGGTCGATTGACGCTTGAAAAACATGGCACTACCCACACTTAATTTGTCCTTGCAATTTGGTGACATCCCTAACGCAGCGCGCCACCGCACCGCCCTGCCGCGCCACACAGTTGCTCGCTGGATCCGTCATAGCTTGTCGCATGACGGCGAAATCACGGTTCGCATTGTGGATACCGAAGAAGGCCAGCGTTTGAACCGTGAGTTTCGCAAAAAAGACTACGCTACCAATGTGCTGACGTTTGATTACATGCAGTCACCGGTGGTGATGGCAGACTTAGTCTTGTGCGCGCCAGTGGTGGCGAAAGAGGCACGCGAGCAAGGCAAAACATTGCAAGCGCATTACGCGCATTTGTTGGTACATGGCACCTTGCATGCGCAAGGGTGGGACCATGAGACAAGTGAAGCCGATGCACAAGCCATGGAGGCGCATGAGATTGAGATCATGCAAAAACTGGGGTTTAAGAACCCGTATTGATTCTGAAGCTTCTGATTTACTTTGTTGGAAGATCGGAAGCCTTCGGCATAACATCGCCAAATCTGTAGAATTTCTTGATTTTTGCAAAATCTTCATCTGTCCAAGGCTGGTTATCTGGATCGCTAAGTGCTGCCAATGTGATGGCTCTGTCTTCTTCATCAGACAACAAGTCATATTTTCTAGGTGCTGGGTTTTGAGTGTTTTTTGTCACATAGCTGAATCTCTCGGTTATTTGCTTTTCGCAAACTGATCATTCGGGTAGATTCAGCACGCAAAACAGACACAACTGCGTAAATATTGCCTCCTAAAGGTACCAAGCCGCTGAGCGAATTCAAGCACTGTGCCATGTTTGAAAAATTTGTATGGCTTTTATGGGGATCGCATGAAAATTGCATCGAGCCATGATGCTGCGATCTTTGGATTCAAGGTCATACATTGAGCGTCAGTGAAGCACCCGATCATTTCTGAAGTGACTCGCTTTCAATGCCAGACGCATCTTCTAGCAAACGCACTTTCACGGACTTGCCCTTGACCTTGCCGCCCGACAACTTGTCCATAGCTTCTCTGGCGATATCTCTCGAAACTGCTACATAGGTGGAGTATTCGTTCACATTTATTTTGCCCACTTGCTCACGCGTGTAGCCAGCATCGCCAGTGAGGGCTCCCAACACATCACCCGCGCGAATTTTCTCTTTGCGACCACCCACAATTTGCAAGGTTGCCATGGCGGGTACCAACATGTCTTTGCCTGCAGGCGTGAGCGTGCTCAACTCTTGCCAGATCGACTCACGACCTTGCAGTACTTCAATCTTGCCCACATAGCCCATCTCGTCCATGCTGGCCAAACTCACAGCCAAGCCTTCGGCATCCGCGCGGCCTGTGCGGCCAATACGGTGAATGTGAACTTCAGAATCTGGCGTCACATCCACGTTGATCACGGCTTCTAATTGGGCTACATCCAAACCGCGCGCAGCCACATCTGTGGCCACCAACACAGAGCAACTTCGGTTGGCAAATTGAATCAACACTTGATCACGTTCACGTTGCTCTAGTTCGCCGTAAAGCGCCAGCGCACTGAATCCTTGTGATTGCAACACCGCCACCAAATCACGGCACTGCACCTTGGTATTACAAAACGCTAACGTTGAAGTGGGCCTGAAGTGATTGAGCACCATCGATACCGCATGCAAACGCTCAGATTCTTTCACCTGCACAAAAATTTGTTTGATCTTGTTGGCACTGTGTTGTGTTTCCACTTTCACAGTTTGCGGATCTTTCATGAACTGCGTCGCCAACTTGGCAATGCCTTCAGGATAGGTGGCTGAAAACAAAAGCGTTTGCCGCTTAGCGGGGCACTGTCTGGCCACCGTCGCAATGTCGTCAAAGAAACCCATATCTAGCATGCGATCGGCTTCATCGAGCACCAATGTTTGAAGACCCTTGAGTTTCAAAGAGCCTCGCTCCAAATGGTCCATGATCCGTCCGGGTGTGCCCACCACCACATGCGCACCGTGCTCCAAACTCAGCACCTGCCCACGCAGCGCCACACCGCCGCACAATGTGACCACCTTCACATTGCCCACAGCGCGCGCCAAGCGGCGAATTTCTTGACTCACCTGATCGGCCAACTCGCGCGTCGGACACAAAATCATGGCTTGCACCGCAAAGTCTGCGGGCAGAATCTTTTCAACCAAGGGAATACCAAAAGCAGCAGTCTTGCCACTGCCCGTACTGGCCTGTGCAATCAAATCCTTGCCCGCCAATGTCACAGGCAAACTGGCCGCCTGAATGGCCGTCATCTGCAAATAGCCCAACTGCTCTAAATTGCCCAACATCGAAGCCGACAAACTCAGTTTCGCAAAATCATTTTTATTTTCGTTCATGCTTTGATTATGCGTTCGAGAAAAAACAATTGGGGTCAGATCAACATTAATTTCGTCAATGAAAGGGTACCAAGGCTAAGGGGGGCTGAACGATTTCTGGTACTCCAGTATGAGGAAGCCCCCTTTAGCCTTGGTACCCTTTCATTGACGAAATTAATGTTGATCTGACCCCAATTGTTTGACCCCAATTAAATGTGCAAAGGGATCGTGACTGGTCCGTCGTTGACTAGATACACTTTCATGTCGGCGGCAAACTGGCCGGTTTGGACGATGGGGTGAGCTTCGCGAGCTTCGGTGACGAAGTAATCGTACAAACGTTGGCCCTCTGCGAGGGCGGCGGCTTGCTTAAAGCTGGGGCGGTTGCCGCTGCTCACATCGGCCGCCAAAGTGAATTGGCTCACAATCAACAAACCACCCTGCAAACCATTACCGTCCAAATCTTGAAGCGAGCGGTTCATCTTGCCATTGTCGTCGCTGAAAATTCTGAGCTTCAAAATCTTGCTGAGCAACTTATCGGCTTTGGCAGTGGTGTCACCTTGCTCTGCGCACAGCAGCAATAGCAATCCTTTTTGAATTTGCCCAATCACCTGACCCGCCACCACCACACGCGCTTCTGAAACACGCTGAGCTAATCCAATCACAGCATGTCTCTTTCAGAATCAAAATGAGCTTCTACATCAGAGGGTAGTAACTGAATGCTGGCACGCAAACCTGGCACTTCACTCATCAACGATTGCTCTACGCTGGCACGCAGTGCTGCGGCACGGCCCAAGGTCCAAGAGGCGGGCATGTGCATGTGCATGTCCACAAATCGACGTTGCCCAGCCTTGCGGGTGGTCACATGGTCAAAACGAATGATCGACACATCATCGCGATGGTGCGCAAAGCCCGACAAAATTTCGTTGATCTGCGCAATCACTTCTGGCTCCACCGCCTCGTCCATCAAACCTTGCGAAGAACGCCAAATGAGGTGAAAGCCCTCTTTCAAAATATTCAGTGCAACGCCGATGGCTACCGCAGCATCTAGCCACAACCACCCCGTCACACTGACCAAACCAATGCCGATGACCACGCCCACAGAAGTCCACACATCGGTGACCAGATGTCTGGCATCCGCTTCAAGCGCAATAGAGCGATGCGTTTTGGCCGCACCAAACATCACCCAAGCCAGCAAACCATTCAAAACCGAACTGGCCACAGACAAGGTCAAACCCCAACCCACTTGCTCAATCGGCTGTGGGTCAAAAATGCGATGGCTTGCCGCCCAAATGATGCCAATGGCCGCCACGATGATCAAAATTCCTTCAAAGCCTGAAGAAAAATATTCTGCTTTGTGATGGCCGTATGGGTGTTCTTCATCGGCCGGTTGCGCAGCCACCGTGACCATCAGCAAACCAAAAATCGCACTGGCCAAATTAACCAAAGACTCCATGGCATCTGACAGCAGACCCACAGAGTCGGTTATCCACCATGCCCATGTTTTAAGCGTGATGGTGATGATGGCCACCACCACAGAAGCCAACAACAAAGTGCGCGGCGACCAAGCGGGTAGTTTTGAAATCATGCGCTTAAATGAACCCGCGCAAATTTGCGTTTGCCCACTTGAACCACATAGGTGCCGGCTTCTAGCTTCAAACCTTTGTCACTCACCACTGAAGAATCTACCCGCACACCGCCGCCATCAATCAAGCGACTGGCTTCCGAGCCTGAAGGTGCCAAGCCGGCCAACTTCAACAAAGCAGCAATGCCCAAAGGTGCACCTCTTAAATTGACTTCAGGAATTTCATCCGGTACACCGCCCTTGCTGCGATTGACAAAGTCTTGCTCAGCCGCATCAGCCGCCGCCGCTCCATGAAAGCGCGACGTGATTTCCTTGGCCAAAGCCACCTTGGCTTCTTTTGGATTCAGGCCATCCGCCACTTGCTTCTTCAAAGCCTCAATGTCAGACATGGACTTGAAAGACAAGAGCGTGTACCAACGCCACATCAAAACGTCGGAGATGGACAAGACCTTGGCAAACATGGTGTTGGGCTCTTCGCTGATGCCAATGTAATTATTTTTAGACTTGGACATTTTGTCCACGCCATCCAAACCTTCCAGCAAAGGCATGGTCAAAATACATTGCGGTTCTTGGCCGTACTCGGCCTGCAAATGACGGCCCATGAGCAAGTTGAACTTCTGGTCGGTTCCACCCAGTTCAAGGTCAGACTTCAGTGCCACAGAGTCATAACCCTGCATGAGCGGATACAAAAATTCGTGCACGCTGATGGGTGTCCCCGCCTTGAATCGATCGTGAAAATCGTTGCGCTCCATCATGCGCGCTACCGTGTACTTGGCCGCCAGTTGAATCATGCCCATGGCACCGAGCGGCAGGCTCCACTCGCTGTTGTAACGAATTTCGGTTTTAGCAGGGTCCAACACCAAGCTGGCTTGGCGGTAATAAGTCTCGGCATTCGCCTTGATCTGTTCGGGCGTTAAGGGCGGACGCGTTGAATTGCGACCGGAGGGATCGCCAATCAGACTCGTGAAATCGCCAATCAGGAAGATGACTTGGTGTCCCAAATTCTGCAACTGCCGCATCTTGTTCAGCACGACCGTATGACCCACATGAATGTCGGGGGCCGTGGGGTCTAGTCCCAATTTAATGCGCAGCGGAACGCCCGTAGCCTCTGATTTGGCCAGTTTTTTAAGCCAGTCATCCTGAGGAATGAGCTCTTCACAGCCGCGCAAAGTGACCGCCAACGCCTCTTTGACAGCATCTGTCACGGGATATTGGCTCGAAACGGGTGAATTCATAAGGGTTTTCCAGTATTCGCCAGTCTTGTGAAGCGTTAGAATGGCGGGAATTGTTTGTCCTATTTTAAGGGCTGACTTTGTCGTTGTTATTTTTCGGACCCAATGAATTTCATCACCCAGTTTTTGACAGCTGCTAAACCCTACGGCCTCGAGCTTGTAGCGTTTGCCAAAATCCACAGCGAATTGCTGCGGGTTTTTGTTGCGCGTCATCCCAAGCACGTTAGCGCCTTCGTGGCTGCTGCGTTGTTGGGCGGTGGTGGTGGTGCATTTGCGGTTGCCAACCTCGGCCCCGACGCCTCCAATTTGCCCGTTCGCACCTTGGTCGAAGCCTTAGAAACCCCCGACCTTCAGTCTCAAGTCGCGGCTCTTGAACAAAAAACCCTGAAGCTCTATCGCAACGACATCACCCGCGGCACCGACACAGCTGAGAGCTTGTTACGCCGCTTGGGTCTGGTCGACTCAGCTGCTGCCAACTACATTCGCAAAACACCCGAAGTTCGGCAAGCCCTGCTGAACCGATCTGGTCGCAATGTATCCGTAGAAGCCAATGAGCAACAACAGCTGCTCACGCTCACAACGCGTTGGCTCAAGAGCGACTCCGACAGCCAGTATCAGCGCATGGTGATCACGCGCAATGCCGACAACAAATTCAGCGTCCGAACCGACTCTGCAGCCCTCACTGCCAGCGTTCGCATGTCCGGTGGCACCGTTGCTTCATCTCTTTACGCCGCTTCCGACGAAGCACGTTTGCCCGACACGGTCACACGCCAATTGGCCGATGTGTTCTCTGGCCAGATTGACTTTCACCGCGCGCTGCGAAAAGGCGCTGTGTTCTCCGTGGTTTACGAAACCCTTGAGGCCGAAGGCGAACCCCTGCGCACGGGTCGTTTGCTCAGCGCAGAAATCGTCAACGATAAGAAAACCTACGACGCGGTCTGGTTCCAAGAACCCGGACAAAAAGGTGCTTACTACACCATGAAGGGCGACAGCCTGCGCCGCGCATTCTTGGCCTCGCCTATGCCTTATTCACGTCGCACCAGTGGTTTTGGCATGCGCAATCATCCTATTTTCCACACGCAACGCGCACACATGGGCGTTGATTACGCGGCCCCTACAGGCGCACCTGTTATTTCAGTGGCCGATGGCGTGGTGGTTGAAAGCGGATTCTCAGGTGGCTTTGGCAACATGGTCACCGTGCAACACAACGGCCGCCACAGCACGGTGTACGCACACTTAAGCCGTATCAATGTGCGCAAAGGTCAAACTGTGAAGCAAGGCGACACCTTGGGTGCTGTCGGCTCAACTGGCTGGGCCACTGGCCCTCACTTGCACTTTGAATTCCGCATCAATGGGCGTCACGTCGACCCTCTCACCTTGGCGCAGCAGGGCTCATCCGAGCCGATTTCTGCAGCCTTGCGTCCTCAATTCAACCAACGCGCACAATTTGCGCGCTCACAGTTGATGGCCGCGGCGCAAATCCGCCAAGGCAACGTTCAATAAACTTCACCTTGGGCAGGGGCCAGGTTGACCTCCTCCCCCTCTTCGCCAGTTTCTGCTATTTCCCCATCGCTCGCATCGGCAACTGATGTTCGCTTGCAGTACTTCATTGGCTTGATGTCTGGCACCTCGCTCGATGGCGTGGATGGCGTTTTGTTGCAGTGGCAAGAGGGCGCCAATGCGCAGGGTACGGTTTCGCATGGTGTGACTCCTGATGTTTTGTTCAATACGCGTCGACTGAAAGTCTTGCAGCATGTCTTTCAGCCATTTGACGCCGAATTTCGCGCAGAAATTCTCAGCCTGAATACACCTGGCAACAACGAATTGCACCGCGCTGCATTGGCTGGCAATTGCTTAGCAAGAAACTACGCGCAAGTGGTGCTCGCCTTGCTCAAGGTTAGCGCAATGCAAGCCAATGACATTCAAGCCATCGGCGCACATGGCCAAACTGTGCGTCACCGCCCACTTGAATTTGACGCAGACCCCAGCACGGGCCAAAGCGCAGTGGGCTATACCTTGCAACTCAACAACCCAGCACTGCTTGCTGAGCTCACAGGCATCGATGTGGTGGCTGAATTTCGCACGCGCGATTTGGCAGCCGGCGGTCAAGGCGCGCCGCTCGTACCCGCCTTTCATGCAGAAGTATTTGGCGCCAGCACGCGCACGGTGGCTGTCGTGAACATTGGCGGCATCTCCAACATCAGTATTTTGCGCGGGACTTCAAAGCCTAGCTCCGCAGGCCCAGCCATCAGTGGTTTCGATTGCGGTCCTGGCAATGCCCTGATGGACCATTGGGTTCATTTGCACCGAGGTCAACACTACGATGCGAATGGAGAATGGGCAGCACAAGGTCAAGTCATCACAGCGCTGTTGCAAAGCTTGTTGGCCGAGCCCTTCCTGCATCAAAATCCACCCAAAAGCACAGGCAGAGATTTGTTCAACCCCACGTGGTTGCAGCAACATCTGCGAAATGAATTTTCAGCTGTCGATGTGCAAGCCACGCTTTGCGAATTCACCGCACTGGCCATTGCAAACGATTTAAATTTTCATGCATCGGATGCCAAAGAGTTGTGGGTGTGTGGGGGGGGTGCGTTGAATGGCCATCTCATGTCGCGCCTGCAAGCTCGCGCACCTGGCGTGAAAGTGGCCTCGACTGAAGCACACGGTTTACCGCCATTGCAAGTCGAAGCCGCAGCCTTCGCTTGGCTGGCCGCCAAGGCCATGAAGCGTGAAACAGGAAGCCTAGAAAGCGTCACGGGCGCTAGAGGCGCCCGTGTGTTAGGGGCCATCTATCCCAGATAGCCCTGCTTCCATCTGAAACTTTTCAGGTTGAGAAAGACGAACCGCAACCACACGTGCTGGTGGCATTGGGGTTCTTGATCACAAACTGTGCGCCTTGCAAGTCTTCTTTGTAATCAATCTCTGCGCCAATGAGGTACTGGTAGCTCATGGCATCGATGAGCAAGGAGACGCCATTCTTGGACATGATGGTGTCGTCTTCGTTCACGATTTCGTCGAAGGTGAAGCCATATTGAAAACCGGAGCAACCACCGCCTTGAACAAACACGCGCAGTTTAAGTTCTGCGTTGCCCTCTTCGGCAATCAGGTCGGCTACTTTGGCGGCTGCACTGTCGGTAAAGACAATGGGCTCGGGCATTTCGGTTTGGATGTTTTCAGCAAGTGCGCTCATGGGTTTCTCCAGCTACTAGGTGATTAGTATAGTGGATTGGTCAACAATTAATCGCTAATAACTGCCTTGGTAGAAGGGGCTCTTTGTTTGGTTTTTGTGGGGTTTCGCTGGCCCCGTACTGGAAGAGGCGGCGCTGGTATTCGGACTTGCTCATCTTCGCTTGACTCAGAACTTCGCGCGTCCGAACACCAGCACCACCTCTTCGAGTACTGCAATTTTGGTGTTAACTCCCCCGCTTACGACCACCCTTTTTTCTGGGTGGTGGCGGGGTATGGGGTGTCAGCGAAGTTCTGAGTCAAGCGAAGATGAGCGTCAGCCCATACCCCGCCGCCGCCCAGAAAAAAAGCGAACGAAAAAAAACCGCTCTGAACAAACAGAACGGTTTTCTTGAACCAGAACAGTAAACGATTAACGTTTAGAGAACTGCTTACGGCGACGAGCAGAGTGCAAGCCAACCTTTTTACGTTCAACTTCGCGGGCGTCACGTGTGACAAAACCAGCTTGGCTCAACATAGGCTTCAAAGAAGCGTCATAGTCAATCAGGGCACGTGTAATGCCGTGACGGGCTGCACCAGCTTGTCCTGATTCGCCGCCACCATGCACATTGATTTGGATGTCGAAAGACTCGACATGGTTTGTCAAAAACAGGGGTTGTTTAGCGATCATGATCGAAGTCTCGCGGCCAAAGTAGGCTTGGATGTCCTTGCCATTGACCGTGATCTTGCCAGAGCCTTTTTTCAGAAACACACGGGCGACGCTAGATTTGCGACGGCCGGTGCCATTGTTCCATTCACCAATCATTCTCAAGGCTCCTTATAGTTCCAGCACTTTAGGCTGTTGGGCGGTGTGGGGGTGCTCAGCGCCACCGTACACCTTGAGTTTTTTGATCATGGCGTAGCCCAGAGGACCCTTGGGCAACATGCCCTTGACGGCCTTCTCGAGCGCGCGGCCAGGGTGCTTGGACTGCATGTCGCGGAAGTTAGTGGCTGTGATGCCGCCTGGATAACCAGAATGGCGGTAGTACACCTTGTCCAAAGACTTGGTGCCAGTCACTTTGAGTTGTGCTGCGTTTACGACGACAATGAAGTCGCCAGTATCGACGTGAGGCGTATAAATGGCCTTGTGTTTGCCGCGCAAACGGAGAGCAACTTCGCTGGCTACTCGTCCGAGGACCTTGTCGGTCGCGTCAATCACAAACC